>ERZ772879.478-NODE-478-length-31779-cov-10.577449_pt1 | contig 31779 bp, 30 predicted proteins | sample MGYA00580582_ERZ772879 | MGnify/ENA primary metagenome ERZ772879 (study PRJEB29015, sample SAMEA2737682) | human gut metagenome | biome: human gut; feature: human-associated habitat; material: faeces | place: China | collected 2012 ... | reverse complement strand
GGGATAAACGCTGAAGGCATCTAAGCGTGAAGCCCCCCTCAAGATGAGATATCCCATCCGAAAGGAGTAAACCCCCTTGAAGACGACGAGGTTGATAGGGCAGAGGTGGAAGTGTGGTAACACATGGAGCTGACTGCTACTAATAGGGTGAGGGCTTGACCAAGAAAGCATGGTCAGAATTGATTCGGTTGGTTGTCAACATGTATGTAGTTTTGAAGATAAGATAATATTAGGAGCAGAGAGATCTGCTTCTTTTTTTGTATATTAGAAAGGAATCCCCATGTCCTCAATCACACGAATCAACCGCGACGATATGCTCGAACTCACCCGTCGAATGACAATTGCCCGTACATCCATGACACGCATAGCTGGCAGTTACATGGACGCAGATGGATTTATCGATGGAACCTTCAATACCAACTTCCTAAAACTGAAAAACTCTGAAAAAGAAAAAAACCTTACTATAGCCAAGGTAATTCCGTTCGCGCAAACCAACCAGAATCTCAAACGCTATAAAATTCCTAAAGAAGCATATGCATTAGGTGGAATCCGTCAGCTCCTTTTGGGAATCAAATCCTGTGCTCTCAAAAATGATGCACTTTTGGAATCTTTTTATGACTACATTGCAGAAAATTACCATACAAATCATGATTATGCAGTATATCTCTTCCATAATACTTATGATATCCCTCTCAAAGCAGCTGATCACGAAAGCCTCTGGGAATCCGAAGAAATCTACGAATATATCATCTGTGCAATCTGTCCGGTTTCCGGTGATTATGAACCTGGTAAACCAGAATGTGGTTTCATTTTTCCGGCATTTAATTCCAGAACAGAAGATCCGGACTACATTGATATCTACCAAAGTAATCCGGATTTTCCCCAAAAAGACTTATTAAAAATATTACAAATTCCTGAGTAAGTATATTTATGCCATCATGGGCATGATCACGTGTTATTTCATCCAATAATTGAAACTGCAGTAGTACTTGCAACACCTTCAAATTGATCAATGATAAAAAGATCCGCCATACCATACAAGGTCTGCAGAAAACAAGATAGCAAATATGGCGGTGAAAAGCAGAGAATATTTTTTGCGAAAATTAGTCCTGAAGCAGAGCTTTTTCTACGTTTTCAAAGCCGATACGCTCAATTGTTTCTGCAAAACGTTCTCCCTTCAGGCCGTTATCACGGAAAAATAAAATTGCTTTTTCAATAACATTCAGCGCTTCTTCTTTGGATGCGAAGATTTTACTGAGAGATTTTCCGCGAGAAATTTTTTTCCCCCAGCGTCCACCGATATAAATTTTATATCCATAAATACCATCTGCAATTGTATGGAACGGACATTTTCCGACACAGCGACCACAATGTCGGCACTGCATCTCGTCAATTGTGATTTTTCCATCTACAACTTTGGCAACACCATTTGGACATGCTGCTTCAATTGCGCATTTTTTGCAGCCTTTGCAGAGTTCACTGTTTACTTCAGGAATACGCTGACCGATAATGCCGACATCATTCAGATTGGGTTTTACACAGTTGTTTGGACATCCACCTACTGCAATTTTGAATTTGTGTGGCAGGGCAACATCCTGAAATCCTTCATAAAAACGTCGGTAGATTTCCTCAGAAAGTGCATAAGAGTCAAGCAGCCCGTACTGACATGTCGTTCCCTTACAGGAGACAACCGGACGAACTTTTGCACCGGTGCCACCGGTCACTAAGCCTTCTTTGGCGATAAATTCCTGAAACTCTTCAATTTTATCATAGGGAATTCCCTGAATTTCAACAGAAAGCCGCGTGGTGTATAATAGATTTCCATTGCCGAATTTTTCGGCAGCATCGGCCATACAGCGATGTTGTGCGGCGGTTACCTTTCCGTTTACGGTGAGTACCCGTGCAGAAAACAGATCAGTTCCTCGATTGTTGAGGAAGCCCATCCCTTTTACTCTTTTTTCATCTTCTTTATTGATTGTTAATGCTGACATTAGTAAATTCTCCATTCTGTTTATTATTATAACTGTCTATAGATAGTAATTTTTATTTGCAATTCATAATATACCACTTGAGTATGTATTTGAAAAATGATATTATTTTATATAAATAATAGATATTTTCTATATATGAAAAATGACTGGAACAGGAGAAGGAAAATGACGATTCGGCATTTGAATATTTTTGTTGCAGTGGCAGATTATGGTTCCATGAGTGCAGCTGCAACACATTTATATTTATCTCAGCCAACGGTAAGCCAGGCGATACGGGAACTGGAAAAACATTATAATGGTTTGCTGTTTGAACGCCTGGGGAAAAAGCTGTATCTTACAGAACGGGGGGAACTTCTTCTGCCGAGAGCAAGAGAACTGGTCCGCCAGTTTGAGGAAACAGAAGAATTGATATTGAATCAGGGCCAGTCATTAACCCTGAAACTGGGTTCAACGATCACAGTAGGAACCTGCCTGACTCCGCGTTTGATTCCTGAACTTCAGAAAAGTTGTCCTGATGTAAAAGTTTCTTCGTATGTAAGCAACACGAGAACGATTGAACAGAAATTACTGCGTTCTGAGCTTGATGTAGGAATTGTAGAAGGAGAAATTTATTCTCCTGATCTTCATGTGCTTCCAATCGTAGATGATCGCCTTGTTCTTGCAGTGGGGAAAGAACATCCTTTTTATTTAAAAAAAGTATTGCATGTGCAGGATCTTGAGCAGGAACAGTTTGCAATGCGAGAACAGGGGAGTGGGACACGGCAGTTGTTTGAAGATTATGCGACACGGCATCAGATTTCTTTTCAGACAGTATGGGAGGCAAACAGCCCTGGAACATTACTTAATGCCGTGCTTTATGATGGTGTCCTTTCGGTGATGTCTTTGCGGCTGATGTATCACGAGATCAGAAATGACAGTATTCATGTTTTTCAGAATGAAAATGGCGAGTGGAATCGGAAATTTAAACTTGTGTATCACAAAAATAAATTTCTGACGCCTGCGGTCCATGAACTGGAAAGAATCCTGCATTCCTATCGAAACGTAGAGATACCGGAAAATGCTGGAATATTGAGATAAATACGAAGGGAAGTTTATGAAAAAATATCTTACGATAACAGTAAGGGAGCAGATGCAGGGAATGACTGTTGAAAAAGTCCTTTATGATTATCTGGAACTGACCCAAAAGCAGGTCAGTCGTGCAAAATTCCGCCCGGATGGTATTTGCAAAAATAAAGTACAGTGCAGAGTAACAGAGAAAGTTTCTATGGGAGATGAAATTTGTATATGCCTGGAAACAGATGAAATACAGTCTGCACAGCTGGTTTTGGCAAAGATTCAGGGAGAGAGACTGTGTATTTTGTATGAAGATGAAGACATACTGGCAGTAAATAAACCGGCAGGAGTGTTAACGCATCCGGCGGGTATGCACTATAGTGATAGCCTGGCAAATCAGGTTGCTGCATATTTTCAGGAAAGAAATCTTTCAGTCTGTATACGTCCAATCGGCCGACTGGATAAGGAAACATCCGGAATCGTTTTGTTTGCCAAAAATCAGGTTGCAGCACAGAGATTGCAGGAACAGCGTGAAACAGGAGTCTTAGAAAAACAGTATCTTGCTTTGGTGGATGGAAACCTGCCGAAGGATCAGGATGATATTTGGCATACGATAGACTTTCCGATTAAAAAAATTGGAAATCATCCGCTTCGAATGGAAGCAGTAAAAAAGAGCAGCAGTGCAGAAAATGAAAAATATATTGCACATCAGTTAACTGATTATATAAATTGTTTTCAGGCAGTGACACATTATCATGTCCTTTACAGTACGGATAAATGGTCGGCAATAAAGTTAAAACTGGATACAGGACGGACGCACCAGATTCGGGTGCATATGCAGGCAATTGGACATCCACTGCTTGGTGATTCCATATATAATACATCAACAATGAACCGAGAACAGTGTACAATTTATCGTGCAGCATTACATGCCTGGAAAGTAAGACTTCGACAGCCATTCAACGGCAGGAAGATAGAACTGGAGGTACCTGTGCCGGAAGATTTTAAGAAATATGGAGGTTTTTATGTCAGCTCAGGTTCGTGATATGACCAAAGGATCTCCGGCAAAACTGATTCTGCTTTTTGCAGTACCGTTAATGCTGGGGAATATTTTTCAACAGTTGTATACAATGGTGGATACGATTGTTGTTGGCCAGGTTGCCGGTGTACAGGCACTTGCAGCGCTTGGCGCAGTTGAGTGGATCATGTGGATGACACTTGGAGTTTCTACCGGTGTTACGCAGGGATTCTCAATCCTGATCTCGCAGCATTATGGGGCAAAGAAATGGAATGATCTGAAAAAGACAGTTGCCCATAGTTATCTGCTTACCGCAGTGACGGCTATACTGCTCCTTCTGATCAGTCAGCTTGCTGCCAGATGGCTCCTTGTTCTGTTAAATACACCGGATAATATTATTGGAATGTCACTGATTTATCTCAGAATCGTATTTTGCGGGATTCCGATCGTAGCGGCCTATAATATTTTTGCATCTGTGCTGCGGGCACTTGGAAACAGCAGGACACCGTTGATCGCAATGATTATTGCAGCTTTTATCAATGTAGTGCTGGATCTTGTTTTTGTCGCAGGTTTTAACTGGAGTGTGGCAGGAGCTGCACTGGCAACCGTTATCGCACAGGCTTTTTCAGCTTTTTACTGTTTCCTTATTGTTCGTAAAATTGAAATCGTACATACAGACAGGGACGATTTTGCAAAAGTTCCAGGGTTGAATCGAAAATTATTTGGACTTGGAGCGCCAATTCTGTTTCAGGACGTGATCATTTCTGTGGGTGGGCTGGCTGTTCAGTTTGTTATTAATGGATATGGATTTTTGTTTGTTGCCGGTTTTACTGCGACAAATAAACTTTACGGAGTATTGGAGATGGCAGCAATCTCTTACGGCTATGCAGTGGTCTCCTATGTCGGACAAAATCTGGGAGCCGGAGAGATCACGAGAATCAAAAAAGGAGTTCATGCGAGCTCGTTTCTTGCCTTTCTTACATCTGCGTTTATCAGTATAGTGATGTTTCTTTTTGGAAAGACGCTGCTTTCGATGTTTATTTCCGGAGATCCAGAGCAGACAAGTCAGGTACTGGCAATCGCCTGGCATTATCTTTCTATTATGGCATCCTGCCTGTGTATCCTTTATTTTCTGTATGTATACCGTTCTGCATTACAGGGGCTCGGAAATACCATGATTCCGATGTTGAGCGGAGTGGTAGAATTTTTTGTCAGAGTCGGTGTGGCACTTTTACTACCGAAACTGATTGGTCAGAATGGGATTTTCTATGCAGAGATTGCAGCGTGGACAGGAGCTGCTGTTTTGCTGATGATCAGTTATTATATCAACATTCGCAAATTTGCCTGATGCATGAAAATTTGCTATAATCGCATCAGAAATTTTGATGGGATCGGGAGACAGAAAATATGGAACAGACACAAAAAGACAATATCATTAAGAAGTTGATTGATACACATACAACGGTTTCCACGATGGAGAGCTGCACGTCAGGTATGATTGCATCTACGATCACAGATACAGAAGGAGCATCTGCAATCTTTCCGGGAGGATATGTGACATATCTGAATGAAACGAAAATTTTCATCGGCGTGGAGGAAGAAATCATCCGAAAGTATGGTGTGTACTCAAAAGAATGTGCCGAAGAGATGGCGAGAACCGTGCAGGAAAAAATGCATACAGACATTGCCATTGGAATAACCGGGACGACCGGAAATATTGATCCGAATAATGCAGACAGTATGCAGGGAGTTGTGTATTTTTGCATTCGCGTAAAAGATAAAGAAAATACTTTTGAGGTGCATGCAGAGGTTGCAGGAATGAATCGGCATGAGATCAAGCAGATGTATACGGATATGGTATTTGAAAAACTTCAGACACTTGTGATGTAGGATAAAATAGTGTATATTGTAGAAAGAATTATAGTAGAAAATATAATCTGGAGGAAATGATAATGAGTATCAAAGAAGAAATTCATGGATTAACAGATGAGATACTGACAAATCTCGAAAGACTGGTTGCAATTGATTCACAGCTTGGAACTCCGTCAGAAGGGAAACCGTTTGGGGAAGGCCCGGCCAAGGTACTGGAAGAGGCACTTAAGATTGCCGATGAACTTGGGTTTAAGACTGTAAACCTGGACAATTACTGTGGATATGCTGAAATGGGCGAGGGCGAAGAAATCGTTGGTATTGCCGGACATCTTGATATTGTACCGGTTGGTGGAGACTGGACTTATGATCCATTCAAACTGACCAGAGAAGGTGACCATGTCTATGGACGTGGAACTACAGATGACAAGGGGCCGGTTCTGGAAGCACTTTATGCAATGAAACTGCTTCGTGATTCCGGCGTAAAACTCAATAAGAGAGTTCGTTTGATCATGGGATGCAACGAAGAAACTGGATCAAAATGTATGGAACATTATAACGAAGTTGCAGAAGAAGTATCCTGTGGTTTCACACCAGATGCGAACTTCCCGTGCATTCATGGTGAAAAGGGAATGGTGATGATGACAGCATATTCTAAGAACACCAGGATTATTTCCATGAATGGTGGCTTTGTTTCTAACGCTGTCTGCGATACCTGTAATACCGTTGTTCCGGCGGAAGCAGGGCTGAAAGAAAAACTGGAAGCAGCTCTTGCTGAAACCAAACTTCAGGAATACAAAATAACAGAAGAAAACGGTGAGATCAGTATTTACGCAAAAGGTGTTCCGGCACATGCCAGCACACCGACTCTTGGTGTTAATGCAGCAGGTGTGACATTTGAATGCCTTGCAAAAGCCGGATTCGAAGATGACTTCGTAAAATTCTATAATGAACATATCGGAACGGCATGCGATGGCTCCGGACTTGGTCTTAAATTTGAAGATGAGTACGGAGAACTGACTCTGTGCAACGGAATTGTTAAGACAGAGGACGGAGTGGTTTCCTGTACGATCGATATCCGTGTACCGGTTACTCTTAAGGGAGACGAAGTACGCAAGATGTGCGAAGACAAACTGGAAGATGAGAATGGACGTATCGAGATCCATATGATCGGTGATTCCCTGTTTTTCCCGAGAGAATCCCCGCTCGTAAACGCTCTGTACAAGGCATATGTAGATGTGACCGGCGATACAGAAAACAAACCAATGGTAATCGGTGGTGGAACTTATGCGAAGTCACTCAAGAACATTATCGCATTCGGACCGGAAATGCCGGGAATTGATTATCGTATCCATGGGGCAGACGAATTTATTCTTGTATCAGGAATGGAAGAAGCTGTGCTTGTATATATGGAAGCAATCAAAAATCTTCTTGCAATCTGATCAAATGAGGATTTGTGATATCTGTTCTGACAATGAAAGACAGTTTTCTGTTTTTGCAATAATGAAGAGATTGATGAGGAAGCCTGGGAATTAGTGAAACATTGACAAGGAGGTTAGTATATACTAACATAACAGATGTTATGAATGATGACAAGATAAATCCTTGCGATGTTGGAAAAAGAGCTTTGCCAGGTATTATGGGCGTTCTTGAAAGTTGTATTATCAGGAAGTGATGAAAGAGTTGTTGCGGATAGAAAGGTCGGTATAATGCACGTTTACAGATATGGAAACATGGAGGCAGATATTGTTCTAATTCAGTTGGCTGGTAATCATGATATATCTGAAATCAAAGATGAAGTAGCAGAAATTCAGCATCTGACCTCTATGGATTTTGAACTTATTGCAGTGAAAGTTGATGATTGGAATAAGGAATTGTCCCCATGGAAGACTCCTGCCGTATTTGGAAATGAGGATTTTGGAGACGGAGCGGTACAGACATTGGAAGAGATTTTGCTATTATGTTCAGATAAAAGTAAAACGTATTATATTGGGGGATATTCTCTTTCAGGGCTGTTTTCATTATGGGCTGCCTGTCAGACAGATCTGTTCTCCGGGATTGCGGCAGCATCGCCGTCTGTCTGGTTTCCGGGATTTATAGATTACATGAAAGAGTATAAGATAAAGAGTAAAAATGTATATCTTAGTCTTGGAAATAAAGAAGAAAAAACTCGAAATCCTGTTATGGCAAAAGTAGGAGACTGTATCAGAGAAGGGCATGCATGGATAAAAGCAGAAGGAGTGAACTGTACGCTTGAGTGGAACCAGGGGGGACATTTCAAAGAACCGATGACTAGAACTGCGAGGGCATTTGCCTGGGTGATGCAGCAAAATAGAAACGAAAGCAGAGTAGAGAAGGATCATCTATGAAAACACGTGAAGAGGTATTGAAATTTGGTCTATCCTTTAAAAATGTATATGAGGAACGCCCGTTCAAAGACCAAAACTGGCAGTTGGTGCGCGTGAAGGAAAGTAAGAAAGCATTCCTCTGGATCTACGAAAAAGACGGATATATCAATCTGAATGTCAAGGTAAATCCGGAGTGGCGTGACTTCTGGCGATCGGCGTATGATGCCGTGATCGCAGGTTACCACCAGAATAAAGAGCACTGGAATACCATCATTTTGGATGGAACTATACCAGATAAAGATATCAAAAGAATGATCGCGGAAAGCTATGATATCATCACAGACAGCCCGACAAAACGAATATACGAGGCAGTCAAAAAGATTCCAAAAGGTCATGTCGCAACCTATGGAAAGGTTGCAGAGATGGCAGGTAATGCGAAGATGTCAAGAGCAGTGGGAAATGCTCTCCACAAAAATCCGGACCCGGAACATATTCCGTGTTTCCGAGTTGTGAATGCGAAGGGAGAACTTGCAGGGGCATTTGCGTTTGGCGGAGAACAAACGCAGGCAAAACTTCTTGAAGAGGATGGAGTAGAAGTGATTGACGGTAAGGTTGATCTGAAGAAATATGGAATTGAGATGATTTAGAATAAATCCAGTTTCTCTTGCGAAAGAGCAGTTTGTGTGTTATCCTTATCAAAAAATATAAAGGGAATGAGGTTCTCCCTAAGTAATAAAATTACTTAAACCGCTTATGAAAGCTGATGACTTCTGCGAGTAAATGAACGCAGAGAGTGTCAGCTTTTTCTGCGTATATGAGGAGGAAAATTATGTTATTAAGTATTTCGCTGATTCTTATTTTAGGGATGTTTATGGGATGGATATGCCAGAAAATCAAATTGCCGAGTTTACTTGGCATGCTGATCACCGGTATTGTTCTGGGACCATATGTGCTTAATCTGTTGGATGACAGTATTCTTGGAATATCTGCAGAACTTCGTAAAATAGCATTGATCATTATTCTCACAAGAGCAGGTCTTGGACTGGATCTATCTGGGCTTAAAAAGATTGGAAGACCTGCTGTTCTTATGTGTTTTGTGCCTGCGTCTTTTGAACTGATCGGCATGATTTTGCTGGCACCAAAATTAATGGGATTAACCGTATTGGAGGCGGCTATTATGGGGGCAGTACTTGCGGCAGTTTCACCGGCTGTTGTTGTACCCAGAATGGTGAAGCTTATGGATGAAGGCTATGGAGTAAACGAAGGAATTCCACAATTGATTCTTGCAGGTGCATCCGTTGACGATGTGTATGTCATAGTTCTGTTTTCTACCTTTGTTGGGATGATGCAGGGGGAAGGTGCTTCCATACTTAAGTTTGTCAATATTCCCATTTCAATATTCTTTGGAATTGCAATAGGATTATTAATTGGAGTTTTGTTAGCATATTTTTTTAAGAAGATGCATATTCGGGATACGTCAAAGGTTCTTATTATTTTGAGTATTTCGTTTTTACTTGTAGTAATGGAAGATAAATTGTCAACTCCAATTACATTTTCAGCATTGATCGCTATTATGTTTATTGGCATAGGATTACAGAAAAAGAGGGAAACTGTTGCAAAAAGACTTTCTGTAAAATATGGAAAGCTATGGGTTGCGGCAGAAGTCTTTTTGTTTGTGCTTGTAGGAGCAACGGTAAACATCGGATACCTTGGAAAAGTCGGAGTGAAGGCTCTGATTGTTATTATTGGTGCATTGGTATTTAGAATGTTTGGCGTATTTGTATGCCTGTTAGGAACAAGTCTTAAAAGAAAAGAAAGGCTGTTTACGATGCTGGCATATACACCGAAAGCAACTGTCCAGGCTGCAATTGGGGGGATTCCGCTTGCATTAGGTTTTACCTGTGGAGATCTGGTACTTACAGTGGCGGTTCTTGCGATAGTACTTACGGCACCGTTGGGGGCATTTGCCATCGATTTGTCGTATAAGAAGTTATTAAATAGATAGAGACGATTGCAAGTTTAAAAACGTAAGGAAAAAGAGTAGTGACACATTTTATTCAATAAAATTTTTTTTGTGAATGGAGAGAAAAGCAATGTTCAGACCGATTCGAAGAAAGAAAAAAGAAATGGATATTGATGCAGCAAAAGAACTTCTGCAGTGCAGCAGACGAGTGGTACCCTGCCCTTTTCGGGCAAAACAAAAGAGCCTGAATGTCATGATTTTAAAGGCTTTCAGACTCCTAATGAGCAGGGGATGAGAGAATCGAACTCCCACCAAAGGTTTTGGAGACCCCTATCATACCATTTGACCAATCCCCTGTATTATTAAAATAATTGCAAATTTATCTGCAACAAATCAAATTATAGCAGATATGCTGAAATTTGTCAAGCGGAGATGGAGGGATTTGAACCCTCGCACCGGTTACCCGATCTACCGCATTTCGAGTGCGGACCCTTCAGCCACTTGGGTACATCTCCATGTCCTGAAAATTGTCTCAAACATGTTTATTATATAAGCAGTTTGTCGAAAGGTCAATTCTTTTTTTTATTGACGTGAAAAGAATCCTATAATATGATATAAGGAAAGATATCCGCAGAGTAATAATACATCAGGTATTAACATCTTTGCAGAAATTGCGGAAAGAGGTTTGGATTTTATGAACAGAAAAAAAGATGTGATTCTCAGGGCCACTGTGGCTTTGACTGAAAATTATAAAAAAGAAGAGTTATTTATGCCAAAAAATAACAGAGAACTTCCAAGCAGGGTAGCAGTGATCGATGTTGTCAAGGAACTTCGTTCCGTTATTTTTCCGGGTTACTTCTGGAATGATTCGGCAGCAAAGGTATTTCCGGAATATTTTGCGGGATACCGTCTGAATGATCTTTATGACAGACTCAAGGAACAGATTGAAATTGCTCTTTTATATGCACAGCCGGAATTAGAACAGGAGGGCGCAGAAGAAGAGGCAGACCGTATCTGTGCAGGCTTTTTTGAACAGCTTCCAGAGGTGCAGCAGCGTCTTCTGAAAGATGTGCAGGCGGGATTCGACGGTGATCCGGCTGCCAAGAGCAAAGAAGAAATTATATCATCTTATCCTGGTTTGTTTGCCATTTATGTATATCGCCTGGCTCATCTTTTATATAAAGAAGAAGTTCCGTATATTCCGCGAATCATGACAGAATATGCACATGGTAAGACCGGAATCGATATTAATCCGGGAGCAACGATTGGAGATTACTTCTTTATTGATCATGGTACAGGTGTGGTAATCGGTGAAACAACTGAGATCGGTCGTAATGTAAAACTATATCAGGGAGTAACTCTTGGGGCGCTTTCTACGAGACAGGGCCAACAGTTGGCCAATGTGAAACGTCATCCAACGATCAGGGATAATGTGACAATCTATTCCAATGCGTCTGTACTTGGCGGAGAAACGGTTGTGGGAGAAAATACGATCATTGGAGGTAACACATTTATTACAGAATCTGTTCCGGCCAACACCAAGGTCAGTGCCAAGAGCCCGGAATTGGTGATCAAGAAATCTCGCAGTGCAGTATCCAAAACAGATGTCTGGGATTGGCAGGACTGATTTTCAAAACTGACAAAACAATACAAAATAACAGAAAAAAATATAAAATAAAAATAATTTAAAAAAATTAAAATTACCTGTTGACAAACTATGAGTTATAAGATATACTCAATATCGTTGAAGCGAGCGGATACAAGCGTGACGCGAGAACAGCGATATGCGGGTGTAGTTCAATGGTAGAACACCAGCCTTCCAAGCTGGATACGTGGGTTCGATTCCCATCACCCGCTCTATTTTTTTAAGGAAACCTTTAAAATCAGGGGTTTCCTTATTTTTTTGATCTGCTTGTACGATTGTTGAGTACCGGAACTTAGAAAGCGGTGAGTACATCTGGCGTGTGAAGGGATACACAAGAATTGTTGCGGAAAAGTTTGCAACCATGTCAGCGTAGCTTGTTTTGCTTGCGAATGTCTATGATGCCCTGATCAGCGAGAAATATTATAAGGCAGCTTACTCTAAAGAGGAAGCATTCCATATGAAAAAGGTTCGTCTTTTTATGTAAAAGACGAACCTTTTCTTATCCAATTTAGCATATTTCAATTCAAAAAGCAAGAGATGTAACAACCTTTTATAATTTGTAATTGCATTGTGTTTCAACAAAAAAATAAGAAACAATGCGGAAACGAGGAACTATGAACAATGATTTAAAGACAGAAGAAATGTGTGAGAATTGGCTGATACAGCAAAAAGCCAAAATTAAAAAGAGTACGTATGCAAATTACTGTTATCTGATCAGAAAGCTCATTGAACCGGAATTAGGGGGAATTGATGTCATGAAATTGAAAAAGGCATACCTCGAACAATTGGTTTTGGATTTGCAGGAAAGAGAATATGCGGATAGTACCATTTATTCTGCGCTGCGTGTTTTGAAAACGATTCTAAGAAAAAATGCAGTGCAAAACGACAATTATGAGGAAATGATACATCACTGTTATCTTACCGTTCACCGTTTGGAATCTAAAGTACTGCTTGAGGACGAAAGTGCATGTATCAAAGAATATTTATTACAGAAAAATGACACATATGCACTTGGGATTCTGTTGTGCCGAAGCACAGGTATCAGAATTGGTGAATTGTGTGGATTGAAATGGGAAGATATTCATCTGGACACGGGAATATTTGAGATAAAAAGGACTGTATCGCGGATTCAAAATGATAATTACAGGGAAGGACTTTCAAAAACAATGCTATATATCCGAACTCCAAAATCGTTTTCATCGATCAGAACGATACCAATTCCTGATTTTTTGGAAAACTGTTTGAAAGAAAAAAGAAAACCGGAGGATTGTTATTTCCTGACAGGAACCACACGTTGTACGGAACCCCGGAATGTGCAGAAACATTTTAAAACCATTTTAAAGCACTGTAATCTTTCTGATTATAATTTTCATTCGCTGCGTCATGGGTTTGCGTCTTCGTGTCTTGAGAGTGGGGTTGAGTGTAAAACAGTTTCCTCTATTTTAGGGCATTCTTCCACACAGATTACCATGGATTTATATGTTCATGCGACATTAAAACAGAAAGCTAAGTGTGTAAATATGTTTTAAGGAAAAAGGTTCGTCTTTTACATAATAAGACGAACGTACCGAGCAGTTAATAAAATTATAACCATTATTTTTGAAAATAGGACAAGGGGTTTGATTTTGTTGCTGTATCACAATCAAAGATAAAGGAGATACAAAGTTATGAGGAAAAGACGAATGAAGTGGAATGTGTTGGCACTCTGCATGGCAGTTGTTTTAATAGTGACAATGCTGCCGACACAGGTATTGACAAAGGCAGAGACGATAGATGGTAAGGTTGAAATCAAACCGATATCATATGATATTGGAGAGAATGCTTTTAACTATCGGATTACTACGAGTGAAGAAAATGCGTATATTGCTTATTATGTGTATAATGGGAATGAATATAATTATACAATGGATGAATTATTTAATCTTGCAAAAGAGACAACTGAGCAAAAAGATCAACAGGTAGAAGTGAAAGTTTCAGGAAAGGCATTTGAAGAATTATATGTGGCATTAATCAGTGCAGAGGGTAACTTGATATGCAGTCGAACATGTGATTCAATGATGAAACAAAGACTATTTGCGGATGATGCTGAGAGTATTGAATATGTAAATGGAACATTAGATGATGTATCTGCTGAAGTGAAAAATGGAAAGATTATCGTAAAAGATTCAAGTAATCAATCTGGATCAGGAACAATATATATATGGGTGTTTCGGAACTAGTAGATGGCATCAAAGCGAAGACTGTTCTTTTACAAATGGAGAAGCACAGGCTGATATATCAAATTGTATTAGTGGGTCAGGAGAATATTTATTTAAGTATTTTATTGTTAAAAATGGTGTTGTTACCACAAAAGTAAATACAGTGATATATAATTATACAAAACCTACAGCAAAATTGGATCCAATAAATATTTCTACAGTGAAATGGGAAAAAGGCATTTTGACGATTCCGGGAGTAGATCAAAATTCTCAATTGATGGGAAAAGACATTGAAGCGAGAATATATAGAAGTAATGATAACGAACAATGGTTACGAGGAAATGGTCGTGGCGCTTGGCTTGGTAATCAGGATATAGAAGTAGATCTTAATGATTATATAAAAGACTATAAATATTATAAAGTTGGAATTGTTGTGAAAAGCAACGATATCGATAACTATTTAAATAGTGACGAAGTATTTACGGATATTTATGATACTACATCGTCCAGTGAAGAGGTTGACAATACATTAAAAGATGTATTAACTCAAGCAGGCGTGGATTCAGTAGATAAAGCAGATGCAGATACTTTAAATAAAATCTATAATGAAGCAGACGAGACAAAAAAAGCAGAGATTGCCAAAGCATTAAGAGATGGATTGAAAGAAACTGATACAGCAACTCTTAGAACAGCAATGCAGACAAACAGTGATACGCGTGCAACGGTAGAAGCAATTGAGAAAATGTCTGGAATTACGGTTGCAAATGATGTTCCTGAGGATGTAAAAGCTTATATTGATACAGCAAATATTAAAGTTTTGGGTGCAGCATTGAATGCAGATGATGGGGTATCAAACGTCGGATTAAAGATTACCAAAGAAGCGGATGTTGCCACATTGGACAGCAAATACAAAAATGCAATTCCACTCGGAATTACACTGACAAATGTAAGTACAGCAGCTTCTGGACTTGCAGTTCCGGTTACAATTACAATCCCTGTTCCAAGGGGAATCGATATCAGTAAACTTGTTATTTTACATATGAATGCTGACGGTACAGTCAATGAGAATTTTTCGAATGGAAATGGATATTCATATGATCTTAATAGCCGTACCATTACTTTCACAGTAACTCATTTTAGTACATTCATTTTTGCGGAAGCAGACGATACAAGCACGACACCGGGAAACCCGACAACACCAGCAAACCCGACAACACCGGAAAATCCGACAACGCCAGCAAATCCGACGACACCGGGAAGCTCTGTGACGAATCCGACAACAACAGCAGAACCAGCACAGAGTCAGGCAACAGAGACGGACAATGCAGCTTCTGCAACAGCAGAGACCGTGACATCTTCTCCAAAAACAGGGGATAACGGCAGTATGGCAGTATTATGGGTATTATTTGCCGGCTGCGCAATTACAGCATTTTGTTATGCGAAAAAAAGAGTAAGAAGATAATTATCAAATATAAGTGATTGAAAAGCCTTTGTGGAAAGAATTTTCTGCAAAGGTTTTTTAAATTTACTTGAAGAAAAGTGGCGGCTTCTATATAATCTAAGAGTGTATTCGAGAAAAATATCTATGTTTATATAGAAGAAAAATCAGAAAGAGGACATACGAATGATACAGTTTACCGGATATGATTTATTGTGGCTATTTTTTATATATTCTTTTGTGGGCTGGGTGTTAGAGACAGCCGCGGCAACATTTATGCACCGGAAATTTTCCAACCGTGGGCTGGTAAATGGCCCGTTATGTATCCTGTACGGTGTGGGAGCTGTTGCAATGTCTGTGGGCTTGCAGGAGCTGACCGGGCTATGGCTCTTTTTATTTGCATCCCTGTATGCAGCAGTTACAGAGTTCGTCGCTGGAAAGTTAATTGAGAGGTTTTATCATAAACGCTGGTGGGATTATAGTAAGAGTAAATGGAACTTAGACGGTTACATCTGTCTTCCGGTTTCCCTGATAAAAGGTGCTTTGGGTTATGTTGTGGTGAAGTATGCCAACCGGTGGGTATTCCGATTGCTTGCGATACTGCCACAGCTTTTGGTACATATTGTTCTGCTGGTGCTGATCGGTGTGCTTGTGGTGGATGTACTCGCCTCCTATCTGCTTGTGACAGGAAAGAGCAGACACCCGGAGAAGTGGCTGGAAGCAAATAACAAAATCGATCGTTTCCGCATCAGGCTTGGCAATAAGATTGTAGGATCGATTGAAAAACGAATGACAAAAGCCTACCCGAAGGCAAGCTTTGTGGAAAAGGTCACAAAGGATAAAACCGTTTTTGCAAAGGGCTGTGATTTTTATAAAATCGTGATGTTATTTTTTGTGGGAGCATTCCTGGGAGATATCACGGAGACGATTTTCTGCCGCATCACAGCAGGGGTATGGATGAGCCGAAGCAGTGTGGTGTGGGGACCATTCAGTATCGTGTGGGGACTTGCGATTGCAATGGTGACGGCAATGTTATATCAATATAAGGACAGAAGTGATGGATTTCTGTTCTGGACAGGCACTTTTTTAGGCGGTGCTTACGAGTATCTGTGCAGTGTGTTCACGGAGCTGGTATTTGGAAAAGTATTCTGGGATTACAGCTGGATGCCGTTTAACCTCGGCGGAAGGATTAACCTGTTGTACTGCTTTTTCTGGGGAATCGCAGCCGTTGTGTGGTTTAAGATTCTGTATCCGAAAATTTCAGGATTGATAGAAAAAATTCCTGTTGTGATCGGTAAGACAGTGACATGGATGCTGATCGTATTTATGTGCTGCAATGTTGTGGTGTCCTGCATGGCGTTAATACGCTATGATGAGAGAGGCAGACAGGTGGAAGCGACGCAGAGCTGGCAGGTGTACATGGATGAGCATTATGATGACGCAAAGATGGCGCGCATTTACCCGAACGCCAAGACAAAATAAGAGGAAAAACAATGAAATTAATCAAAACAGAGGAAGCGGTCGGTCATGTTTTATGTCATGACATGACGCAGATCATAAAGGGTGTCACGAAAGATGCGAGATTCCGCAAGGGGCATATCGTGACAGAAGAGGATATCCCGGTGTTATTATCCATGGGAAAAGAAAATCTCTATGTGTGGGAGAAAAACGAAAACATGCTTCATGAGGATGAGGCGGCAGAGATCCTGCGTGAGATCTGTCAGGGAGAACATATGCATGCCTCCCAGCCGAAAGAGGGAAAAATCGAGCTGACCTCGGACATTGACGGAATTTTAACAATCAATGTGGAAAAACTTTTGGCGGTCAATTCACTTGGAGAGATGATGATCGCAACGAGACATTCCTACATCCCGGTGAAAAAGGGGGCGAAGCTTGCGGCAACCAGAATTATCCCACTGATCATTGAGAAAGAGAAAATGGAAGCAGCAAAACGGTGTGTGGGCAGAGAGCCGCTAATCAATGTGTTTCCTTATAAATTAAAGACGGCGGCGCTCATCACGACGGGCGGTGAGGTGGCAAAAGGACTGATCCGGGACACCTTTTCCGATGTGGTCATTGGGAAGCTGAAAGCCTATGGCATTGAGACGGTAGAGCATTGTTATCCGGGGGATGACGAGGCGCTTATCACGGAAAAAATAGCAGAGTACAAAGCAAAAGGTGTGGATATGATCTTATGCACCGGAGGCATGAGCGTTGATCCGGATGATCGCACACCGGGAGCAATTAAGCGTTCGGGAGCGCAGATCGTCACCTACGGTGCGCCGGTGCTGCCGGGAGCTATGTTTCTGCTCGGATATTTTGAGGATGGCACGCCGGTCATGGGACTGCCGGGCTGCGTGATGTACGCAAAGAGCACCATTTTTGACATTATGTTGCCGAGGATCGCGGCCGGGATCCCGGTGAAAGCCAAAGATTTTTATGTGTTAGGACATGGTGGCTTATGCCTTGGATGTGCAGAGTGCAGATTCCCGGACTGTTCTTTTGGAAAAGTTTAAGTGGAAGAATTTTTTTGAAAAAGACCGGATGATAGCAGGAAGGAACGGATAAGGCAGGGATAGAAACAATGGAATGGAATCACTTTGATGAGAATGGCAATGCCGTGATGGTGGATGTCTCCGAAAAAGAGATCACAGAGCGCATTGCGGTGGCGAGCGGAAAGATCCGTGTGAATGACGCAGTGATGTCTGCAATCGTCAACCACACGGCAAAAAAAGGCGACGTGCTGACCGTAGCGCGTGTGGCAGGCATTATGGGAACAAAACAGACGTCAAATCTGATCCCGATGTGTCATCCGCTCTGCCTGAATAAATGTACCGTTGATTTTGAGGTAAAAGAAGCGGAAAACATCATAAAGGCACTGTGTACGGTCAAAGTTTCCGGGAAGACCGGAGTGGAGATGGAGGCGCTGATGGGCGTGAATGTGGCGCTTCTGACGATTTATGACATGTGCAAGGCAATGGACCGCGCAATGGAAATTTTTGACGTTCATTTAGAAAAAAAAGACGGTGGAAAATCCGGACTTTTTGAGCGAAGTAAGGAAAGAGAACAATGTTAGATCAATACAGCCGCAATATCGACTATATCCGCATTTCGGTCACAGACCGCTGTAATCTGCGCTGTGTTTATTGTATGCCGCAGACGTGTAAGACGTATCTGGGACAGGAAGAACTTCTGACTTATGACGAAATCGTAAAACTTGCGGGAATTTACCGGAGTCTCGGGATCAAAAATGTGAAACTGACCGGGGGAGAGCCTCTGGTGAGGGAACATATTGAAGAACTTATTTTCCGGCTAAAAAAGGAATGCGGCATGGGAAAAGTGACACTGACGACGAACGGGATCCTTTTGGAACAACAGCTGGATGGTCTTGTAAAAGCGGGACTAGACGGTGTAAATATCAGTCTGGATACATTAAACCCGGAACATTACAAGTCCCTCACAGGAGGATGTCATGTGGACAGGAATCCCTCTGACGGTAATCTGGAAATTGTGCTGCGGGGAATGCGAAAGGCGCAAAAACAGGCAGGAATCTCTGTAAAAGTGAATTGTGTGCTGATGCACCAGACCAGAGAGGAACTGCTTGCACTGGCAGAACTTGCAAAAGGCAGCATAAATGTCCGTTTCATCGAATTGATGCCGATCGGTCAGGGAAAAGAAAAACATACATTAAAAGAGGCAGAGGTAAAGCAGATACTCTGTGAAACTTGTGGGACGATCAGACCGGTCGCGGAAAAACTTGGCAGCGGACCGGCACATTATATGGAAATTGATGGATTTGAAGGAAAAATTGGATTTATCAGTGCAATTTCACATAAATTCTGCAGTGGATGTAATCGTGTCCGCATGACGGCGGACGGTTTTTTAAAACCATGTCTGCAATATGAAACAGGAATGGATCTGCGCACGCTGTTAAGAGACAGCGTTTCGGATGCAGAGTTAAAAGCGCAGATTGAAACGATTATCACACAAAAACCGAAATGCCATCATTTTGGGGAAATGAATGAACCGGAGCAGACAGAACACAGAGGAATGTCTGAAATTGGAGGATAATATAGAAAATTTCGTACACAGACGAAGTTCGTTTTACAGATGTTATACAGAAACGCAATCTTTGCAGGTTGTGGGAAAGGCTGGTTTTTTAATGGGAAAAGTAAGGGCTGTGTGCATCAGTGAAAAGCGTGGCACACAGAAGAAAAATATAGAATCCGCAGTATTTGTGGAGAACTGGGGCATTGAGGGAGATGCCCATGCAGGAAACTGGCACAGGCAGATTTCCTTATTATCAGAGGAAACGATCGCCGCATTTAAGGCGCGTGGTGCAGAGGTTACAGATGGGGCTTTCGGAGAAAATCTCGTCGTGAGCGGCTATGATTTTACAAAGTTCCCGATTGGGACAAGGTTTACGTGCAAGGATGTGGTGCTGGAATTAACGCAGATAGGAAAAGAATGTCATCACGGCTGTGAAATTTTTCAGAAAATGGGAGAGTGCATCATGCCAACGAACGGCGTGTTTGCGAAAGTGCTTCACGGCGGAAAGATCAGTGTCGGGGATGAATTTCATGTGCAGTACCGAGCGGCAGTCATCACGTTAAGCGATACCGCTTCTAAGGGAGAGCGGGAGGATGCGAGCGGAGCGGCGGTCGAAGAAATTGTGGGAAAAGAGGGCTATGAGGTAGTTTTCAAAAAAATCATCCCGGATGATGGAGACACGCTGACAGCACTGTTGTGTGAACTTTCGGATGAAGATAAAGCGGATCTGATTTTAACGACAGGCGGAACAGGTTTTTCCAAAAGAGACAATACGCCGGAGGCAACCATGCGTGCAGTTGAGCGCGAAACACCGGGAATCTCAGAAGCCATGCGCTATTATTCCCTGCAGATCACGCCGAGGGCGATGCTCTCCAGAGGCGTGTCGGGAATCCGAAAAGAGGCATTGATCGTCAACCTCCCGGGAAGCCCGAAGGCGGTAAGAGAGTGTCTGGAATATGCGATCGGTGCACTGACGCATGGAATTGATATTTTAAAGGGAAATACCGGAAATTGTGCGGGAAAATAAAAGAATCATAAATTTGCAAATAATTTGCAGTTTTATATAAAAACAATCAGAAGAAAGATGTGGAAAAATGATGAAAAAGTTGATAGCAGTTCTATTACTGACAGCTATGACCGCAGGACTTGCAGCCTGTGGCAGCAATAAAGGAGCAGATACAAACACAGATGCTCCGGCACAGAATGAAAGCACAGAGGAAACTGTGACAACAGAAGCATCTGATGCAGCACAGAATGCAGACATTCAGGGAACGATCACACTGGCGGCAGCCGCAAGTCTGGAAAAATCTTTTACAGAGCATCTGATCCCAATGTTTGAGGAACAGTACCCGGAAGTATCCATTGAAGGAACGTATGACAGCTCCGGAAAATTACAGTCACAGATCGAGGCTGGCGCAGATGTGGACATCTTCTTTTCCGCAGCGTTAAAACAGATGGAGGCATTGCAGGAGGAGGGCTATATCGCAGAGGATGCGTCTGTGAACCTTCTGGAGAACAAAATCGTTCTGATCGTGCCGTCAGGAAAAGAGAGCGATTACACTTCTTTTGAGGACATTGTGAATGCAGATATGATCGCAATCGGTGATCCGGAGAGTGTTCCGGCTGGACAGTACGGCAAAGAGGCATTGGAGAATCTGGATCTCTGGAGCAGTGTGGAAGGTAAATTAAGTCTTGGAACCAACGTGACAGAGGTATTAAACTGGGTGGCTGAGGGAAGCGCAGACACCGGGATCGTTTACGCAACAGACGCAGCTTCCATGACTGACAGGGTTTCGGTTGTGGCAGAAGCACCGGAGGGAAGTGTTTCCAAAGTCATTTATCCGGTGACAGAGTTAAAAGAGACAAAGAACAGAGACGCAGCAGATGCATTCATGGAGTTTTTACAGTCCGATGAAGCGCTTGACGTATTCAAGGCAGCAGGATTTTCTGTCAATTCACAGCAATAAGACAGGATAGTAGTTCAGGAGGCATAAAAAAATGGATCTTTCACCGGTATGGATCTCGTTAAAAACATCGGTCGTATCGATCATCATCACATTTTTTCTGGGGCTTTGGGCAGCACGGGGCGTTGTGTCTGTCCGTTCCCCAAAAGCAAAAGCATGGCTGGATGGATTGCTGACACTGCCGCTCGTACTGCCTCCGACCGTAGCGGGCTTTTTTTTGCTTTATCTGTTTGGAGCAAAAAGACCGGCCGGTATCTTTTTAGAAAAAGTATTTCATTATAAAATCGTGTTCAGCTGGCAGGCAACCGTTCTGGCGGCTGTCGTGATCTCGTTTCCACTGATGTATCGCTCGGCGAGAGGCGCGATCGAGCAGGTCGATGCAAATCTGATCTATGCGGGCAGAACGCTTGGCATGAGTGAGCGCACCATTTTCTGGAAAATCATCCTGCCGCAGGCAAGACCGGGAATCCTCTCCGGCGGCGTGCTCGCATTCACAAGAGGTCTCGGTGAATTCGGAGTGACTGCGATGATCGCCGGAAATATTGCAGGAAAAACAAGGACACTGCCACTCGCCATTTATTCTGAGGTGGCGGCCGGGGATATGGATACCGCAGGAAAATACGTGTTGATCATTGTTGCTTTTTCCCTGCTCATCGTGGCAGGAATGAATCTGCGTGGAGAGAAAAAAAGATGAGTTTACAGGTGGAGATCGAAAAAAAACTAAATGACAAAGTGCTGTCTGTTTCTTTTGATACCGAAGGAAAACGGGGGATCACCGGAATCCTCGGTGCGTCCGGCTGTGGCAAGAGCATGACGTTAAAATGCATTGCCGGCATTGAGACACCGGATCGTGGGAAAATTGTTTTGAATGGCAGGGTATTGTTTGATTCCGGCAAAAAGATCAATCTGCGCGTGCAGGACAGACATGTCGGCTATTTATTCCAGAATTATGCACTGTTTCCGAACATGACGGTGGAGAAGAACATTGCGGCCGGTTTTCAGTATCGTCCCGGTCAGAAAATGACTGCGGAGGAGATAAAAAAACAGACGGCAGATTATATGGAACTGCTGCATGTGACAGAGTTAAAATCCTCTTATCCGGGTAAATTATCCGGCGGGCAGCAGCAGCGTGTGGCGCTGGCGAGAATCCTTGCGTCAGACCCGGAGGTTTTGATGCTGGATGAGCCTTTCTCTGCGCTGGACGCATTTTTGAAAGAAAAACTGCAGTTGGAACTGCTGGAACTTTTGTCCGGTTATGACAAAGACATTCTGATGGTGACGCACAGCCGTGATGAGATCTACCGCTTCTGTGAACATATGCTGATCGTGGAGGATGGCAGACAGGCGGGATTTGGCGTCACAAAAGAGATTTTTAAAAATCCCGGCACACCGGCGGCAGCGAAGCTGACAGGCTGCAAAAATATTGAAAAAATCGAGAGAGTGGACGACCATACGATGGTTCTGCCAAACTGGAATACAACGGTCTGCGTAAAGGGCATGATCCCGGAAAATACGACACATATCGGCATCCGCGCACATTATTTAAGACTGCCGGAGAACGGACAGCGTGAAAATCTGGTGGAGTGCCAAAACGGAAGGATCCTCGACGATCCTTTTGAGCTGGTGGTTGTTTTCGAACATGATGTCTGGTGGAAAATCCCGAAAGAAAGCTGGCAGAAAGAATATCAGGAAAAAATGCCGCAGTATCTCGCTATCCCGGAGGAGAGTATTCTATATCTGCACGGATAAAACTTGCAAACTGTAATGTTATTTTTTATAATAAGAATAACATGTGCTTAGGAAGTGTAAATGGAACGGAGGAAGAACAAATGCCGGAAAATATGCAGAGAGTGAGCGTTGGTGGATTTTCTTTTGAAAATAAGGATGAAGCAGAACAGGCGAAAAAGGAAATCGAGGGGATCAGATATATCAAGACCAAGACCAATATGAATGATCCGGAGGTCATATTGCAGGTTTATAACAAAATGATCGGACAGAAACTGTTTGAAACAGCAGTCGGATACAGTTATTTAAAGGATCTGCAGGAATACCTGACGACAATTCCTTTTATCAAAAATGAAGATATCCTGCCGATTCCGGTCACACATCCGAGACTTGAGGAAAGCTTAAAAAAGCAGAAGCGTGAGATCGCACAGAAGGAACGTCTGCGGGCGGTCAGGGCGAGACAGCGTGAAAAAAATCTTGCAAAGATCGACAGGAAAGCATTAGAGACAGAGTCCTCCGGAAAATTGAAGATTTCCCTGTGTGTGAATGCAATCCTTGTGGTGTGCGTTGTGGCAATGTTTGCCATGGCGCTGACGAGCGACAGTCCGACGATCGTGGACTATCAGTCGAAACTTTTAAACCGCTATGCATCCTGGGAGCAGGAACTGACGGAGCGGGAAAAGGCAGTGAGCGAAAAAGAACGGGAACTTGGGATCCAGGTGGACACAGAACAGACAGATTTCACAGTTTCGCCATAAAATCGAGATATAATAAAGAGAGAACAGACGTAACCGGAGGACGATATGGAGAGATTAAAGATTCTTGTAGTAGATGATGAGAGCAGGATGCGTAAACTGGTCCGCGACTTTTTGGTGAGGGAAGACTATGAGGTGCTGGAGGCCGGAGACGGTGAGGAGGCACTGGATATATTTTATAAAGAAAAAAATATCGCACTGATCATTTTAGACATCATGATGCCAAAGATCAACGGTTGGGATGTCTGTCGTGAGGTGCGTGAAACATCCAAAGTTCCGATCATTATGCTGACTGCAAAAAGCGATGAGAGCGATGAACTGACCGGATTTGAACTTGGAGTGGACGAATACATTTCCAAACCATTTTCACCGAAAATCCTTGTGGCAAGGGTAAATGCACTGCTTCGCAGAAGCGGACTGACTGCCGGAAATGATGAAAAATTTGTTGAGGCGGGCGGTATTAAACTGGATAAGACGGCACATCTTGTGACCGTGGATGGCAGACCGATCGAATTAAGTATTAAAGAATTTGAACTGCTGGACTATTTTATGGAGAATCAGGGAATTGCACTATCCCGTGAAAAGATATTGAACAACGTGTGGAATTATGATTACTTTGGAGATGCAAGGACAATTGACACACATGTCAAAAAACTCCGTGCCAAAATCGGGGAAAAAGGGGAGTATATCAAGACAATCTGGGGTGTTGGTTACAAGTTTATAGTGGAGTAGGGTATTGCCGATTATTTGTAAAATTGATTGACATTACAGGATGGTTGTCATAATATGAAGAGAGATAAAAAAGGGTCACTGACCCGCGAACTTGCAGTGATATTAGTCGGACTTGTAGCAGGAACGATTATGTTATGCTGGTTTATCAATACTTCCTTTTTGGAAAAATATTATATGCTGAACAAGCAGGATTCGCTGATCGACGGATATGATGTGATCAACGGTGCCAGTGAGACAGGTGAACTGAATTCCAGTGAGTTTGATGTCACTTTTGACAATCTGTGTGCCAATGGTAATATTGCAGTTATGATCATCAGTTCCAACCGTGCGATCGTGAGGTCGTCGGTGAATGATAATCAGGTCATTCTGATGGAATTTATGAATATTTTGTTTGGTGATGACAGAAGCCAGACCGAGATCTTACAGAGATCAGACAATTACGTCATACAGAAACAGACAGATACAAGGTTATCATCTGAGTACATGGTTCTTTATGGAACACTTTCCAATGGAAATCTGATACTGATGCGTACCGCAGTGGAGAGTATCCGTGAGAGTGCAAAAATTTCAAATCAGTTTCTGGTTTACGTGGGCGTTCTGGCAATTGCGATCAGTGCGATTGTCACAGTGTTTGTGTCTAAGAGGATAACAACACCGATCTCAGAACTCACGGACATATCAAAAAGAATGACAGAACTTGATTTTGATGCCAAGTATGTTTCCAAAGGACACAGAAAAAATGAGATAGATGAACTCGGTGAACATTTTAACCGGTTGTCATGTGCGCTTGAAAGCACGATCTCAGAACTTAAGAGTGCAAATAACGAATTAAAACAGGATATTGAGAAAAAAACAGAAATCGATGAGATGCGCAAGGAGTTTCTATCCAATGTATCTCATGAGCTGAAGACACCGCTGGCGTTGATCCAGGGTTATGCAGAGGGATTGCAGGAGTGTATCAATGATGATGCACAGAGCCGTGATTTCTACTGTGAAGTAATCATGGACGAGGCGGATAAAATGAATCAGATGGTCAAAAAACTTCTGACTTTAAACCAGTTAGAGTTTGGAAATGAAGTTGTTCCAATGGAACGCTTTAATCTGACAGAACTGATTCATGGAATTATTAATTCATCTTCTATTTTATTAGCGCAGAACGATATTTCGGTTACATTTGATGAGAGTGAACCGATGGATGCATGGGGAGATGAATTCAAGGTGGAAGAGGTTGTGACAAATTATCTGAGCAATGCGATCCACCATGCAGAATTTGATAAGAAGATCAGAATCTGGTACACAAGAAAAGACAGTGTTGTCCGGGTGAGTGTATTCAATACCGGAAAACAGATTCCGGAAGAAGATCTTGATAATGTCTGGATCAAGTTTTATAAAGTGGACAAGGCAAGAACGAGGGAATATGGTGGAAGTGGAATAGGACTTTCTATCGTAAAGGCAATCATGGAGTCATTTCACAGGGAATGTGGCGTGTTAAATCATGAAGATGGCGTAGAATTCTGGTTCGAACTTGACACGGAAAAAACAGGGATTGGTTCCGGACAGGCGGAGGATGATACAGTATGAGAAGAAAAAAGATAGAAGGAATCTTATGTTTGACAGGTATGCTTTTGCTGACAGGATGTGGAACGAAAGCATATGATCTCACAGAGGCAGAGGAAAGTCAGATCGTCAATTATGCAGTACACGTTGTTTCCAAGCATAATTCATATCAGAAGGATGGTCTGGTCTATGTGGATCAGAGCGTGGAAGAAACAGAGCCGGAAGAAACTGTCACAGGCAGTGAGAGTGTGGATGGCACAGAAATAATGGATGAGACACCAGCCGGAAATACGCTGGAGGATGTATTTGGAGCGGATGGACTGGAAGTTGTCTATGGAGGAGTAAGCCTTGCCGGAAACTATACAGAGTCGGAAGTGCTTGATGTAAGAGCCTCGAATGGAAAACAGTTTATGGTACTTGAAATCGATATGACCAATCCTACAGAAGAGGGTATTACTCTGGATAATCTCACTTCAAAGGTAAAGTTTACAGCAGATTATTCTGCGGATGGAGCAGAGAGTACGCAGGTTTCTGCTTATACAACGATCATGACAACGGATTTTTCAACTTATGATGATGAGATCCCGGCGGGAGAAACAAAATCAGCGGTTCTTTTATTTGAGATACCGGATTCCGTGACAGAAGTTTCTGATATTGTGCTCCATGTGACAAGAGATGACACAACTTATGAAATAAAATTGTAAAAACAGGAAGAGTTATGATATAATGTGCGTAAGCAATGAGCAGTGCCAATCGAGAATATACAGACCGGACATGCTTGCATGGTGAGGTCTGTATATATCGAGAGTGATAGGGCGAATGCCCGACAGCCAGGAAAATCTCTGATTTTTCTGGCGTGCACTGCGGACTGAGGTTCATATATAATGAAGACCAATCGAATTAAAAAACAAGAGAACATATACGTGGGAGGAAGACACAATGGATACAAATATTCTTTTAGAGTCAGGTACAAATGAATTAGAAGTTCTGGAATTTACGTTAGGTGACAATTATTATGGAATCAACGTGGCAAAGATCAGAGAGATCCTTACCTATCAGCAGGTAACACCGGTTCCAAATGCACATCCTTGTGTGGAAGGAATTTTTATGCCGCGTGATACGATGATGACGGTTATTGACCTGAAAAAGTGTCTGGGAATGGAACCATCCGAGAAAAAGGGCTTATTCATTATCACAAACTTTAATAAATTAAACATTGCATTCCATGTAGATGAAGTGATCGGTATCCACAGAGTATCATGGGAGGACATCATTAAACCGGATTCTACGATCAACACGGAAGATAAGAGTGCTGCAACAGGGGTTATCAAGCTGGAGGGAAAATTAGTGGTGATCCTTGATTTTGAAAAGATAGTTACGGACATCAGCCCGGAAACCGGACTGAAAGTATCAGATGTGGAGGAGAGAACAGCCAGAGACAGAAGCGATTCTCCAATCCTCATTGCAGAGGATTCCCCACTGCTTGGAAAAATGATCTCAGAGTGTCTGAAAAAATCAGGATACACGAATCTGATCATGACAATGAACGGACAGGAGGCGTGGGATAAGCTGACTGAGTTCAAGAATAAAGGAACAGTCCGTCAGGACGTACACTGTATCATCACAGATATTGAGATGCCTCTCATGGATGGACACAGATTGACAAAACTCTGCAAATCAGATGATGAGATCAAGAAGATACCACTTATTATTTTTTCATCTCTTGTGAATGAGGAGATGCGCAAAAAGGGAGAACAGTTAGGAGCAGATGCCCAGTTGACAAAGCCGGAGATCGGTATGCTGGTAGAGGCAATTGACAATCTGATCGATAAGAGCGTAGATTAAGTCAGAAAAAGGGGTGTGAGTTTTTTCACATCCCTGATTTACTATAATCGAAAAATAAATATATGATAGTTACAAAGAAACCAATAGCAGGAGAATATTACCATGAATGAATCAGAAAATTACCTGGATCAGTTATTAAATGCCGTCGATGGCAGATCTGATTTGAATGACAGTGATCCTGTAAATCCAAAAGAAATTGAGAGTAAAGAACAAATGCCACAGAAGAGTACAAGAGAGACAATTGATATTCCGGATTCCAATGATCTGTTTATGGATCAGTTTGAACAGGAACTCCGGAAAGATAATGATTCCGATGAATTTTTAAAACAGTTCGAGCAGGAATTAGACAGGGACGAAAGTTCACAGGGTGTGACAAAAGCAACACAGCCGATGCTTGATGATATTGACCAGATCATGGAGAGCGTGAATCAGGAAGCAGCAAATGATACAGCAGAGATGGCAGCATCGGCAGTGGAGAAAACAGCAGAGCAGAAAGAGGATACTGCCGAAGTAAAAAATGATGAGGATGCCAGTGAGGATGGAATTGATGATCTGGCAATCGATGATATCGGAATTGATGATTTTGGACTGGATAATCCGGAAACAGAAAACGAAAAAGCGGTATCGGATGAAGATGATGAATTAATGAGGATTCTGAGTGGAACAGGCGAAGATTCCGAAATACCGGAGGCAGACAATGCAAAAGCAGAAGTGCAGCCGGATGACGAGGTAAAAGAAGAAAAGAAGCCGAAGAAACAGGGATTTCTGGCAAAGCTGTCCAAGTTACTGTTCGGTGATGATGAACCAGATGAGGAAGAAATTTCCGGAATGCAGGCAGAACCTGCTGTTACTGAGATGTCTATGGATGATATGGACATCTTAAAAGAGTTAGAAGGTTCTTCGGACGGTGATAAGAAGGGCGGGAAAGAAAAAAAGAAAAAAGAGAAAAAGAAGAAAGAAAAAGCACCAAAGCAGCCGAAAGAGAAAAAAGTAAAACCAAAGAAAGAGAAGAAACCAAAGCCACCGGCAGAACCGGATAACACACCACCACTGCCCAAAGTGCCAGTGATTCTTGTTTTTGTGATGGCATTATCCATTCTGGTATTTGTTTTGGCAGGGACTCATTTACTTGGATATTCAAACAGTTTTGCAGATGCCAGCCAGGCATTTGCAGAGGGAAGATATTCGGATGCTTTCCAGTCTGTGGCTGGAGAGAAAGTCAAGGAAAAGGATGCTGATACCTATGAGAAATATCGTATTACCGCTATGGTTTCGGCAGAGTATGAAGCTTACGAGAGCATGATGGACGCAAAAGTTTATGATATGGCATTGGATTCTTTGATCCGCACTGTACAGCGATATGATAAGTATCTGCAGGATGCAGAGACTTATGGATGCAGGGGCGAGCTTGATAAGATTGAAAGTGCAGCAGAGACAGCATTACAGCAGGATTTTGGATTGACAGCAGAGGATGCAAGAACCATGTATGCACTGTCCAATAAAGAGACTTATTCCAGAGAAATTTATAAAGTATTAGAGAAGGCAGGCTTATCAGAGGTGACAGAATGATAGCAATCATTGACTATGATGCAGGAAATTTAAAAAGCGTAGAAAAGGCGTTACAGTTTCTTGGGCAGGAGTGCGTGATCACAAGAGCTTTTCATGAGATCAAAAAGGCAGACAAAGTGATCCTTCCGGGTGTTGGATCTTTCGGAGATGCCATGAGTCAGTTGAAGAAGTTTGAACTTGATAAGGTCATTCATGAAGTGGCGGCAGAACAGAAACCATTTTTGGGAATCTGTCTGGGATTACAGCTTTTGTTTGAAGGAAGTGAAGAGTCTGAGGGAGTGGAAGGGTTACATCTGTTGGATGGAGAAATCCTTCGAATCCCAGAACAGGAAGGACTGAAAATTCCAAATATTGGATGGAATTCGCTGGATCTGCAGAACAATGGACGACTGTTTGAAAATCTGAATGGCAATCCATTTGTTTATTTTGTTCATTCCTATTATTTAAAAGCCAGAGAAGAGTCAATTGTCAAAGCAACCATCGAGTACAGCACACATATTCATGCGTCTGTGGAAAAAGATAATATTTTTGCATGTCAGTTCCATCCGGAAAAAAGTGGAACAGTAGGATTACAGATACTTTCTAACTTTGCAAAATTGTAGGAGGAACGTCAATGTTTACAAAAAGAATTATTCCGTGTCTGGATGTAAATCAGGGACGCGTGGTAAAAGGTGTTAATTTTGTTAACTTAAGAGATGCAGGTGATCCGGTAGAAATTGCGGCAGCGTATGATAAGGCAGGAGCAGATGAATTAGTATTTTTAGACATCACAGCAACGTCTGATGCGCGGGAGACTGTGGTCGATATGGTGCGAAAGGTCGCAGAAAAGGTATTTATCCCGTTTACCGTGGGTGGAGGAATCCGCACGGTAGATGATTTTAAGGCGTTGCTCCGCGAGGGAGCAGATAAGATCTCCATCAACTCATCTGCCATCAATAACCCGAATCTGATCAGTGAGGCCGCAGATAAATTTGGAAGTCAGTGTGTGGTTGTAGCCATTGATGCAAGACGAAGAGAAGATGGTTCCGGTTGGAATATTTATAAAAATGGCGGTCGTATCGATGTTGGCATGGATGCTGTTGAATGGGCGATGAAAGCAGACAGACTGGGTGCGGGTGAGATTTTGCTGACCAGCATGGACTGTGATGGCACAAAAGCCGGTTATGATCTGGAACTCACCAGAATGATCGCTGAAAATGTATCCATTCCGGTAATCGCATCCGGTGGAGCCGGAACAAAAGAGCATTTTTATGATGCGCTGACGGAAGGAAAAGCAGACGCAGCGTTAGCAGCTTCTCTGTTCCATTATAAAGAGCTGGAAATCGCTGATCTGAAAGATTATCTTGCAGGCCGGGGAGTTCCGGTGCGGCGCTGAGACATCCGGCAGCAGACTGGATGTCCCGGACAAATGCAGCAGTGCAGGAGAAATTTTAAGAAGGTAACAAAAATGTCAATGATCACAAATGACTGGCTGGATGAAATCCAGGGGGAATTCAAAAAGCCATATTATAGAGAGTTATATCAGTTTGTCCGCGATGAATACAGTAAAGCGGTGATTTATCCACCGGCGGACGATATTTTTAATGCAATGCATTTTACACCGTTAAGCAAGGTGAAAGTGCTTTTACTTGGGCAGGATCCATATCATAATGTAAATCAGGCGCATGGATTATCTTTTTCCGTATTACCGGAACAAAAAGAAATACCACCGTCATTACAGAATATCTATAAGGAATTGCATGATGATCTCGGCTGTTATATCCCAAATAATGGATATCTGAAAAAATGGGCAGACCAGGGTGTACTTTTATTAAACACAGTACTTACAGTACGTGCACATCAGGCAAATTCCCATCAGGGACATGGCTGGGAACAGTTTACAGATGCAATCATCCAGGCTGTGAATGCCCAGGACAGACCGATTGTATACATGCTGTGGGGAAGACCGGCACAGAGCAAGATACCGATGCTGACCAATCCAAAGCATCTGATCCTGACAGCACCGCATCCAAGCCCACTGTCTGCGTACCGGGGATTTTTCGGATGCAGGCATTTCAGC
>ERZ772879.472-NODE-472-length-32003-cov-20.264304_pt1 | contig 32003 bp, 39 predicted proteins | sample MGYA00580582_ERZ772879 | MGnify/ENA primary metagenome ERZ772879 (study PRJEB29015, sample SAMEA2737682) | human gut metagenome | biome: human gut; feature: human-associated habitat; material: faeces | place: China | collected 2012 ... | reverse complement strand
TTTATCTAATATGTAAAAGCCTTTTGATAGACATTACTACTACGTTTGCTGTAATCTCATGGAAGAAGGAGGCATACAGAATTATGATAGCTGATAAAATTAAAAATGCTCGTACTATAAAGAAACTTATACAGGAACAGGTTGCTGAAGACCTCAATGTTTCCAGGCAGACTATTTCTAACTGGGAAAATGGAAAATCACTACCTGATATTGTAAGCATTATAAGAATGAGTGAATTATATGATTTAAGCCTGGACGAATTATTGAAAGGAGATGCGACATTGCTTAATAAAATTGAAAGAGACATGAAAGTAGCCAAAGCTGAAAATAACGTTATCAAATTTGCATGGATATCTATTGTAATCGGTGTTGTTATGATTATTCTTGGGAATGTATTTGACGACAATCCGCTCATTGATTTTATTTCGGCTGCATTGCCATGGGTACTTCTTGGATTAATGGTGCTATTTGCCATATTGTATCTTAATAAAGAAAATAACAATTAGAGAGATGAGCTTATAATATGCAAGTCAATCAGTATAGCATTCGCTTTATTGAAAAGGACTTGCATATTCTCTATAGATGTATTATTATAAAGCTAACGAATGGTAGCTTACAGGCTATTGAATGATTATTTTAATGGAGAATGACAATGGGCACAAATAGAAAAGAGGAAATCATTCTGACAACGTTAGAGTTAGCCGCTGAAAAAGGACTTGCGGGTGTTTCCATGAGCATGATTGCTGATAAGATAGGGATAAAAAAGCCATCGCTTTATAAGCACTTTTCATCCAAGGATGAAATAGTGGAGGCAATGTATCAGTTTCTAAGAGACAAATCGAAGGAAAATGCAAACATCAAGCCTGTGGATTACAGCATACTTTTTTCTGAAAAAACAGCTTATGAAGTACTGAAGGGTGTGATGCAGGGATATATCAATATGAATCATCAGGAGCAGATGTTGACATTCTATAAGGTGATTTACTCGGAACGAAGTATTCAGCCGATGGCAGCCAGAATCGTTGCGGAAGAAACTGAGAGAATGATCATTGCAACAAAACAGCTATTTTATGCAATGGAAGTACATAAGCTGCTTCATTTTGAAAATGCAGATATGAGTGCAGTAAGCTTTGCAATGACGGTTCATGGACTGATGGATTATGAACTGGATCAGAAGTATGGATATGATGAAGCTCCTAAGAATCTCTTAGATGAATATCTGAAATGGTTTTGTGAGCAAAATTACGTGGAAGCTGGTGATTAGTGTGAAAAAGAAGAACTTTTTAAATTATTGCGGACTACTTGGGATTGTGGCATTACTTTCTTACACAGTGGCGGTTGTGTTTTCTCCACTTGACTATCCGGGATATAACTGGATGGCACAGGCAGTCAGTGATCTGAGTGCTGCGAATGCTCCGTCTCTGCGACTATGGAATCAGTTAAGCAGCCTTTATAATATATCTATACTAATCTGTGCCATGATGGTTTGCGCAGGGATACAGGGAAAAGGAAGCAGGTTACTACGAAGCGGAATTTATTTGTTTACCGCAATGGAGTGGATATCGGCAGCGGGATTTTCCATGTTTCCATTAAGTGACAGTGGCTATGCAGGAACATTTCAGGATAAAATGCATATTCTTTCAACGATTTTAGTTGTACTGCTATCCATCGTTTCGTTTGTTATACTTATCATAGCAGGAGTGAAGAGGAAAGAATATCGCAGTTTCGGTGTGTTTGCAGGAATTGCTCTGGGAATGATGTTAGTTGGTGCACTTGGAATGAATATCGTACCGGAAGAATATTTTGGTGTTGTTGAGCGGTTCAGTGTGTTTGCGGCTGTAGGATATAATGCGGTGCTGGGAATAGAATTGTTCCGGATGGATTTAGGATAAAATATCCCGGTGTGACGATTCGTATCGCCCATGTTACAGAGCGTTTCTTTCATTCTTTCAATATGTTTGTTACTTTAGGATCAGCTCATGAGTAAAACAGGCAAAGAGAAAGGACAAACAGAAATTATGAAAAATGAAAGAAGAAACATGTGCGGTGGAGTGATATTCTTATTGGTATTTGTCTTATGGACAATTTTGATTCAGGTGTTTGATGTGAAGCCGGAAGGAATATTCGGTACAAATGTCGGATTTGCAACAGTTAATACATGGTTTCATAACCTGACGGGTGTTCATATGAAAATTTATACAATCACAGACTGGCTTGGTCTTGTCGCTGTATTTGTATGCATGGGTTTTGGACTGTTGGGATTATGTCAGTGGATCAAAAGAAGAAAACTTTTAAAGGTGGATTTTGACATCCGAATGCTTGGTGTGTTTTATGTCATTGTAATTTTGGAGTATTTGATTTTTGAGATGATACCGATTAATTACAGACTGATTTTTATCGAAGGAAGAATGGAAGCATCGTATCCATCGTCTACAACACTCCTTGTGCTAAGTGTAATGCCGACCTTAATATTTGAACTGAAAAGGCGGATGAAGAAAGGATTTGTGCGAAAAATACTTATATTTGTGACAGCATCATTTAGTCTTTTTATGGTAATCGGAAGAACTGTTGCAGGAGTTCACTGGCTGACAGATATTGTTGGTGCAATCCTGCTAAGTACAGGTTCTTATCTGATATATAAAGCAATCGTTTTGATGTATGATAAGAGGTGATCATTTGGAATTTCATGAAAAATTACAGGAACTAAGAAAAAGCAGAAACCTCACACAGGAAGAACTGGCAGAGGAGCTATATGTTTCGAGAACTGCAATCTCAAAATGGGAATCGGGCAGAGGATATCCCAGTATTGATTCATTAAAAACAATATCAGGCTTCTTTTCCATTTTGATTGATGAACTTCTGTCGGCAGACGCTTTGGTATCTATTGCTGAAAAGGAAAACAGGTCAAATATCCAAAGAATATGTGATGTGTTGTTTGGAACTGTTGATTTAATCGGAATCTTGCTTGCACTATTGCCTCTATACTCCAGACAGATGGATAACTCTGTAATAGCAGTGAATCTCTGGGAGTTTAAGCCGGCAAATGGTTGGATTTGTATCATCTGCTGGCTTTTGATTGTGGCATTCGTTCTACTTGGAATCGCAAAAATGGTATTGAATCATATGTGCATAGACAATGGGAAAAATGCCATTACCATCAGCTCTTTATTGATTAGCATGACAGCGGTCCTGTATTTTTCAATGATAAGAGAGACATATTGCGTTGTGATAGTCTTTCTTCAGTTGATGATAAAAGGCGGGTTACTTTTTTATGCTATTGGACTTGACAAGTTACCTTTTGGTTACTATAATATGAAGTAACCGAAAGGTAACTTATGATATTATAAGACAGACGCAAAGACGCAGTGCTTATTTTCCTGATGTGGATCTTAAGTGCTGCTTTTTTAGTGAATTTGATGGAGGAATCAAGAATGGTTTGTACAAAATGTGGTAAAGAAATGAGAAAAGGATATTTATTTGCAAGCAAAGATGGAGCATTCAGTTTTGCTAATGAGGTGCCGGGTGTATTTGAGAAGGCAGACAAAGCGGATGGATTTATAGAGATTACTTCTTTAAAGCCAGGGCATCGGACAAGTATAGCGGCTGAGTGCTGCGAGGAATGTCGTATGCTGGTAATTGGGTATTAGGAGCATTCATATAAGCTGTTTCCTTATATTTGTTAGGAAACTGCTACAAAAACATATTTATATGGAGAAAGCAGATGAAAGTATCAGTCATTCGTCCTTCTTCGGATGAGGAGGATGAAATAATATTCAGGTGTCATACCTTATCAGATGACATGGACAGGTTAATACATAGATTAAGGTATGGTGAAATAAAGTTTACTGGATATGATGAGCATGGAATCAGTACGATTGTAGCATCGGATATCTATTATTTTGAGACGGTGGATAACAAAGTATTCGCTTATTGCAGGCAAAGTGTTTATGAGGTTAAGGAAAGACTATATCAGTTAGAAGAGGTGATAGAAGAACTTCCATTCATGAGGATTTCAAAGTCCATGATTGTAAATATTGAAAAAATCCTGCATATTTCGCCGGCACTTGGTGGCAGATTTGAGGCAGTGTTGGAAAATGATGAGAAAGTAATTATTTCGAGGCTGTATGTGCCAATTTTGAAAAACAAATTAGGAGTGAGCAGGTAGGTATGAATAAAATTGAAATAAAAAGAATAGATTACGATTTTACCGTATGTAAAGTGACTGATTATTCTCTTGTAAACTGGAATACAGAGTATTGTTTTATCGGAAAAACGGAAGACGAAAATTCGCTGGTATGTTTTACAAGAGATGTGCCGCAGAATGTCATCAAAAGAGATGATGGATGGAAGGTTTTCCGTATCCAAGAGATACTAGATTTTTCATTGATAGGTATTTTATCAAGAATATCCGGTATTCTTGCAAAAGAATCAATTTCAGTTTTTGCAGTTTCGACTTTTAATACAGATTATATATTTGTAAAAAACAGAAACTATGAAAAAGCGATGGAAATATTAAAACAAAATGGCTATAGTGTTGTGGAATAATGAGACTTTTTAACCACAGGAGGTAAGTGATGAGTATCAGAGAAAAGAATACAAAGGAAAGAATTTTAGACGAAGCATTAAAGCTGTTTGCCCAGAGTGGTTATATGGGAACTTCCATGAATGATATTGCGGCTAGTCTTGGAGTGACTAAGGCAGCTTTGTATAAGCATTATACAAGCAAACAGGAAATCCTTGACAGCATTGTAGAGAAAATGAATCAGATGGATATGGAAAGAGTGAAGGAATATGAAATGCCGGAAGGCAATATGGAAGAAGTGAGAAAAGGCTATCAGGCAGCCGCACTTGATAAGATTAAAGAATTTACGAAAGTTCAGTTCTTACACTGGACGAAGGAAGAATTTCCGTGTTGTTTTCGTAAAATGCTTACACTGGAGCAGTACAGAAATCCAGAGCTTGCAAAACTTTATCAGCAATATCTCTCAGGTGGTCCACTTTTATACATAGAAGAGGTTTTCAGAGGTTTTACGGATAATGAAGGGGAAGCGAGACAGCTTGCACTTGACTTCTATGGACCGATTTTTCTGCTTTATAGTATTTATGACGGCATAGAGGATAAAGAATCAATTATAGAGCAGGTGGAGCAGCATGTTGAACGGTTTTCCAAAATGCTTTTGGAAAAAGAAAGGACAGGAATGATATGAAGATGATTGGGCTTATTGGAGGCATGAGTTGGGAAAGTACTGTTACTTATTATCAACTAATCAATGAAGCTGTAAAAGAAAAACTGGGAGGGTTGCATTCAGCAAAGATTCTTCTTTATAGTGTAGACTTTGCGCAAATCGAACAATATCAGATATCTGGGATGTGGGAACAAAGTGCAGAGTTACTTACTGATGCTGCGAAGAGCTTGGAGGTTGCAGGAGCGGATTTTATTGTAATCTGTACGAACACCATGCACAAGGTTGCACCGCAGATACAGAAAGCACTTCATATACCGATTCTTCATATTGCGGATGCTACAGCAGACGTTTTGCTTGCCAGGGGGATTCGCAAAACAGCTCTGCTTGGTACAAAGTATACCATGACGCAGGATTTTTACAAATCATGTCTTATGAAGCATGGGATTGAAGTCGTTATTCCAAATAGACAGGAAATTGAAATTGTTAATCGTGTGATTTACGAGGAATTGTGTGTTGGTATAATTTCCGAAGCTTCCCGCAGAAAATATTGTGAGATTATTGATCGACTGAAACGGGAGGCGGATGCTGAGGCAGTCATCCTTGGCTGTACGGAAATTGGTCTATTGATAAAACCAGAGAATTCTGTGCTTACCGTGTTCGATACAACACGCATCCATGCAGAGGCGGCGGTTGCCGAAGCACTCAATGGATAATAATCCTTTTAGAAGATAGAAGAGATTTTAGAAGTTTACTGATAATGATCAAAGAGCAAAAAACTATGTTGATTGTTTTCAGAAATACATCTTTTTAAAGAGAAAGAAGGAAATAATCATGCAAGATGAATCAATGCGGCAGGAATGGGTTCATTGTCCAGTTTGTGGGAATAAGACCAGACTTCGATTGCGCGAAGATACAGTCCTTACGCACTTTCCATTATTTTGTCCAAAATGCAAAAAGGAAAGTCTGATAGATGCAAAGGAATATATTGTAAAAGAAATAAAATAAATAAGCCAGACGCTAAGACGCAGTGCGGATTGTAATACGATTCGTAATGTGTCTTTTTTAGCGTTATGGTCTATACGAAGAATAGGAGGAATCAAGAATGAGAGCGATTGTATATACTTCGAATACAGGAAGTACGGAAAAGTATGCAAAAATGTTGTCACACCAGATTTGTGTTCCGTCATATAGCATGGAGGAAGCAAAGACAAAGGTGAAGCCGGGAGCAGAAATCATTTATATGGGATGGATTATGGCAGGAAAAATCAAAGGATATCCGGAAGCTGCAAGAAAATATAGGATTCAGGCAGTCTGTGGAGTCGGTATGGGGCAGACAGGAACACAGCTTGCTGAGGTCAGAACGAAAAACAAAGTGCCACAGAGAATTCCACTTTTTACACTGCAGGGAACCTTTGATATCAAAAAACTTCATGGTGTTTACAAAATGATGATGAATGTCATGGTAAAGACCGCCGGAAAAGCATTGGCGGATAAATCCGACAGGACGCCCGAGGATGATGACATGCTGGACATGATGATGAATGGAAGTGAACGTGTGAAAGCCGAGAATCTGAAACACATAATTGAATGGTATGATACAGCAGAACGAGGTGAAAAGTAAATATGAAAATTGAACATATTGCAATGTATGTGAATGATTTGGAAAGAGCAAAAGATTTCTTCATAAAGTATTTTAATGCAGCAGCAGATGCCGGATATCTTAATAAAACAACCGGCTTTCGTTCTTATTTTTTGACTTTTGAAGATGGCGTCAGATTGGAAATTATGAACCGGTCAGATTTGGTTGACAATGAAAAAGTATTGTCAGGAACCGGTTATGTTCATATTGCATTTAGTGTAGGAAGTAAAGCTTCTGTGGATACATTGACGGAAAGGTTAAAAGGTGATGGATATCAGGTTGTCAGTGGTCCGAGAACTACCGGAGACGGATACTATGAAAGCTGCATTAGAGGAATTGAAGGAAATCTGATAGAAATCACTGAGTAGAAATGAGGTAAATATCTATGAAATTATATTTTGGAAATACAGTAACGACAGTTACAACAATTATGATTCTTGTATTGCTTGGATTTATTGGAGAATCTATAGCAAACCGGACAAACATCAATTACTGGGGACGCAGAAGTCTGTTCCTTCTGGGATATGGACTTACGATATGCTGCTTTGCAGCTGCAAGGGACGGACTAGACAAGACAATTCAGAACACGATTGATGGAAGCTGTGCACCGGGGGTATTCCCGCTTATCAGCATCCCGAATCTGATTGGATGCGTTGGAGCTGCAATTATAATCATTGCAGCTATTGCAACACCGATAGCAAAGTCGCAGCATATGAGACAGATTTGGTTTTATGTGATGTCCGGCGGAATTACAATGAAGATATTGGTAATGGAAGTGGCAAGAATTATTGTCAGAGTGTAGTAATTTTATTGTGTTAAATAAATTGGAGAAAGCGACTATGAGTAATATCATTATTTTGGCAGGAAGCGAGCGAAAGGATGGCAATACAGACATGCTGGTTGATGCTTTCAAAAAAGGTGCCGCAGAGAAAAATAAAGTAGAGGTTATTTCAGTCAGAAGTCATGACATAACCCCCTGCATTGGCTGCAATTCATGCTTTACCAGACCGGGAAATGAATGTTTTCAAAAGGATGATATGCAGATTGTATATGAAAAATTGAAAACTGCAGATGCATTAGTGATAGCCTCACCTGTGTATTTTTATGGTATCAGTGCGCAGCTGAAAGCAATCATAGATCGCCTTCATACTCCTATGCGAAATGAATTCCCGATTAAAAAACTGGCACTTATATTAGTTGGAGCAGCTACGCTGCCGGAACTGTTTGATTCCATAAAATTGCAATACAGGCTTGTACTGAGTTTCTTTCATCTTGAAGATGCAGGGATGGTACTTGTGCAGGGAGCAAAGGATATTGGTGATGTAAAAAATACGGATGGACTGGATAGAGCATACAAATTAGGACTTTCTATTGGATGATTGAGAGGGGGCGAATTAATATGAGAGTGGAAACGGAAAGGCTTTATTTATATCCAATTAGTAACGATGAGATGTACAGTCTGATTGCAAAGGAAGCGGATGCAGAAATGAAGCAGGCGTATACCGAAATGTTGGAGAGATGCCTTATGGAACCTGACAACAGAATATGGTATGCAGTCTGGAATATGGAATTAAAAAATGCTCCGGGAACGATTGTCGGCGATTTCTGCTTCAAGGGTCTTGGAAAAAATGGCGTAGTGGAAATCGGATATGGATTAAGGGAAGAATTTAGACATCAGGGGTATATGGTAGAAACTGTAAAAGTAATTACGGAATGGGCTTTATCGATGGAAGGAGTCTGTGCTGTAGAAGCAGAGACAGATCTAAAAAATGTGGCATCGCAGAATGTTTTAATGAAAGCCGGTTTTGTGAAGAATGGAGTAATTGGAGAAGAAGGTCCCAGATTTGTTTACAGAGGAAAAGAAAATGAACGATAATCTGGCAACATAATTGAATTGGAGAAAATTAGTGATGAACAGGGATGGCATTAACAAAACAATATTTTGGTCATTGTTATACATATTCTTGTATTCTGCATGTACAGTAATCGCAAATCTATATTTGCCAAATGTATTATTGATTACTGTAGGAGTTAGCGGAATAATTTACATAATATTCAATCTGTTTTTCATCCCATATAAGAGAGAAAAGCTGTTTGTCAATGGGATTTTTGGAGCCTTGGCTGTTATGTTTATTGGAATATGGCTTGGCATTTCTCCATCCAGTGCAATTAAGATGTTTTATAGTCAAATTGTACTGAAGAAGGGTATGCCGTTTGAACTGAAACTTCCTTCTTCTAAGCCATTAGCTGTTGGTGCAATGACCAGAGAACAGCTTGATGCAGAACTCCAGAAGGGTGTTGATTCCATCAAAGCAGGAAAGGTATATTCTGCGGATGAAGTCGATGCGGCACTTGCAAAGGAGTTTGGTATTCTTTGATGGCATTACAGGAAGAAGAACTTCATATAGAGCAGGGATGTATAAATGATATTCTGGAACAGAGTCTTGTTGGATTTTATGGGGTATTTATGAAAAAAGATATAATACCCGATATTCAGATGCCAGAGATAAAAATAATACGATATTTGGATAAAATGGCAGTCAGGCGTGTTTTCGACAATATTTTGAGTAATGCTGCACGCTATGCAGATGGAAATTTTACAGTGAAACTTACTGCAGAAGGAAAGATTTTATTTTCAAATCATGCAGCTAATCTCAGCAGAGTTGAAGTAGAACGATTGTTTGAACGATTTTTTACAGTACAAACGGCAAAAGAATCTACTGGTATTGGATTGTCTATTGCAAAGGTATTAACAGAGAAAATGGCTGGAAATATTGATGCTGCGTATTCGGCAGGATATTTAAGAATCCAGGTGATATTTCCAGAAAAATAAAGAAAGGAAAAGAAATAAGATGAAAAAAAGAGCGTTTTTATTAATTGCAGTGTTAGCTATGGCAGGAACTTTATGTGCTTGTGAAAGGCAGAGTACAGGAGTAATGAAAACAACAGGTGGTAAAGAACAGACGGCAAGTGAAAAGGAAAAAGTAATTGATAACAATGTTGAACAAATAGTTGGAAATGCTAATGAAAACATTGAGCCGGAACCTGTAAGAACAAATAAAGAAAGTGCGGAAATAGAATTAACAAATATATTGGATGAAATAAATACAGATATTCAGCTGGGAACAGCAGGAACATATATGAACTCAGTAAGAGTTGCTTCACATTTATTAAACTGGGGAGTAGGCACCAGCATGGGAACCGAGGAAATAAAGAGTCAGGTTTTAGCATGGTTGTCAGAAAAAGGCAATGATGAGCAGGTGGCTTTTTCACAAAAATTGTCCAGTGTATATGATGCTTATCAGGAATTACTTGGATCAAATGCTGAAGAATTACTTGCGTCAGCAGGTGGAGATATGTCTGGATATCCCTGGAGTGATTCACCGGTAGAAACTATTGAAGCAATTATTGATGTCGTGCAACTTCCAGAAAATGAAGAAAATATAGTGGAAGGCCAACCAACAGAAGAGGCTAACGAGGATACAGTTGATAATGAAAGCCAGGAGGATTTTTCAGAAGAAAGTGAAGAAGAGAATCCAGAATCCAGTTTAGAAAATGAAGATTATCCTGGAGAGGATGTAGTTGAAATCATAAATCTGCAGGGAGAAACAACAGCTGTTTATAAGTTAGTGGATGGTCGTTACATGGATCGCACTAATACTGTCTATATTTATGATGGAAAAGATACATGGACAGATACGAATGGTGTGGAGTGGAACCGGGAAGTGAAGTAAAAAATGTGAGTGGGAGGGGGAGGAAAAAAGATGTTAAAGCGTTACAAGATGTATTATAACGAAGCTGTTGGAAAGATAGAAATGATTGGGGAACCAGATTATGATGTCGGGGATTTTAGAATTGGATAATATATAACAAGGATATAGGAAATTTTGTAAAATTAAGGGAGTATTTAAAGCAATAAACATAGCAAAAATTCATGTCTGGAAAGTGCCGGTCCTTTTATATGGAACTCAGGATAAAATGATCCCGTATAAGATTGTAAAAAAATTTTCGGAAGAAAATAATTGCCGACTGAATTTTGTGGAAAATGGGCAGCATTGGCTTCATACAGACAGGGAAGTAGCGGCTATGCGGAAGTGGGAACAGACCGTACTGGAAGAAAGCAGAAGTATAATTCCAAATAAATAAATGATTAAAAATATGAATGTGAAAGCCGGAAGGTAACAGCTAAAATACGGTGTCTTACATTTGAAAAAATTAAACTTTTCTATACGAGAACTGAGTGGAAGCTTAATTAAGTCAAAGCCAGTAAAATCAGTTTTTACTGGCTTTTTTGATAGTGACACCCCCTCCTTTTTTATATATTCTGGTATTAGGAGAACTATTAATCCATACAAGAAGTGAAAGGAGGTAACAGGATGAAAGGTAAAATACTATTAGGATTAACCGCAATATTGATGCTGACGGGAGCTGCTGTACCGGTAAAAGCAGATGATGTCTGGAAATTTGATGCCCAGCGTTTTGTATTGAAGGAGTACACAGGTACAGAGACGGATGTAGTGGTGCCGGACACTATGGATGAGGGCGTGCCGGTTAAAAGACTGGGAACTCAATTACTGGCTGGCTCAGAGACGCTTACTTCTGTAGTAGTGCCGGATAGCGTGACGATACTTGATGTTGGTGCGCTGAGTTATGATAATAATCTGTCGGAGATAACTTTATCTTCAAATTTGATCAATATCGGGTGGAATGCTATTTCCAGTAATGATGCGCTGACAGAACTCACCATACCGGCATCGGTCTGTATTATAGACAGCTATGCAGTCAGCGGCTGCTATGCTCTGAAGAAAATCGTGTTTGAGGGTGCATGCCCATTAATAGGTCCAGAGGCTTTTGTAATGCTTTCAGATGATGTGGTAATTTATGTGCCGGATGACCAGATAGAAGAGTACAAGAAGGTTTTTGAAGAAAATAATAAAAATTTGAACATTCAGCCAAGTGGAAAGCCGGCTGTACTTTATTCAGCTGAAGACTATCTGGATACAGAGAATCTGACGTTTGATGCAGAAACGGGAAGCATCACAGGTTATAATGGAATGAATACCAGACTGACGATCCCGGAGAGTATTGATGGTGTGCCGGTAAAAGCAATTGGTAAAAGAGCTTTATGGGAAGATCCTCTTTTAGGGTATGTAACTCTTCCAGAGGGACTGGAATATGTTGGAGAAGATGCTTTTAGTATCACTGATACATTAAAATATGTGGAATTTCCGTCTACTCTGAAAACTATTGATAAGAAAGGTTTTTCATCTTATCGGGGATTCAGGCTGGATCTTCCGGATAGTCTGGAATATATCGGAGAAGAAGCGTTCAGCTATTTTTCGGTAGAAACAGACCTGATCATTCCTGAAGGCGTAAAAGAACTCGGCCCAGGTGCATTTTCAATGGCTTCGAGATTACAAAGAGTATTTCTTCCGGCAAGTTTAGAGAAGATAGGGGATAATTGCTTTAGAAATTCTCCTATTACTTATGTTTATATGGAGGGATTGGAGCTGCCGGAAATTTCGGATACCGCCTTTGATAAGTGCGAATACCTGAGAGACATAGATCTGAACGAAAAGTGTACCAAGCAGCAGATGCTGGATGTACAGGCGCTCGTTGATGCACAGGGACTGGAGTGCCGGGTATGGCGAAACCAGAATACAGAGGTTGAATATGCACGCTTTTCTGTTGAAGAGCTTCCGGATGACCCGAGTAAGTTATACTTAACTGGATACGAAAAAGAAGCCGCGAAGGTGCGCAGCTATGATACTTATACAATAGGCGAGGAGGATAAAGGAGTAGTAGGAATCGCCGATGGTGCATTGAAGGGCAATCAGACGATAACCTACTTTGCGGTGCCTCATAACGATGAATTCGTTTACGTTGGAAAAGAAGCTTTTGCAGACAGTATTGTGGAGCATGTAGACCTGTTTGATTCTGTCACCAGTATTGGAGCGGAAGCCTTCCGCAACTGTGCGCAGCTTAAGGAGATCACAATCCCTGCTTCTGTGACGGAGATTGGAGAAAATGCTTTTGCGGGCTGCAGCGGACTGACAAGTGTTAATATTTTATGTGATGTTGGGCTGCTTCCGGAGGGAGCGTTTGCGGATTGCGCAAATCTTACCGAAGCAACTGTGGCAGCAGGAAGTATCCCGGCAAGACTTTTTGAAGGATCAGCACTCGCCTCACTGAATATGGGTGAGGGCGTAACTGAGATTGGTTCAAGAGCTTTTGCCGGAACTTCGCTGAGTGAGTTTGTGATACCTGCAAATATACCAGTCAATGGAGAGGCTCTTGAAGGGATTGAACTGAGTAATATCAGGCTCAGTGCAGATGCGACGGATGAACAGGTGGCTGAATGGAGTGCAGCACTGAATTATCCCTGGTATGACAGAATATGCAGAGTTGGCGAGGAATCTATGCTGGTGAAGATGCCATATGAACCTCTGCCAGAAGACAATTTTGAATTTGATGAAGAGAGCAGAACGATCACAGCATATGTTGGAACAGCCGTGGATGTTATCATTCCGCGTACGATTGGCGGAGTGCCGGTAGAAAATATTTCTTATAATGCATTTGAAAATACCAGAGATTATGTACATTCAGATATGGAGACAAACCAGAAAGAAGGAGACTGGGTGCCGATGCGCTGCGTGATCCTGCCGGAGACACTGAAATCAATTGAGGACAGTGCATTTACGAACTGTCATGATCTGGAAACAGTGATCTGCTATGCACCTCTGGAAACTACAAATAAGGGTCTGTTCTCGGAATGCCAGGGTCTGAAAAAAGTGGTGTTTGTAAACGGAGTACTGCACATGGATAACTATCTGTTTAACTTCTGTAAGAACCTGGAGACCGTATGGTGCAAGAACCAGGTAGACCGGATTGGAATTCAGACTTTTGGAGTAACTCCTATGGAAAGGCTCTGTGTGAATGCCAAAAATATTGATGTGAGTGCATTTGCAGGAATGGAGTCTTTGAAAGAGATCCATATCCGTGGTGGAGTTGAGCATATGAGTCTGGGAGCATTTGCAATGCTGCCGTCAATCGAAACAATCTGTCTGGAAGGAATTGATCCAGATGTGATGGAAGATGACTGGGCGAATCTGGGGAACAGCAATCTTACGATTCTTGTACCGGAAGATACTTCAGATGAGCAGCTGGAGGCTATCGGACGGAAGTTCTTAAGCTCAATGATCATCACAGACGGTGCTCAGGTGAAGAGAGGTACCTGTTCCATGCCGGAGGATCCGATGCCGGATATCGCTGAGATGCTCAGTGCATATGGAATCTGATTTAAACCTTAAACACAGAAATGGTCGCCGATCTGGCGACCATTTTAAGTTCGACGGATAGAGCTCTTGTGGTGTTTTTAGTTTCATAAAGGTCTTTGCCAACTTTATGTCCACGTTTTTCATACTAAAAATCCGGATCAGGCGTACGAAGAGATGGCAAGTGGTTTTGAAGAAGTAACAGCAGAAGATGTAGCCAGTGACGTAAAAGGTTTAAAATTCTTTGGAAAAGAAGACAATGAAAAATTGAATGATGAAAGCAACGCTGATTCCATTTATGTGATCAGTCAGAAAACAGGAGCCTCTGAAGTAAGAAAATTTTGAGGATTCTGTTTTTTTGTGCAATTTTATTTTGAAAAACATGTATTATGATAAATCGACTTTTAATTTCCGATAGATTCTGATAAACTGATATGGCAAAATATTTTCAACTGTTGAAAAGAGAATGATGTATGGTGCTTTATGCATTTCGATGACAGAAAATACAGGAGGGTTAGGGCGTGAAAGTACTGATTACAGGGACAAGTTCCGGAATAGGGAAAGGGATTGCAGATAAATTTCTAAGAGAAGGACATCATGTTACTGGAATTGACTGTAATAAGTCAGCTATTCAGCATACTGCTTACAGACATATCTGCATGGACATCCGTGATAAGATGCATTATCCGGAGTTAGGGCCTTTTGATATAGTGATTAATAATGCAGGCGTACAGAATAACAATGATATTGATGTGAATTTAAAGGGAACCATCGATATTACTGAGAAATACGGAATACACCCGGGGATTCGCGCAGTACTTATGATAGGATCGGCCAGTGGACACAACGGGTCAGAATTTCCGGAATATGTAGCAAGCAAAGGCGGGGTCCTTTCTTACACAAAGAACATTGCTCTCCGTATCGCAAAATATGGTGCAACATGCAACAGTCTTGATTTTGGAGGTGTTCTGACAGAACTGAATAAACCGGTTATGGAGGATAAAGTTCTGTGGAATGAGATTATGGAACAGACCCCCCTGAAGCGTTGGATGACAGTTGAGGAAGCGGCAGACTGGGCATATTTTATGACAGTTACCAATCGTTTCTGTACCGGACAGAATATTCTGATCGATGGTCTTGAAGCCGGAAATGCACATTTCGTATGGCCGGAAGAACAGTAGCAAGGTGGCATATATAGAATCAGGGAGATAGATATAATGACTTGTGAAGAACTGACAGAGCGGATAAAAAAATACAGACCTTTTAATGAACAGGAAGAAGCGGATAAGGTGTTGATTCTTGACTGGATCGGGAATAATAAAAATGCATTTTTTAGGGAAAATATGGTGGCACATATGACAGCATCCGCCTGGGTAGTAAATAAAGACAGAAGTAAGGTACTTATGGTATATCATAATATATATAATTCCTGGTCATGGCTTGGCGGACATGCGGATGGAGAAACTGATCTTTTGGCTGTTGCCATTCGGGAGGTGCGTGAAGAAGCCGGCATTGCCAATGTGTATCCTGTGTTAGAAGAGATCTTTTCTCTGGAATCACTGACTGTGGATGGCCATATCAAAAAGGGCAAATATGTATCCAGTCATTTGCATCTGAATATTACTTACCTTCTGGAGGCTGATCCTGAGGAACATCTTTCTATAAAAGAGGATGAAAATAGTGGTGTGGCATGGTTTACACCGGAAGAGGCACTTGAAAAGTCTACAGAGCCATGGTTTGTAGAACGAGTATATAAAAAACTGATAAAGAAGACAAATCTGCTAAACGGAGTGAGAGTGAATGAAAATGAAGTCAGCACAGAATGATATGACTGTTGGGAATCCTATGAAAATTATACTGAGTTTTACATTTCCAATTTTTCTTGGAAATGTGTTTCAGCAGTTTTACAATATGGCAGATGCCGTGATCGTTGGTAAGTTTGTGGGAAATAAGGCGCTGGCAGCGGTTGGAAGTACCGGAACGATCATGTTTCTAATCTATGGATTTGTAGTTGGAATGACCGCCGGGTTTACAGTTCTTACGGCTCAGAAGTTTGGAGCAGGTGATATGGAGGGAATGCGTAAGACGGTTGTCGGAGCAGGTGTTCTCTCGTTTGTGATAGGAACAATACTGACGATTTTGTTTATGGTATTTATGAAGCCACTTCTGATCCTTATGAATACGCCATCTGACATTTTTGCAGATGCATATACATATATTATGATCGTCAGTGGAGGAATTCTTGCACAGATGCTTTATAATCTTTTGTCCAGTATTCTGAGAGCGCTTGGTAACAGCAAACTTCCTTTATACTTTCTGATTATCAGTGCACTTTTGAACATTGTACTTGATCTGGTATTTATCATTGGATTTCAGATGGGCGCCAAAGGCGCGGCAGTGGCAACGGTGATCGCGCAGGGAACATCCGGTGTACTCTGTCTGTTGTATATCATTGCAAAAGTACCGGTACTTCATATCAAAAGGAATGATCTTCGGGTAGGCGGTACGATTTACAGCAATCAGCTTCGGATTGGGATTCCGATGGCACTGCAGTATTCGATCACAGCAATTGGAACTATGATGGTACAGTCTTCATTGAATATTCTGGGATCTACACTGGTGGCAGCGTTTACGGCAGCAGGTAAGATTGAACAGGTGGTCACCCAGGCCTATGGTGCAATGGGAACGACGATGGCAACATATGGAGCACAGAATATGGGAGCTGGCTCTGTGAAACGAATCCGGGAAGGTTTCAAAGCATGTACGATCGTTGGTGTGGTATATTCCATTGTAGCTGCAACGTTTATTATGACTGTCGGAAAATTCATGACCTATCTGTTTGTTTCTGAGGATGTGAAGGTGATCATGAGTTCTGTAGATATTTATCTGAAATGTATTGGGATCTTTTTTATTCCTCTTGCTGTGGTTAATATCTATCGAAATGGAATTCAGGGCCTGGGCTATGGATTGCTTCCGATGATGGCAGGTGTTGCAGAGTTGACCGGACGTGGAATAGTGGCTGTGATTGCTGGTAAAATGCGAAGTTATCCTGGAGTTTGTCTTGCAGGTCCGGCAGCATGGGTACTGGCAGGCGGTTTGTTGCTTGTTATGTATTTTTATATTATGAATGTACATATGAAGAAAGTTTTTGGGACAAATGGGAAAGACTGATGAGATCTTTCCCTTTTCTTTTTTATAGAGAATGTAGTAATGAAAACTACATGATAAAGAAAAAGAATCAAGAATACGTTGACAGGAATAATTAAACGGTTTATACTATCAAATAGTTTGACAATCAAAATAAATGCGGGATAACAGGAGGAAATACAAATGCATACAGATAGAAAAACGTTAAAGCCACTGAAAATAGGAGAATTGACAGTAGAGAAACCAATCATACAGGGAGGGATGGGAGTTGGTGTCAGTCGAAGCAGTCTTGCCGGAGCAGTGGCGGCAGAGGGAGGTATTGGTATTATTTCGACGGCTCAGATAGGATATGATGAAGAAGGTTTTGAAAAAGATCAGGCAGGATGCAATCGTATTGCAATAAGAAAGCATATTCACAGGGCAAAAGAAATAGCTGAGGGAAAAGGACTGGTTGGAGTAAATATCATGGTCGCACTGAAACACTATAAAGAACATGTACAGGAAGCGGTCCGGGCAGGTGCAGATGTGATCATCAGTGGAGCAGGACTTCCAATGGATCTCCCAAAACTGGTGGGAAACAATAAGACAAAGATAGCACCGATCGTTTCTTCCAGAAGAGCGACACAGCTTATTTTGAAAATGTGGGAACATCGTTATAACCGGACAGCAGATTTTATTGTGATCGAGGGCCCAAAAGCAGGCGGACATCTGGGATTTTCCCTGGATCAGCTGGAGAATCTGGAGACTCTTGATTATGATCATGAAATCAGGGAAATCATTGCATGTAAAGCACCTTATGAAGAAAAATATGGAACAAAGATTCCGGTAATCGTTGCTGGTGGAATCTTTGACAGGGCAGATATTGATCATATGACAGAACTGGGTGCAGATGGGGTACAGATTGCCAGTAGATTTGTGGCAACAGAAGAATGTGATGCATCAGATGCCTATAAAAATGCATATATAAACGCGAAAAAGAAAGATATTCAAATTATCCAGAGTCCGGTAGGTATGCCGGGAAGAGCTCTTCGCAATGAATTTATCAAGGAACTTGAAATTGCAAGAAAGCCAATTACAAAATGCTATAACTGCTTGGAAAAATGTGAGCCACGATCAGTGCCATATTGCATTACAAAAGCACTGATCGATGCAGTCAGAGGCGATGTGGAAAATGGCCTTGTATTTTGCGGGGAGAATGTAGACCGTATTCAAAAGATGACAACCGTACATGAACTGATGCAGGAACTCTGCTACGGGATAGGTTCCTGATTGCGGAATCTTGCATACAGCGCATGTCCAATCGTAATAAAAGCAGGCAGAAGCATCAGTATTCCATACCAATTGGAATCAGAAGTCAGAACCAGGGGGAGAATCGTCCAGAGAAAAATTCCAAAGTACAGCATTCCAGAGAGGATACATGGCAGAAAATGATTCCATCCAAACAGGGCGGATAATGAAGCAAGGATCAGCATCAATAGATTCATATAGGTACGGATCGTTCCTTCAGGGAAATTCAAAAGCCGGGCGGATGCACACATACAGAGTCCGATTGTTAGGAAAAAAAGATTAAATATACGCATGAGTCTGGATATCACAGATGAACTTCCGTTTGGAGAGCAGTGTTCCCAGAGCTCTACGCCAAGTTTGTCAGCCAGTTCTCTGGCCTGCCGCGTGAAGGTACTATTGGTCATGACCATTGCGACATCACAGTCATAGAAGTCTGCACCTGCATATGCTTCCTGAATTGCTTTATTGCCGACAGGATAAGAATAATATTTACACTGGATTCCATATTTTATTCCATTTTTCTGTGCGAGGATATCAACACCCTGATCACCGCTGCCTTTAGTGACAGCAACTTTATGGAAACCTCGATATCTCAATAATTCTGCACAGCGGTGTTCGAATTGCAGACCATCCATGGGTTAATAATCCTTTCTTATATCTGAGAGATTATCCTTTATTTTAACTGTGGGGCATACGAGATGTCAATAAAAGAATATTAGTGACATAATGCTTGATAATATAGGAGTTTCTGATACAATGTTGAGAAAGGAGTGATGGTTTATGATTACATTAAATGATTACCTTTATTCAGGTGATACGATTCTTCGTATCCTGCACAATTATATTCATGATCTGAGAGCAGAGGCCAAAAAGACACATAATGAGGTTGATATGATTCACTGTAATTTCCTGATCCTTATCAGAGAATTGTTGGAACATAACGATTTCCTTACTGCACAGTCTCAGCAGATCAGGGAATTTTATAAATATATGTCCAGGGAATATCCTTTTCTTGCATTTACATTTAAAGGACGAATCAAATCCCTGATACGTGCAGAAGAGAAATTTAACGGGTATGTAGTGGAATATATTTATGACTATTATACAGAGCATGGAGAATATCCACCACTGGCGGATTTAAAAAACAGATTAAGTTGTTTTCGAGATTTTATTGCGTATCGTATTGTGATTTCGATGCCGAGATGCCATCTGAAGAGTGAAGCAGACCGTGAGCAAGAAGAATTAAAATATCTGTATCAGATTGCAAATGTTCTTCCAGGTTTTCTTGAGGAAAGAGGATTTACAGCAGAATCGGCACATGGAGTCAGAAAAAGCGGCTCACCGCTTCTGAACGAGGATGTCAAACCTTATTACAGAGACTATATCCATGGAACAGATTCCGGTGGATATCAGTCTTTACATATTACGTTTTATGATAACAGTTCCAGATCTTATATGGAAGTTCAGCTTCGTACAAAAAACATGGATGATATTGCAGAGATTGGACCGGCCAATCATCTTGGATATGAGAAAAAACAGGAAAGTGAAAGAGCCAGAAGAGATGCAATTCCAAAAGGAGAATGCATTTATTTTGATGAAGCTTATGAGAGAGGAATGAAGCTTCTCGGACTGGAATTGTCCAAACTGGATGTGAATATGTTTTCTGCGGTTAATAACAGTCTGATCAATGACGGCTGCGGATTGTACCGCGGCCGTCTGATTCTTCCGTATGAACATCTTTCGAGATTTCAGAATGATCTGATTGACTGAATAAATGGTTGGAGAGAGGGCATCAGCGTTCCATCATGCTGATGGATTCGATGCCTACGCTTCCGCCACGGACCACTTCTATATTTTTGAATTCTTCTTTGATCAGTTTGATAACTGCATCATTCTTGGTTGCTGTCTGAACAAATTCAAGGAGCAGACTGTCTTTGCCATAATCAATGACTCTGGCTTTGAAGGTTTCTGCAATCTGAAAAAGTTCTACTTTATCGGCAGCAGTACATTTCTTGACTTTGATATAAAGAATCTCTTTCATACGAACAAAAACATCTGTAAAATCAATAACCTTAATGACTTCTACCATACGGTTGAGCTGTTTTTTTATCTGCTCAAAAGTTTCGTCATCACTGACAGTAGCAATGGTCATTCTTGATACAGTCGGATCTTCCGTGGTACCTACTGTAAGACTGTCCAGGTTATAGGACTTTCCGGAAAAAAGACCGGAAATTTTGGATAGAACACCGACCTGGTTTTCAACGTAAAGAGAGATCCATCTAGTTTTCATACCTTTATCCATTTTTGATTCCTCCTAACAATCCATGATCAGATCAGCGAGTGTACCACCTGGCTTGACCATTGGATACACCATTTCTTCTGGATCAATGATAAATTCAATCACGGTAGGTACTTTGGTACTCTTTCGTGCTTCTTCAAAAGCTGCTGCGATTTCCTCACGTTTCGTTACACGGATTCCTTTGGCACCGTAACTTTCAGCAAGCTTAATAAAGTCCGGAGTATATTTCGGATATTCTTCCCCGTTAGTACGACGGGACAGTGCACCGGATCTTAAATTGGTCATGGAGTAGCGTTTTCCGTAGAAAAGTTTCTGCCACTGACGAACCATTCCAAGATAAGTATTATTAAAGATACAATTGATGATCGGCAGTTCTTCGAGTACTGCCGTTGCCAGCTCCTGAATATTCATCTGCATACCACCGTCGCCGGAGATTGAAATAACCGGAACACCCGGATTACCAATCTGAGCACCGATCGCACCCGGAAGGCCATAGCCCATGGTTCCAAGTCCACCGGACATGATAAGCTTGCGGTTTTCAGTAATATCAACGAACTGGGAGGTAAGCATCTGATGCTGTCCGACATCTGTAACGATGATTGCCTTGTCGAATTGTTTATTGATTTCATTGAAAATATCAAGAGGTCCCATCAGAGGACGATTTTTCATGCAAAGTGGATGTTCATTTTTCCATATGTCAATTTCTGTACGCCATTTTTTCGTATTGCATTCTGTTACATATTCGGCCATTTTAGTGATGGCTTCTTTTGCATCGGCAACAATCGGAACATCTACATGAATATTTCTGGAAATGGAAGCCGTATCAATGTCGATATGGACAATCTGTGCATTTGGAGCAAATTCATGAAGTTTACCTGTGATACGGTCGTTAAAACGTGTACCGATAGAGAAAAGCAGATCACAGTTGGTAACTGCCATATTTGCTGCATATGCACCGTGCATTCCGAGGTTTCCGATAAAAAGAGGATGCTTCGTAGAGATAGCACCGCGGCCCATGACTGTAGTTACGACAGGAACCTGAGTTTTTTCAACTACAGAAGTAAAAATTTCATTTGCATTTGCAATATTGACACCGCCACCTGCCAGGAACAGAGGCTTTTTTGCCTTTTGAAGCATCTTCAGGGCTTTTTTGAGCTGACCCATATGTACGCTGGTATTTGGTTTGTAGCCACGGATATTTACAGTTTTTGGATACTCGGCGCTGCCAAGTTCTGCCATAACATCTTTGGGAAGATCGATGAGGACAGGACCCGGACGACCGGTTCTTGCAATATAAAAAGCTTCTTTGATAATGCGACCGAGATCTTCACGATTACGGACGGTAACACCATATTTGGTAATGCTTCGTGTGATACCAACGATATCTACTTCCTGGAATGCATCATTTCCGATCAGATGTCTTGCAACCTGTCCGGTGAAACATACAAGGGGAACACTGTCATAGTTTGCAGTAGCCAGTCCGGTAACAAGGTTGGTAGCTCCGGGACCGCTGGTTACAAGGCAGACACCGACTTTACCGGTCGTTCTTGCATAAGCATCAGCTTCATGCACCAGAGCCTGTTCGTGTCTTGGCAGGATGATATCGATCCCGCTCTGTCTGTATAATTCATCACTGATATCAATGGTACAGGCACCTGGATAGCCAAATAAAGTAGTGACACCTTCTTCTTTTAAGGCTTTTACCAGTAATTTATTTCCTGAAATCTGTCTCAAATAGATTACCTCCTTGATCAAATTTAGTACGGTAAGACGGCAATTTTGCAGAGCAATTTGCTGCATAAAAAAATCCCAAGCATATAAATACTCAGGACGGAGATCCGCGGTACAATTATGTAAATAATTATAAAATAAGAAGATATATTTGTCAACGGATGGCAAATGGAATTAGGATGGACCTGAATTTTTTATTTAGGTCAGAAGTGAAAGTGGAAAAGGAACGGAATTTATGGTATCCTTACAGTTCAGGATATGTGATACACTTAAGAACTTTTGATGTGAGGAAACTATGGACTATAGGAGATAAAAACTCATGGATGTAACAGATAAAATCAGACCATGGATGAAAGAATGCCGACTCTGCCCACGTAACTGTGGTGCAGATCGTATGGCCGGTCAGAAGGGATTCTGTTGTACAGATACAGAGATCATGGTTGCAAGGGCTGCTCTCCATATGTGGGAGGAGCCCTGCATTTCCGGGAAAGAGGGATCAGGAGCTGTATTTTTTTCCGGATGTTCGCTGGGATGCAATTTCTGTCAGAACAGAAGAATATCCAGGGGCCAGAGGGGAAAGAAGATTACACTAGAACACCTGGTAGAACTTTTTTTTCAATTGCAGGAGCAGGGGGCAAATAATATTAATCTGGTAACGGCAGGACATTTTTTACCACAAGTTGCTGTTGCTTTGGAAATGGCGAAAGAACAGGGATTACATATTCCGGTTGTGTACAACAGCAGCGGTTATGAAAAAGCGAAGACTCTAAAAATGCTGGACGGGTTGGTAGATATTTATCTCCCAGATTTCAAATACATGGATGCAGTTTTGGCAAAAAAATATTCTCATGCACAGGACTATCCGGAAATTGCAAAAGAAGCTCTGAGTGAAATGGTCCGACAGGTTGGGAAAGCAGAATTTGATAGTCGTGGTATGATGAAAAAAGGAGTAATCGTCCGGCAGTTGTTATTACCGGGCCATGTAAAAGATGCAAAGAATGTGTTAAAATATCTCTATGAGACTTATGGTGACAGGATCTATATCAGTATGATGAATCAGTATACGCCGATGCCAGCGATGAAGGATGATCCGCAGTTATCAAGAAAAGTAACGGACAGAGAGTATGAACGATTGATTGATTATGCGATTTCACTTGGACTGAAGAATGGATTTATGCAGGAAGGTGAAACAGCAAAAGAAAGTTTTATACCGGAATTTGATGGAGAGGGAGTATAAATGGCAGAGAAAAAAACAGGAAAAAAATTTGTTCAGAAACCGAAGTTTAGGAACGAGAAAAAATATAAAACAGATAAAACAGAAGTTAAGAAATATAACACTTTCGGGAAAAAAAAGGCAGAGAAAAAAATTGTTGTAAAATCAGAGAAATCACTTTGTCCGGTACATGGAAAATGTGGTGGATGTCAGCTTCTGGATATGCCATATGAGAAGCAGTTGAAACAGAAGCAGAAGCAGGTAAATAAACTTCTGAAGCCATACTGCAATACAGAGAAGATCATTGGAATGGAAAATCCGTTCCATTATAGAAATAAAGTACATGCAGTATTCGGACATCGGAAGGATGGTACTGTGATTTCCGGAATTTATCAGCAGGGAACACATTTTATTGTACCGGTAGATGAATGTCTAATTGAAGATAAACGTGCAGATGCGATCATCCGTGATATTCGTGATCTTTTGAAATCTTTTAAGATCAAAACATATAATGAGGATACTGGCTATGGTCTGTTCCGCCATGTACTGGTGCGAACCGGACATCACAGTGGACAGGTGATGGTAGTGCTTGTACTGGGATCACCAATCCTGCCATCCAAGAATAACTTTGTTAAGGCGCTTCGGAAACTTCATCCGGAGATCACGACGATCATTCTGAACGTAAATAATCAGAAAACGAGCATGATCCTCGGAGAAAAAGAAACAGTACTGTACGGTAAAGGGTACATTGAAGACGAACTTTGTGGACATATATTCCGTATTTCATCCAAATCTTTCTATCAGGTAAATACAGTCCAGACAGAGAAACTTTATACAAAGGCAATCGAACTTGCTGGTCTTACAGGTAAAGAAAGAGTGATCGATGCATACTGTGGAATCGGAACAATTGGCTTAATTGCCAGTGATAAAGCGAAGGAAGTTATCAGTGTGGAACTGAATCCGGATGCAGTAAAAGATGCAATTGTGAATGCGAAACGTAATGGAATTAAAAATGTGCGTTTTTATCAGAATGATGCTGGTGTATTTATGCGTCAGATGGCAGATGAGGGAGAAAGTGCAGATGTTGTATTTATGGATCCACCACGAAGCGGCAGTGATGAGCAGTTTCTGTCATCGGTTGTGACATTGAATCCCAAACGCGTTGTTTACGTATCCTGTGATCCGACCACGCTTGCCCGTGACCTTAAATATCTGACCAAACACGGATACAGCGCCGTTACTGCCGTACCGGTTGATATGTTCCCTGCGACGGAACATGTGGAGACAGTCTGCCTTCTGTCAAGAAAAGCCCAATAAATCAAAGGTTTCTGCGATTTTGGAAGAAAAATAGATGTGTGTTTCTGTTTCCGCAGAGTGATGATATAATCGGAGATTTACCCCAGGGGCTAGACTTTGGAGAACGGGAAATATACATTTTAGCGAAAGAATACTTTTTCGCAAAAGTAAGTAGGAGGTGTCGTATGGAAGAACATAATGAGCTTGATGTTTTAAGTGAGACAAATTACATTGATGTATTAAAAGATATTCTTGAGACTTTTATGAACGAAGCAACAGATATTGCTGTGCAGGTGATGAATTCAGATATTGTGCAAGATGGAACAGAAATCTTATCACAGGTTGGTGAAGCGGTTTCTGGAGCCATTAAATCGCTAAAGGTTGCGCATAAAATTGCAAGCATACCAACGGCTTTATATATGAAAAAGTTTGAGAGGTATTGCAAGGGGTTAACAACGATACCTCTGGAGAAAAGGCAAAAATATATGAAACTTCTTGGCAAAGAGAAGTTTAATAAAGAAAGTGTATTTGTGCTTAATGTAATAAATAGAATTGAGGAAAATGAGAAGATTCCTTTGTTTTTAAAGATTCTTAACGCCAAAATGGATGGCTTTATTGATGATAATGAGTACCATAGATTAATGATTTTGACAGATCGTACATTGTATAGCGATTTATTATATTTGAAGGATAATATTACAGAAGACCCTGTTAAATTGAATTCGGATTCTGACTATGGTCTTGCGTCAAGTGGTTTGCTGGTTGCTGCGGGGAATGAATGGGTTGAAGGCATGGATGATGCAGACAACGGTGTCCGATTTAATTATACCTTGGCGGCAAAGAAAATGGCATATATTTTCTTCGGTGTTGAGTGTGCTATGAAACCATCCAATAAAGGTATAACAATTTTAGTTGCAGCTTCGAACGAGGAAGTGGAAGAACAACTCAATGAGCTTTTTAAATAATAATTTTGAAGTATGGGAAGAAATGAGGAAATAAGATGACCACAGAGTTATTAGAGATAATGCAAAAAGATATAAAACGATGTGAAGATGCTCAAAGTTCAAATGAAGGTACGCGTCGTTTGTACCAAGCATTGATTGCAAAATATAATGGAATATTTGAAGGTTTTGAAAAGGACATACCAACCTCTGGAAAGGCAGCTTTTGGAGGTGGAGAGTTTAACTATAGACCAGAGCTGAATGCAATTAAAGAAAAATTAGAGTTACTCATTGTAACAGATAATGACAAAGATCCTCTGTTTAATTTTAAAGTTATGTATGAGGATGATTTGGAGTCGTTGAAAAAAGCTATTTCCGATGCTGAAAATAGAGAGACACCAGAATCAGCAAAATTACAGCTGTATAAAGATGTAACTGCAAAGTATCATCCGTATATACCTAAACTTAGCGATGGTCTATATGATTATATTCAGGCATATGCATTTTATGATGATGTGTCTGGAGAATCGTTATTTCATAATCTTAAGCAAGTATATAATAAAATGTTGTCTTTTAAAGCGTTGGGGTATCCTTCACTGAAAGAAACGGTTCCACAGAGCGTCCCAATGGTGCAGATAACAAATACAAACGAAAACAAAGTTGATGTCAATATTTCCTTTAGTGATGTAAGAAAAGAAATTGAGAATATGTCGGCATTGCCGGATGCTGAAATAGAGGAAATTTTGTATAAAATTAACGAATTAGAAAAAATTGTTAAATCTTCAGACCGCAAATCAAAAAAGTGGGAAAATGCAAAAGGAATTGTTAAATGGATTGCTGATAAAGGCGTTGATGTAGGAATTGCATTGTTGCCGTTGTTATTACAGATTAAATAAGCATACATGAATTATTGAGTGAAGCATCCAATGCGTTTGAATACTGGAGATATATTTATGAAAAGCAAGATGGCAGCATCAATATCAACTTTTTAAGAGACTTCCGATATATGTTAAGGAATGTATGCTGCCGAAAATTGTTTGGAAAGTCGTGGGATGAGTACAAGAGCAAAGGATAAACCGATTCCCTTATTTCTAAATGCACATGGCATACTTTCGTAATGTAGTCTCAATGTTAGATTACTACACCGAAAGGTGTGTCACTTGCTAAGTTGATTGAACCACCGTGTACCGAACGGTACGCACAGTGGTGTGAGAGGTCGAAATATCTCATTCACAAGATGAGATATTTCTCCTACTCGATTTACTTGACAAAGCTACTTGACCCTTTGGTTAGTTCCGAACGCATAGCCCCGGGAGTAATTATTAAGGAGATGAGATTTTATATTGAATGTGATTAAGTAAAGAGCAATCATTTCGATTGTCTTCAGAAATTATAATGATTTCTACCTTTGGGTGATTTACGATTTCAGGCCAGAAAGATTCTGCAGGTTCTTGCAATACCCCTAAAATGGGAGTCTGCCCATCCAAAAGGTTTAGGATTTTTCTCCGAAATAAAGCTGCGTCTGCTTCATGTGGACCAAGCTCATCCATAACAATTAAAGAGCAGTCAGAACACATGGAAAGAATATTGCATCCAAGGCGATCAAAGGTATCGGCAGTGTGTTCATCTGTTTTTCCGCATAAAAACAAAAGATTAGATTTGTTTGGGAGCTCCTTCTCTTTTAGATGGTACATATGAACTGAATACTGATCCTTCAGATAGTTTTTTGTGCGGACAGTCAGGAATCCATCAGAGGTTTTCTTATAATCATCTAATATCTTTTGGATCAATGTAGATTTTCCAATGTGTTTTTTACCAGTTAAAAATATATGTTGAGTCATAGTAAAGTCCCATTTCATTTTATAATAGTTCTATAGTCAGGGCGTATTGTTTTGTTTCGAACATCCCAGAGAATTCTTCCATAAGTGGAATCAGTTATTTCCTTGATCTGCCCATCTTTGTTTAAGTGAGATTGAATCCATTGCATGATTTTATTTGCGTTTTCCTGTGTATATTCTTCAGAAGGAAGCATGTGCTCCATGAGGGAATCAATATATTGTTCATCCGGAGTTACCCAGGTTTCACGATGGAGTTTTTCATAGCTTGTTTCAGGATTATATCCAAGCAGAAATAATATATTGAAAAGAGAGAAAAACCATCGCCCATTCCATTGGGGTGCTGTTTGTTTGCCAAATACTTCCTGTAAGATCTGTTCCCTGAGTGAATTTCGTCTGTCAAGATGCGTGATATTACAGCACCATGCCCTGCTCATTTCCATAGATTTTATCAGTCCGTCCATATTGTGGATTGCAGGTGTCATGGAACTGAATACCAAATCAAATGCATGCGTATACCCCGATTTATCAATATCTAATGTCTGAAAATTACATGTATAGAGTATAGCGTTATTTAAGCCTTCATTTTGGATATGTTCCATTCCGTGTTTAACCATTTTATCAGAAATATCCAGCCCCACTACTTTGTGTACATATTTGGCAAATGCAGCAGCAAACCGTCCGGGACCGCATCCAATATCTGCGACATCATAATTTTTTTCAAGAAGTCCTTTGGAATCCAGGTAGTTTATTGCGCTGATGACACGTTCATCACCTTTTTCTTTCTTTTTGCGTGCGTCTTCCCAAAAGTCTGCACGTTTATTCCATCTTTCTATAGCCCGCTCAGGTAATTCTGCAGGCTCAGATTCCTGCAGAGAAATAAAATAATCCAATATAGAGTCCATGTATCATTTCTCCTAAAATGCTTTTGGTGAGCTATTTACCGGTAAACAGATAGTTCGTTCACGGCCATAGCGGTCGTGTGTAGTTATCACATCCATTTCAATATCGTAAACAGATTGTAAGGTTTCAGATGTAATGATTTCTTTGGGAGAGCCGAATCCCATAACCTTTCCGGATTTCATGAGAAGAACTTTGTTTCCCACGGAAAAGGGATGCTCAGGACTATGTGTTGACATAATAATGCAATAGCCCTGATTGGCCAGCCCTGAAATTACTTCCATGAGAAGCTGATGATTGGCATAATCCAGATTGGCGGCTGGCTCGTCCATGATGAAGATTTTTGCAGACTGACAGATTGCACGGGCAATTAAAACCAATTGCCTTTGTCCTCCGCTTAAGGAAGTATATTTCCTGTTGGCAAGAGGCAGGGCATTTACTTTCTCCAAGGCAGCAAAAGCTGCTTCCTGATCAGGCTCTTTTGGGGTTTCAAATGCGGAGAAATGAGAAGCACGCCCCATAATTACCATATCAAGAACTGTATAGGCAAATACAGGGGAATGATATTGGGGAATATATGCAATCATATTTGCCAGTGTTTTGGTTGTAAAGTCACTAATATTTTTTCCGGCTATCTTTATTTTTCCATTAGAAACAGGAAGGGAACCTAATATTATGCGGAACAGAGTGGTCTTTCCGCAACCATTAGGGCCAAGCAGACAAAGCACATCACCATAGTCTGCGCTGCAGCTGATACCCTTTAAAATATCACCATTGCCGTAACCGCCAAAAACATTTTCAATTTCCAGAAGCATATAATTACGCGCGCTCCTTTCGTTTGATGATAAGATAGATAAAGAAGGGGGCGCCCATGATACTTGTGACAACACCAAGTGGAAGTTCCATGGACAAAAGGGAACGGGAAATATCATCAACAAGTATCAGGTATCCGCCGCCAAGGATCGTACTTGCAGGTATCAGCCTTCTGTAATCAACACCAACCAGTGCACGTGCCAGATGGGGGATCATCAGCCCGACCCATCCGATCAATCCTCCAAGACAGACTGCAGCGGCGCTGAGTAATGTGGAAGCGACTATAAAAATCAGACGATATTTACGCACATTGATTCCTAAACTTTTGGCTTCTTCTTCATCCAAAGTCAGCAGATTGATCTGCCATCGAAAAATAAAAATCAGACTTAATCCAATGATCATTGGAAGAACACTCCAGCAAAAGGATTTGGTTGTGGTTTTGGTTAAGCTGCCCATAAGCCAGAAAGTAATTTGCTGGAGAACATCATTGGGGTCTGCCACATATTTGATCATTGTGACACCGGCATTGCAGAGTGACATGATCATAGTTCCGGTCAGAACAAGACTGAGGGTCTGGGAATGTGCGGATTTTCGGCTGATAAGATAGGATGCGGCTACTGCGGCCACACCACCTGCAAAAGCAGAAAGCTGAATCATCCAGTTGGAAGCTCCGTTTAAAATTGCAAAAGCAGCTCCGAGACTTGCACCGGAAGAAACTCCAAGGATATCCGGAGATACCAGTGGATTGCGAAACATTCCCTGATAGGTTGCACCTGCTACCGAGAGGGAAGCACCAATAAATAAAGCAGACAGAATACGGGGCAGACGGATATTCCAGAATATAGTAACTGCCTGGGGTAAAATATCTCCTTTAAAACCAAATTTTGATAAAAATGCATTTAGTACCTGCACTGGTGTAAGCGGATAATATCCCACCCAGAATGAGAGTACTATAATGATAAACAAAAGTACCAGCATAACCGCCAACAGCAGAACATATCGTCTTTGTCGGGCAGCGGCGGCATTTTTTTCATTAGCTGTCAGATTCATAATCCTTCATCCTTGTAACTTGACTAATCAAATTTACGGTGTTATACTCAGAAAAAACGAATTGTTTTCAAAAACTATTCGCATATACATTATAATACTTAAAAATTGTATAGTCAATTTCAATAAGCGTCAATTATGAGTAATGCGGAGAAAAGAAAGGAGAGAGTCTATGAAAAAGCACAGACAACTTTTGGCTCTGTTTATATGTCTGGTGATGTCAGTCAGTCTTTTAACAGGATATTCTGAGACGAAAGCTGCTACTGAAGAGCCGACGCAGAGTGCGGAGCAGGATGCCACGCAGGAAACTGCTGAAACCCGTGAGATCACAGACATGGCAGGAAGAAAAGTAACTGTCCCAACAGCAGAAAATATTGAATCTGTTTTTTCAGCGGGTCCGGTAGCTGCAATTTTTCTGTATATGGTTGTACCGGATAAGCTTCTTGGGTGGAATTATGAACTGAATGATGTTGAGAAATCTATTATTCTGGACAAATATCAGGATCTTCCTAATTTTGGAATGGGTGATGCTGTCAATTATGAAGCAGTAATTGCTGCCAATCCTACAATTGCTATTAATAGTGGAAAGATTAATGATGCAATGGTTTCTGATTGCGATGCGTTATCAGAAAGCCTTGGAATTCCGGTTGTTGCAGTAGACAACGAGCTTAATAATTCTGCGGAAGCTTTTCGTTTTATGGGCGAACTTCTTGGTGTAGAAGATCATGCAGAAGAGCTTGCCCAGTATGCGGAGCAGGTATTTACTGATATTAATGTACTTTCAGATATTCCAGAAGAAAAGAAAGTCAGTGTATACTTCGGTAATGGAGAGGATTCACTGGAAACTGCACCCAGGGGATCCCAGCATGCACAGATTCTTGATGCCATCAATGCAGTCAATGTTGCAGATCTGGAATTGGGAGATGGATCTCGTGTTCAGATTTCAGCAGAACAGCTTCTTGCATGGGATCCGGATGTGATTGTTGTAAATGGTGAACCAAAGGCAGATAAAAGCGGAAGTTCTGCAGCAGAAGATATCCTGAGCAATCCTGATTATGCTTCATTAAAAGCAGTACAGGACCAAAAGGTTTATGGAACTCCGAATGCACCGTTTAGCTGGGTGGATCGTCCGGCAGGACCAAATCGTCTGATCGGTATGCGATGGTTCTCAGCATTGATTTATCCGGAATATATTAAATGTGATATCAATGAAGAAATACATAAATTTTTCGATCTTTTTTATCATGTTGATCTGTCCGATGAACAGTTGGAAAATGTTCTGAAAGGAACTTTATAAAGGTTAGGCATGGACGTGAAAAAGGGCTATACAATAAATAAACGAAAAAGAAACGCTGGTTCCGGTAAATACCGGTTCCGGCGTTTCTTTTTATAATT
>ERZ772879.464-NODE-464-length-32240-cov-6.893273_pt1 | contig 32240 bp, 20 predicted proteins | sample MGYA00580582_ERZ772879 | MGnify/ENA primary metagenome ERZ772879 (study PRJEB29015, sample SAMEA2737682) | human gut metagenome | biome: human gut; feature: human-associated habitat; material: faeces | place: China | collected 2012 ... | reverse complement strand
GCCCTTATGAAGCAGATTCAGTCTGTAATTGATGCAGACAGCACAAATAAATAGATGTCTACATATAAAAAGCTCCTGTGCATTGCACAGAGAGCTTTTTTTGAACATTACTATAATGTCAAGGAATCGCTCTTAATTGTCGTTGGGGAAAGAGTAATTATAAAGCGTTGAAATAAATCTCTTAATATAATAAAATCAAGATAAAAAAATATATAAAGGAGAGGGTGTTATGCATGTAAAGAAAATGATTGTATTCACAATGTTTATGCTTATGTCTGTGGGAATTTGTGGATACTCAAATGATACTAAACAACAGACGGTTAAGGAAGAAAAAGGCGTTGAAATAAATGCGGAAAATTTTCCTAGCGAATATGTAAGAGAATTAGTCAGCGAATCCTTTGATTCCAATAATGACAATCAATTGAGTCAGAATGAAATTGATGCAGTAACAGAATTATGGATAGATCCTGATGATACATATACTTATATGGACGGATTGGATAATAGTAATTACAAATATTCTGTTATTGACTGTAGAGGACTGGAAATATTTAAAAATGTAGAGAAAATAAGAATATGTGCGGAGACTGTTGAACATAACGATGAGCAAATAGAAAAATATGGCTTGTTAAATTTTGAAAAATTATATGAATTATATAAAGTTAAAGAATTGTTTATATCAGGAGAAAAATATAAAGCAAAATATGAATTAAATCGCTTCCCAAATTTGGAAAAAGTACAATTGAACTATATTAATAATTTAGATCAAATAAAATTTGGAGATAAAATAAAACAGATAAAATTTAATTCTGTATATACCGATAGTGTTATAGACCTTTCAAAAGTACATAGTTTAGAAAGATTTAAGGCAATAGGATTTAATTGTAATGGCATCGTGTATGGTAAAAATAAGAATCTTAAAAATATTTCTATGCAGGAAATAGGAAAAGGAATAAAAGAGATAGATGTATCAAAGTTAAAGAATTTAAAAAGCCTTGAAGTATGTTACTCAAAATATTTAAAAAATATTAAAATTGGAAAAATTAAAAAAATACATTTATATGAATGCAAAAGAATAAAAAAATTAGATATATCGAAATGTGACAAATTTAAGAAAGTGATAGTAATAGCTACGGGAATTGATAAAGTGCGAATGAGTAAAACGCCATCAATAAATGATTTATGCTTATCATTTAGTAAAATAGAAAAGATTGATTTAACAAATGCAAAAATTCATTCTCTTTCTTTGGAAGGAAACCCTATAAAAAACATAGATGTATCAAAGGCAAAGAAGATTGATAAGATATATGTAAAAAAATACCAAAATGTAAAAAAAGGAGATAAACAACAAATTAAAATAATAAGGAGGTAGCATATGAGAAAAAAGCATCCGGTTTTTATATGCATTACTGTAATCAGTAAATAAGTATATAAAACCGGATGCTTTTTATAGAAGAATGTAAAAGCCTTATCCAAATTTTCTTTTGATTTCAGCTATAAAATCTTTCGGGTTAAAAGATTTACTTTCGGAGTTTGCGTTTCCTGCATTTCTTTTTGCTTCGTTCATTAATACGGTATGATTATCGATTGGCTCATTGCTTGTAATTATGGAACGGTATGTGCCGTCACTACGCATAATACGTGCCTTTGTGTTATCAACCTGCTGAACTTCGATAAAATGCATTATTTTTTCTTTTACATATTTATCTTTAATAGGGCAACCAACTTCTACACGCTTGTCCATATTTCTGGTCATAAAGTCGGCAGAGGAAATATACATAATTTCATCGTTCCCTGAACCAAATAAATATATTCGGGAGTGTTCTAAGTATCTTCCAACAATACTCTTTATAAAAATATTATCAGTTTTTCCTTCAACCTGAGGAAGGAGGCAACATATACCACGAACAATTATCTGAATATTAACACCGGCAAGAGAAGCCTCCGCCAATTTATTAATAAGAGTCAGGTCAGATATTGAATTGAATTTAAGAAAAATACGTCCTTTTGTTCCTTTAGCAATTTCTCTATCAATAAGTTTAATAATTTCTGACTTCATTGAATTAGGGGCAACAAGTAAGGTGGAATAGTTTCCTGCAAGATTCCCAATTGCCATGTTTTTGAAAAATTCATTTGCGTCAGTTCCTATTTCCATGTCAGAGGTCATAAGTGAAAAATCAGTATATTGTTTTGATGTCTTTTCGTTGTAATTTCCGGTGCCTATCTGGGTAATATAGGAAATTTTCCCACGCTCTCTTCTTGTAATAAGGCAAACCTTTGAGTGAACTTTATAACCTTCAAATCCGTAAATTATACGGCAGCCTGCCTGCTCTAATCGCTGAGACCAGTCAATGTTATTTTGCTCATCAAATCTGGCTCGTAATTCTATAAGTACAGTTACATCTTTATCATTTTCTGCAGCTGCACATAAATAGTCTACAATTTTAGCATTTTTTGCAAGACGATATATTGATATCTTTATTGAAATAACAGAGTTATCATATGCAGCCTCCTTAAGTAATTTTAAAAACGGATTCATACTTTCATATGGATAGGAAAGTAATAAATCTTTTTTCTGCAGTTGTTTTATTATGCTTTCATTTAATCGGATATCATTACTTGGCTGTGGCTCAAATGGTGGATATACTAATTCACTTTTCACACTACCTGATATTTTGTCTTCTAAACCAAATGCGTAGGACATTGTTAAAGGTGAAGAAGTAATGAAGACCTGAACTTTGGTCAATTCCAATTTTTCACATAAAAAGCGAAGAAAATTACCACTGATTTTATTCTTTAATTCAAGCCTTACCGGAGCAAGTCTTTTTCTTGAATTTAATAATTGCTGCATTGCATCACGAAAATCTTCATCTACATCAAAAGCTTCATCTCCTGAAGCAATATCGGCATTTCTTGTTACTGAAAATACAGTACTTTCTATAATTTTATATGAACTGAATATTGTATCAGCAAAATAAGAAACCACATCGCTTGTAAAAACATACCTTACATCTGCACTGGGCAGGAAAATTACTTCCGGAAGGGCAGTTGGAATTGGAATTATACCAAATAGTTCATTTCCCTTTTTTTCATCCGCATTAGTTAATGTAGCACCCACATATATATTTTTATTAACTAAAAATGGAAATGGATGGTGTGGGTCGATTATTTGAGGTGAAAGTATAGGATTAATCTGTGTCAAAAAATAGTTCTTAAGATATTTTAATTCCTTTTTCTCAATTTCATTCATTCTCAGACCGTGAACACCATAGTTTTTTAACTGCTCAGTAACATTTTCATAAATTTCATCTCTGAAATTAATTAATGGTTTTACAGCACGAAAAATAGCTTCAAGCTGTTCAGCGGGAGTCATTCCTGTTTTATTATCTTTATGATTACTTTTAATCTGGCTCAAATCATGAAGAGTACCAACACGAATCATAAAAAATTCATCAAGATTACTTGTAAAGATTGATATAAATTTAAGACGTTCTAATAAAGGTACTGTTTCGTCTGTAGCCTCGGATAAAACACGTTGGTCAAATCTAAGCCATGACAATTCTCTGTTTTGTGTATAATTTTGTAATTTCTCTTTCATTCAAATCTCCTTAATTAATGGTTATCTTATGGTTTTGGGACTGCTGCAGGTGGTAGGCTCGTAAGCATTTTTTTGCAAATTGATACACAGCCCACACGTAAAAGTGTAATTACTTACAAATTTTTACTTTCTAGTATATTTAGAAGATAGCCTTCGCGTACACCATATGGGCTAACGGTAAAATTAGTGCATCCATAATGTTTGGCAACTGAATTGATTATTGCAATTCCGGGAATTATAGTGTGGATACGTCCGGGAGTTGCCTTAATGATTGCGGATACCAATTTAGATTTGTTATTCTTTGCTAATTTCAAAATTTTATTTAATCGTTTGCATTCAAAGCCTGTATAGCCTGAGTTTTCGTTGAAAAGTTCATCACTTAATTTACAACAGGCACGTGCAGAACCACCTACGCCAAACAAAACGGTTGAGTTAACAGTTTCAGGCAAAAGAGGTAGCGTGTTAAGAATTTCATTAACATGGTCGTTGATGTTTTTTAATTCTGATTTAGTAGGAATAATATCTTCAACGTAATTTGTGTACATATTTAATGAACCAACAGGTATTGAACATGTAGACAATAATGTGCCGTTTTCAAAATAAACAAGTTCAGTACTTCCTCCGCCTACATCAACTAATAAGCCGTTTCCTGATGAAATGCTTTTCATTGTACCATAGTAGTCGTACAAAGCTTCTTCTTTGCCGGAAATGATTTCAATATCAAAACTACAATGTTTTTTTATTTCACCTAAAACTTCTTCTGAGTTACTGATATTTCGTAATGAAGCGGTTGCAAATGCGTGAACTTCTTTTACATCCACACTTTCCAAAATGGTTTCAAATTTGCTTAAAGCTTCAATGGCTTTTAAAATACCTTTTTTCGAAAGCATATTGTTATTGTCAATATAACCGGCAAGCCCGGCAGGAATTTTAGAATTAAGCATCTGTTGAATCTCATTGTCTATTACTTTATATAAAACCATTCGTATTGTATTTGAACCAATATCTATAATTGCGTACATATAAACCTCCGAAAAATTTGCTTTAAAATATGTATTGATAGTATTTACATATAGAAGAAATTATAAACAGTCAAAGTAAAATCTGAATATGACCAATGCATAATGCGTGTAAAATCAATAAGTAACATAAACTATAGGTGAAAGTGAATAAAAATATTTTTATTTAGAAAAATTATTTGGTAAAATCCAATAAAAAATTACGCGAAAAATTCAATGAAAACAAAATTGAAAACAATAAAATACAATAAATGCCAAAAGCAGAAAAGAAATTAAAAAATAATGTTACCATAATAAAATTTGAACCCTTTTTTTTAGTAAAATAAAAAGGTAAAAATAATATATAAGAAAAAGTACTTATCGCGATTGAGAAGCGATATCACAAAAAAATAAAAATATTTTAGGAGGGATTTATGAGAATATTCAACCATGTCGCACCAGGATTCAAAAGAATTATGGTTGCAGTCTTAGCTATTGCTATGCTCGTATCTTCAGTTTCATTTTCAAAAGGTACAAATGCAAAAGCAGCAGCATCAACTATTGGAAGCGCAGAAGACTATTCTGTAACAGCAACGGACGTATCAGACAGTCTTTGCAGAATCACATTTACACCAACAAATCCGGCAGCTTATGTAATTATTCATTACAAAGTTAACGATGGAGAGCAGGTTAATGTTGGAATGAACGCTAAGGGTTCATATTTCGAATACGATATCAACAATGTAAAAAAAGGCGATAAAATCGATTGCTCATTTACATATAACAAAGGTGGACTTCAGTATGATTCATCAATGATGAAATACACAACAGGCTCAACTCCTGTAACAGATACAAGTATTGAAGCACCATTTGGTTTAGTAGTTGCAAGTCCTGCAGATGGAGAAATCAGTGTAGTATGGGGAAGAGGAAAAGTTGACTCATACAATGTTTACATTGACAATGCATTAGTAGGAAGCAAATTAGGATGTGGATATTATGTTTATAAAGGATATGCAGCAGGCACACATACAGTAAAAGTTACTACAGTAAGTGGAAATAAAGAATCAGCAGCTGCATCAGCAAGCGTAAATGTTACAGGCTCTGTTGCCCCGACAACAAAAGCACCAGAAACAACAACAAAAGCACCACAGACAACAAAGGCACCACAGACAACAAAGGCACCAGAGACAACAAAGGCACCTACATCAAATATCGAAGCACCATTTGGCTTAGTAGTAGGAAATCCTGAAGCAGGAAAAATCAGTGTAGTATGGGGAAGAGGAAATATTGACTCATACAATGTTTACATTGATGGTAAGAGAGTAGCATCAGCTGTAGGTTGCGGATATTATGTATATGAAGGATATGGAGCAGGAAGTCATACAGTAGCAATTACTACAACAAAGAACGGAAATGAATCAGCACAGACTACAATGACAGTAAATGTTGCACAGTCAGCAGTTGCCCCAACAACAAAAGCACCAGAAACAACAACAAAGGTACCACAGACAACAAAGGCACCACAGACAACAAAGGCACCTGAAACTACAACAAAGGCACCACAGACAACAGAAGCAATTGGAGTTGATTCAAGTCTTCCTACACCATTTGGTTTAGTTGCTTCATCACCTGCAAATAATCAGATTACAGTAGTATGGGGATATGGAACAATTAACTCATACAATGTATATGTAGATGATACAAGAGTTGCAAAGAAAGTTGGATGTGGCTCATACAAGTTTAAAAATATCGTAGCAGGAACACACACAGTTTCAGTTGCTACATATAAAGATGGAAAAGAATCAGCAAAAGTAAGTGTAACAGTAACAGTTAACGGTTTAACTGAAATTGTTACAACAGCACCGGCTGAAAAACCAACATACAGTGAAGCAATTCCTGAAACAAGAGCAGACTTAAAAGCAAACGAAGACAGAATGTATTTCCAGATGAACAATAAGACAAAAGGTCAGTATTCAGATGATCAGGTTTATTGGTGCATACTTGGAAAGAATCCAAAAACACATGAATTATGTTATGTTGATACAAATGGAAATTTAATCCCTGTAAGCTTATCAATGAATACAGTTAAAAAGGGAGACAGAATGTGTGCAAATATCTGCAACACATTAGCTCAGAAAGATTATGTTTATATGCCTGACATTGAATCAGGAAGAATGTACTTAAGCTATGGTTCACCTGTTTATGTTACAATTAACCAGGGTGCAGATGGAAATATGGGATTTGCAGGACCTGACCTTAACAATGCATCAGACCCTAATGCAGATGTATTATTTGAATTTATTGAATTTACAATTACAAACAAAGAATACTGGGGCAACACATCAAGAGTAGATTTCTACAGCTTCCCAATGGCTACAAGATTAATTGGTGAAGGCGGATGGAACAACTTCCCTGGTGATGCAGATGTTTACGATAAGACAGTAGGTGATTTAGGAACAAGAGCAGAAATGTTTGCAGCATTTAAAAATGAAGTACCTGCAGCATTCCAGACATTACTTACAGATAAGAGAATCATGGCACCATGTAAACTTACATTTAACGAAGGAAAGCAGTATTCAAATTATTTTGATAACTATATCAATAAATTCTGGTCAAAATATTCTACACAGGATTTAGTATTCTCATGTGATGCCGGAACATTCAGAGGACGTGTACATGGAGATACAATGGTATTTACAAAAGACGGTGTTGGTGGAACATACACAATTTACAAGCCAACAACTCAGGATGTATTAGAAGGAAAAGGCAATATGGCAAGAGGTAACTCAACAGAATTAGTTATCGAAGCACAGCTTTGCGCAGCATTTAACAGAGGTGTTGCAACAGAACCTGAAAATTATGATAATGAAAGTGCTTACTATAAGAATAGCAATTCAAACTTCTATTCAGGATTCTTCCACAATCATTCATTTGACAGACTTGCATATGGCTTCTGCTATGATGATGTAAATGACCACAGCACATTATTACATTACACAAATCCAACAGGATTAATCATTGATCTTAAGTGGTAAGAAATTAATAAACTGTAAACGGAAATAGAAATAAAAGACGTTGTTCTTACAATGAAAATTGTAAGGATGACGTCTTTTTTTAAAATTAATTATAGTAAAAAGAGCTTGAGATATACCTCAGGCTCTTTTTTGTGTTATAATAACATATACTATGTGCATTTGTTAAATACTTATGGATAAAACCTGAATAATGAAATGGAGATAGATATTATGAAAAAGGACTGGAAGAGAGAATATTTTTCAATCCCAAATTTAATGGGATATTTTAGACTGATTTTAATACCGGTATATTTAATGGTATATATTCACGCAGATGGAATGAAAGATTATGCAATTGCGGCGGGAATTTTATTGCTGTCAGCGCTTACGGATTTCTTTGACGGAAAAGTTGCAAGAAAATTTGACATGATAACTGACTGGGGAAAGATACTTGATCCTATAGCAGACAAACTTACGCAGGGAATTGTTGTTATAAGTTTGATTTTCAGATACAGATTTATGGCGATTGTTTTGGTTATATTTATAGTCCAGCAATTGGGACAGGGAATTTTAGGACTTATATATATTAAAAAAAGCGGAAAAGTTGAGGGTGCGAAAATGTTTGGAAAAGTAAGCACAGCATTTCTTGACTTTATGGTATTAGTTTTAGTTATATGGATAGATATACCGAAAAATGTTGCATTGGCAATGATGACAGTGTCAGTATTTTTAATGACAAATTCATTGCTTAGATATTTTGATTATTATTACAAAGAGATAAGGAAATAAAATGAATGAAGTTCATTTTCTAAAGATATTTCCGATGACCAGCCAACAATTAAATGGCTAGGCAATACCACATTTTTTATAGGAGATTAGCATATGAATTTTGCTCATTTACATGTGCATACAGAGTTTAGTTTGTTAGACGGCTCGAGTAAAATTAAAGAAATTACGGCAAGGGCAAAGGAACTTGGAATGAATAGCCTTGCGATTACTGACCATGGTGTTATGTATGGGGCGATAGACTTTTATCGGGCTGCAAATGCCAATGGAATTAAGCCGATTATCGGATGTGAGGTTTATGTTGCACCGGGTTCAAGATTTACTAAAGAAGCAGGGGAGAGCGAAGACCGTTACTATCATTTGGTTTTGCTTGCCGAAAATAATAAAGGATATAGCAATTTGTCAAAAATCGTATCAAAAGGATTTGTTGACGGATTTTATTATAAACCACGAGTAGATTACGAGGTGTTACAGGAATTTCACGAAGGTATAATATGCCTAAGTGCATGTCTTGCAGGTGAGGTGCAGAGATATCTGGCAAGAGGAATGTACGAAGAAGGAAAAAAAGCAGCGCTTAAATATCAGGATATTTTTGGAAAAGGCAATTATTTTCTTGAAATGCAGGACCATGGAATTCCTGAACAGCGTATGGTTAATCAGCAGCTTATGCGTATGAGTCAGGAGACAGGTATTGAGTTAGTGTGCACAAATGACGTGCATTATACTTATGATACCGATGTAGAAGCGCATGATATTTTGTTGTGTATTCAGACAGGGAAAAAACAGTCAGATGAAAACCGTATGAGATACGAAGGGGGACAATACTATTTAAAAAGTCCTGAAGAGATGGCTGAGTTATTTAAATTTGCGCCTGAAGCATTAGAAAATACGCAGAAGATTGCAGACAGATGTAATGTTACATTTGAATTTGGTGTTACAAAACTTCCTAATTATGAAGTGCCTGAAGGTTACACTCCGGCAACATATTTGAGAGAATTGTGCAATAATGGATTGCAGAAGAGATATGTCGATACAAAGCTTGATTATGATTGCCCGATGTCTTTAGGACAATTGAAAGAACGCTTAGATTACGAACTTAGCACAATTGAAACCATGGGATACGTGGAATACTTCCTTATCGTATGGGATTTTATAAATTATGCAAAGACAAATGGAATTGCAGTAGGTCCGGGACGAGGTTCGGCAGCAGGAAGTATAGTTTCGTATTGCCTTGAAATTACGGATATTGACCCTATTAGATATAACTTACTATTTGAAAGATTTTTGAATCCTGAGCGTGTGTCCATGCCTGATATTGATATTGATTTTTGTATTGAAAGACGACAGGAAGTTATTGATTATGTAGGAAGAAAATATGGCAAAGACCATGTCGCTCAGATTGTTACATTTGGAACTTTAAAAGCCAGAGGTGTGCTTAGGGATGTAGGTAGGGTACTTGATATGCCATATGCACAGGTGGATGCAATTGCAAAGACAATTCCTAAGGAATTGAACATTACTCTTGATGGAGCTTTGAAGGAAAGTAAAGAGTTTAAGGATTTATATGAGAGTGATGAACAGATTAAATATCTTGTTGATATGTCACGAAGACTTGAAGGGCTTCCACGTCATGCTTCAATGCATGCGGCAGGTGTAGTAATTTGTGCAAAACCTGTTGAAGAGTATGTTCCGCTTTCAAGAGCAAGTGACGGTTCAATTACAACCCAGTATATAATGACAACATTAGAAGAATTGGGACTTTTAAAAATGGACTTTTTAGGATTGAGAAACTTAACTGTAATTCAGAATGCGGTTAGATTTGTTGAAAAAGACCATAATATAAAATTGGATATGCATAGCATAGATTATGATGATAAAAAAGTATTGGCTTCTATAGGAACAGGAAATACAGAAGGAATTTTCCAGTTGGAAAGTGGCGGTATGAAAGGGTTCATGAAGGAATTAAAACCTCAGAATCTTGAAGATATAATAGCCGGAATATCACTATATCGTCCGGGCCCTATGGATTTCATCCCTAAATATCTTGAGGGAAAAAATAATCCGGAAGCAATTACTTACGACTGCCCGCAACTTGAGCATATATTAGAGCCAACTTACGGCTGTATTGTATATCAGGAACAGGTTATGCAGATAGTTAGGGATTTGGCAGGATATACATTAGGACGAAGCGACTTGGTTAGAAGAGCCATGTCAAAGAAAAAAGATTACGTTATGCAGCAGGAAAGACAGAACTTTGTTTATGGAAATAAAGAAGAAAATGTACCGGGCTGCATAGCAAATGGAATAGATGAAAAGACTGCAAATAAAATTTATGATGATATGATTGATTTCGCCAAATATGCTTTCAACAAGTCTCATGCGGCGGCATATGCAGTTGTTGCCTATCAGACAGCATATTTGAAATACTATTATCCGGCAGAATTTATGGCAGCTATGCTTACATCTGTCATGGATAATGCAGAAAAAGTATCTGAATATATTTATTCATGCCGTTCAATGGGAATAAAAATACTTCCTCCGGATATAAATGAAGGAGAAAGCGGATTTTCTGTATCTGAAAATTGCATACGATATGGTTTGACTGCAATTAAAAGTGTAGGAAAAAATATTATTGATGCGATTGTAATGGAAAGAAATGCAGCAGGAAAATATAAATCATTAGAAGATTTTATCTCAAGAACAAGTCCGCTTGGAGTTAATAAGAGAGCTGTTGAAAACTTTATTAAGGCAGGGGCTTTGGATTCACTTGGAGCGACAAGAAAACAAATGATGATGGTTTATGTTCAAATCATGGATTCAGAGGCACAGGAAAGAAAAAACACCATGGCAGGTCAAATGAGTTTATTTGATTTTGTAAGCGAAGAAGATAAAGCAGATTTTGAAATTAAAATGCCTGATGTTGGTGAGTATTCAAGTGACCAGATGCTTGAATTTGAAAAAGAAGTTTTAGGAATCTATGTTAGTGGACATCCTTTACAGAAAGAAGAAGCAAGATGGCGTAAGCATATTACAAATATTTCCACTGATTTTGCTGAAGTAGGAGAAGATGAGGAAAATACAAAAGTCGAAGACAAGGCAAGAGTAACAATAGGTGGAATAATTACCGGAATTACAAAAAAATATACAAGACAGGGGCAGCCTATGGCATTCTTAACATTAGAAGATTTGTTAGGTTCTGTTGAAGTAATTGTATTTCCAAGACAATATGAAAAATATAAAACACTGATTGCTGAGGATAATCAGATATTTGTTAACGGACAGGCAAGCTTAGAAGAAAATGCAGCAGGTAAAGTTATTGCAAATGATATAAAAGCATTTGATGAATATGGTACAAGTCTTTGGATTGCATTTGCAGATAAAGATGATTATACAAATAAGGAAGCAGAGCTGTTTGAATTACTTTCTGAAAATAAGGGAAAAGATAAGGTTATAATATATCTTGTGAAGGAAAAACAGAGTAAAATGTTGCCTGCTATGTATAGAGTAGATTCAAATGATACATTAGTTGAAAAATTAAAGGCTATGTATGGAGAAAAATTTGTGACAAAAGTATTAGAGTAGCATTTGTGACAAAGATATTAGAGTAGCATTTACAACAAAGATATTTTAGTAACATTTGCAACAAAGATATTTTAGTAACATTTGCAACAAAGAAATTGTAGTAATAGTTGCAACAAAATTGTAAGGTAGCATTTGTGACAAAGAGATTAGAATAACTGATAAATAATAAAATTATCAGTCATATATTTGGGAGTAAAAATGAAAGTTGATAAAGCTATAAAAGCTACATTCAATACAAATTTAATAATTCTTAACGGCTTTTTAGTTGCTCTTTTAGTAGGAACTATATTGTTAATGTTGCCCGTTTCCTCTGCAAGTGGAAATGGAACAGATTTTATTACGGCATTGTTTACGGCAACAACATCCCTATGTGTAACAGGGCTTGTAGTTGTGCCTACATATGCATACTGGAGCATATTTGGAAAAGTAATAATACTTATATTAATACAGCTTGGCGGGCTTGGGATTATTAGTTTTACAATTGGATTTCTAATTATAATAGGAAAGAAAATTTCTTTGAAAGAAAGAAAAATGATACAGGAATCGTATAATCTTGATTCGGCACAGGGTGTCTTAAAAATATTGAGAAAAATATTTGGAATCACTGTAAAAATAGAAGGAATAGGAGCGATACTTTATTCCATACAGTTTATTCCTGAATATGGAATAGTAAAAGGAATCTGTTACAGCGTATTTCATTCGGTATCTGCGTTTTGTAATGCGGGAATAGATATAATTGGAAATGACAGTTTTGTTAAGTATCATGGAAATGTGCTTGTCAATTTTACAACTGTGATGTTAATCATATGTGGTGGTATTGGATTTATTGTATGGCTTGATATCGGTGGCATAATAAGTGAAATCCGTAACAAAAAATTGAGACCAAATAAATTTATAGAAAGAATGAAATTGCATACAAAGCTTGTATTGATTACGACAGCCATTTTAGTTGGAGGAGGATTTTTATTTATTCTTTTATTTGAATATAATAATCCGGATACGCTTGGAAATATGACATTTGGAAATAAATGCTTAGCAGCTTTATTTGAAGCGGTAACGCTTAGAACAGCAGGATTTATTACTGTGCCACAGGCAGGATTTAGAGATGGAACATTTATGATAATGTGCGGTATGATGATTGTTGGTGGTTCTCCTCTTGGAACAGCAGGTGGAATAAAAACAACGACATTGGCACTTGTTTTTCTACTAACCTGGGCAACTATAAAAGGCAAGGATGATATAGAGGTTTGCAGAAGAAGGATAAATAAACAGAATGTCAGAAGCGCAGTAGCAATCGGAACAATAGTACTTAGCATACTTGCAGTAGCAATTATGGCGTTAAGTTTTACGGAAGGTGCACCTTTGAAAGTGATTACATTCGAGGCTGTTTCGGCTCTTGGAACAGTTGGACTTAGTATGGATTTTACAGCAAGTCTTACAGCTATAGGAAAACTTATTATAATAGTGCTTATGTTCTTTGGAAGAGTAGGACCTATAACTATTGCCATGGCTATGACAGGCAGAGCAAGAAAAGACAGAAAGATAAAGAATTATCCTGAAAAGAGAGTAATGATTGGATAAAATTTTAAGCAAATGAATTAGAAGGAGCATAAAATGAAGGATGTAGCAGTTTTTGGTATTGGAAAATTAGGAAAAACATTTGCAGTAACTTATTCAAGAAAAGGTGGAAAAGTTTTTGCAATTGATAGACGTCAGGAAAGAGTAGATGGAATCTCAGATGATGTGACATATGCCATAAGAGCCGATGTTACAGAGGAAAATGTTGTAGAAAATCTAGGAATCAATAATGTAGATGCGGTAGTAGTTGCCCTTGGAAATAATTTTGAGGCAAGCATAATTGTTACTACAATATGCAAATCTTTAGGGGTTCCATACATTATTGCTTCGGCGATGGACAAATTGCAGGCAGATGTATTGACGAAAATTGGTGCAGATCATGTTATTTTACCGGAAAGTGAAACTGGAAAAAGGCTTGCAAATGGAATGGCAAGTGGAGGGCATTTTCAGGATATTGCTGATTTGTCAGATGAATTTAGCATAATTGAAACTAAGATTCCAAAAGAATGGATTGGTAAAAGCTTAATAGAATTAAATCCGAGAAAGAAATTTGGATTCAATGTAATAGCAGAGAAGGTAAATGGTGTTTATAAAAATAATATAGATGCGGATAAACCTTTTGGAGATCAGGAATCAATAATTGTAATTGGTGATAATGAGAAATTGTTAAAAGTATTTAAAGAGGGCTAAAAAATGATAATCACATCAAATACAAATGAACAGATAAAGAATTTAATTCATTTAAAGGATAAGAGCAAAGCCAGAAAAACTTCAGGAACATTTATTGTAGAAGGAATTAAAATGTTTCAGGAAATACCAAAAGAAGATTTTATTAAGGCTTATGCTTCTGAAAACTTTTATGAAAAAAGAAAAGAAGAAATATCAGATTATTTTAGGAAAAATAATTTAAAAGAAGATGTTCAACTTGTTAGCGATAGTGTATTCAAAAAAATATCAGATACAGTAACGCCACAGGGAATATTGGCTGTTGTAAGACAAAAAACATATTCTATTGAAGATATAATAAAATCAAGAAATAAAGAAAAAAGCTGTATTGTTGTACTTGATAGAATTCAGGATCCCGGGAATCTCGGAACAATAGTAAGAACAGGCGAAGCTGCCGGAATTACAGGAATAATTATGAGTAGTTCAACTGCAGATATTTATAATCCAAAAGTTATACGTTCTACGATGGGGTCAATTTATAGAGTGCCATTTGCAATAGTAGCTGATTTGCCTAAAGCAGTAGATATATTAAGAGAAGATGGTATAACATGTTTTGCAGCACATTTAAAGGGTGAATTATATAATTCAGGAACACTTACAAAGGATTGTGCTTTATTAATTGGAAACGAAGCAAATGGATTAAGTGATGAAGTAGCAAATAAAGCAGACAAACTAATTAAAATCCCTATGGCAGGAAAAGTAGAATCACTAAATGCGGCAATTGCAACATCAATATTAATGTATGAAGCAACAAGGTAAAAAAGGTTCTAAACTTTGGATTTCTCCATGCTTGACAAAGAACCAAAAAAACTCCCACATTTGTATCTTATTCTTGTGAAGTTCTATGATATCAATAAAGAACGCTCGCGCTGCTTGTCGCTCGTTGCAGTTCTAAATATTCAGCACACAGACCGGCTTTGAAACCTAAAGTTTCAGCCGGTCTATGCACCGAATATTTGAACCGACGGCGCCAAATGCACTTTATTTGATATCATAGAACTCCACAGTTATGAGAACAAATGTAGGAGTCTTATTTTATAAAGCTGATAATTTCTCTACAGCTTTGTCATCAAGTATTTCTTCAAAATGTTCAAGATAAAATAAATCTTTTGCATACGTTGCACTTTCAATTTGACCGTGTTCTGTGATAAATCCTAAAATTTTATTTAATACTGAAGGCTCAGTTGATTCTAAGCATATAGATAAATAATATTTATTGTTATATGGAGATTTATATACAGAACTATCTCCTTTAAAATAAGGCATGATTAACTTTGTTACAGTAATCACATCGCTTAAATTATCATATATTGAAATATTGTAAAGCAAGTCAGAATCACCGGAATTATCCGATACTTCGTCCTTTACAGATGAAACAATGTTGTCTAATTCTTCCGGATTAATATCGTCAAATGGATCAAAAGCATCTTCCTCTTTATTAGAAGAAAATAATTTAGCTAAACTGCTTCCGCGGTCATCTCCATCTTCAACTTTTGTAATCAATAAAACGATATTTTCAGGAGAAACCGGAATTGCTTCAACCATAAGAGGTTTGTCGTTTACTTCAAATCCAAAATCCTCATTGGCCTGACGCATCATATCTTGAAAAAGTTCCTTTGTTTTCCCTGCCCCAAAAGCCAATTCACTGAATTTAATATGTCTGTCTTCTAAATCAGCACGGCTTATTGTGCAACGAATCTGCTTATCATTGATTTTTTCAATTTTCATAAAATCACCTCGCTAACAGTTTAGATTCGTATAGTTTATTATATCCACTATAAAAAAATATGTAAAGTTTTCATCCATATTTTAATATGTAATATATTGCAAATATGGAAAAGTTTCAATATAAAATAAGGATATTTGACAAAATATTCTTATTTATATTTATATTATACGTCAAAAAAGAACACAATATGTCAAAAAAATGAAAAATATATGATATATATGATAAATAAGATGTTAGGGTCAAAAGCCCCAACTTTGACGCCTGCGGAGTGTATTTTTTAACAAATCGTTCTAAATTAATGTTGCGTATTTTATACAATATGTGTATAATAAATGAGAGAAGGAGTATATGTTATAATATGGGTAAGAACACTTCTTTGCAACTATTGGAATGCCGATATGCAACGACTTACTATTAATAAGTTTTATGAAATGTTAATATATATCACAATTATTATTTAAAGTATTAATAGTTTGACCTTTTATAATACGGAGTATACGGAATTTCCCTTAAACAAATAAAAGAGCCGGTTATATATAATAATATTTGTCAGATAATGTATTTGAACAATTATTATAATAACGGGCTCTTAGTTTTTTGCTAATTTATTTTATAGAGAACACATACACCATTTTCCATAAATACGTTTACCTTTAACAATTTTAAAAGGTCTGATTTTTACATATAAATATTGTTTTGACGGATTGTTTGAATCCGTATTAATTCTTCCGTTTAATACAACTTTTGCTGAAGTGTTTTTTCTGCCAACATCCATAGCCTTGTATTTTTTGAAGTTTTTATTTGTAGCATATCTTATCTGATATCCTGATGCTCCGGTAACCTGATTCCAATGGATTGTGCCTGAAAATTTTTTCTTGTTTTTAAACTGACTTAATAAAGAAATATAGGCATTTGCTTTTGCAGATTTAATTCCGTCAGAATAACATATTCTCAAATTATTACAACCATCAAAAGCTGTATCCGAAATAGAAAGTTTGTTACCATTAATTGTAATATTTTTAAAATCAGAACAATTGCTAAATGCAAAACTTTCAATATTTGTCACGGAATATGGAAGGGTTATATTCTTTAATAAAGTATAAGCAAAAGATGAGTTGCCAATAGTTTTAATACCATGTCCAAAAGACACATTTGTGAGTGGATTATTTTCAAATGCACCTTCACCAATTATTTCAATATTATCGCCTAAAGTTAAATCAGAAATACTATTGCGACTAAACATATGATTTGGAATTGTCTTAAGGTTTAAAGGAAAGTTTATAGTTTCAATAGCGTTATCAGCAAATACATAGTCACCCCATGTAAGAACAGTTTCAGGAAGTGTTATGCTTTTAAAATTACATAATCTAAAAGCACGATTTCCTATATAATATAATTTGTCAGGAAAATTAATTTCCGAAAGATATATGCAACCATTAAAGGCATCATCTCCAATTTTTAAAAGAGTAGATGGAAGTATAACTTTTTTAAAAGAGTATATTGAGTCTGTTACATATGAGTTAAATGCGTTAGGAGCAATTTCTGTTACTCCCTCGGGAATTTCAACAGTCGAAAGTCTACCGTTATAACCGATAACAACATTGTCGTTTGTAATAAACATACCATTTTCAAATCTCAGTTTATTGCCAAGAGCCAGTGAAAGATGATAAATATCTATGCGGGCTAATGAACTGTAAAGAGTAGAAATGCTTAAGGAATCAAGTGTGTCTGATCCAATTGCAATGTCAGTTACAGAGGTCTGAGAAACAGAGGCCTTAGCAAAATATTTATCTTTTTCTATGGTTGTAACGCTTCCGGGAATCACTAGTTTTGTAAGATTAGTACAGCATGCGTAAGCATCGGAAGACGAATCTGTCTGGGCATAAAGAATAGACTGAAGGTTAAATTCCTGACAACCATCTTCAATAATTAGTTCAGTTCTTTCAGAAGGAACACGAACTATGTTCAAACCATTTTTAGAATAAATTATACCATTTATAGATTTATATGCAGGGTCTTTTTTGTAAACTACAAGATTGTTTGTTTTTACTGTTGAAACTACATCTAACTTAAGAGACGATGAAAACTTAACTGTTTCAATTATAGTATCTCCGCTTATGGAATCGTATGCATCATCCCCCGGGAGTGTCTTAACATTATAATTTCCGGGAACTGATAATTTAGACAATGAATCACAAGAAGAAAATGCACATTGTCCAATAGTGCTAACAGTGTTTGGTACTATAATCTTTTTTATTTTTGTTCCGTAAAAAGCGTAACAATTTATGACTTTCAAAGTGTTTGGAAGCTTAACTTTTTGCAGATTTTTACAATTATAAAATGCGTATTTAGAAACAGATGTAACGCCATTTCTTATAATAACGGTATGTATTTGTCTGTTCTTTTTAAATGTCATTGAGTTAGGCATTTTACCTTTTCCATAAATGGTAATAGTTCCATCCTTTATTTTATATTTGACGGAAGCTATCTGAGTGGAAGAGCTACTTTGATTGATTTTTGCTGCCGCATTTACATTTTTTAAAATTGCACTATTTCCAAAAATAAATGTAGAACAAAAAAATGTAAGGATTAATAAAGTTACACCAGATTTAAAAGTTTTTGCCATATAAATCCCTCCTCTCACAGCTTTGAACAGCTGGATAAATTTGAAATTTTTCATACAAATAAATATGTATTTTCCGCTCATACTAATTGATTTAATTATACCAAAATATAGTCTGAAATTAAACAAAAGTTATTAAATCTTAAGATATATAAAGATGAAATTATGTTATATATATGTTATGATGTAGTAGTTAAATATTTGCAAAAAAAATGCTAATAAAATGATGTGAATATCAAAAATATGCATAATAAATTAGTAAGCCTATAGTAGTGTTCAATTTAGGAAGATATTCACAGAGGAGGAAGAACAAGTGAGAAAGAGCATAAAGTATATAATGACAATGGCTACAATCTCAGCCATGGCAATAACAATGACAGGATGTTTTGGACCGGAAACAAGTAAAGAATATGTTACTTTGAATGATTATATGATGCTTCATTATACAGATGATGATGGAAATGAGGTTACAGCGACATCTGCAGATGGAAATGAAATGGCAGCAGTTGTCTGTGATAATGAATATGTAAATAAATATGCATTTGAAAAAGATGGCGATACTTATATGGATATAAGTGGAGTGAAAAAATATATTGATGACAGATTTTACTATGACAGTACGGAAAATACAGTTATGTATACTAATGCAACTACAATATATACAAGCCCTGTAGGCAGCAATGAAGTTACAGGCGGTACAAAAGAAAATCTTGATTTTACATCATCAGTTATGGATGGTGAGATATGTTATGTAAATTTAAAATATATAAGCAAATACATTGATTTTGATTATAAATATGCAAAAGCAAATGGGGATAAGCCTGCAGTTGTTGTAGTTAATACAAAAAGCCGTGAGGATAAAAATGGCACTGTAAAGAAAAATACTCAGATTAGAACAGATGCAGATTATATGGCTGATATTGTTAGTGACGTAAAGGCTGATACAAAACTCACAATTTTAGATAAAGGTGATGAATGGGATAAAGTTGCTACAGACGATGGAGTTATAGGTTATATTTTAAATAAGAGAGTTAAAGTAGGAAAAACAACAAAAGTTTCATATAAAAATGATTATGATACATATACGCATAATGTCTTAGATAAAAAGATAAGCCTTGCATGGCATCAGGTTATGTATTCATCAAGTAATTCAGGGTTAAGTGACATGATAAAAAACGCTAAAGGTCTTAATGTTATTTCACCAACATGGTTTAGCGTAAGTGATTCGAAGGGAGAAGTGTCATCAATAGGCTCAGCGGATTATGTAAAGAAGGCACATAGTGCTGGACTTGATGTATGGGGACTTGTAAGTGATTTTGAAACAGATGGCAATGGAGATTATTATATAAAAACAGTTGTAAATAATACAAAAGCAAGACAAAAGATGGTTTCTAATATAATGAAATATGCATCATTATATGATTTAGATGGAATTAATGTAGATTTTGAATATATAAATGTTTCTGAGGGAGCCGGATATTTACAGTTCTTGAGAGAATTGTCAATTGAATGCAGAAAGAAAGGTATAGTTTTATCAATAGACAATTATCAGCCGTCTGCATGGACAGAATTTTATGATAGAAATCAGCAGGGAAGATTGGCAGATTATGTTGTTGTAATGAATTATGATGAACATACAGCTTCAAGTAATGAGGCAGGTTCAGTATCATCCTTGACATTTACGGAAGAAGGTTTAAAAAATACAATTGATGAAGTGGGAGATGCTTCAAGAGTAATTAATGGAATGCCATTTTATACAAGAATATGGACAGAAACTCCGGAGGATGAATCGGATGGAAATGGAAAATTAATCGAAGATGCTGCAAATGGTAATTATGTTTTGTCAACAAAGGCTGTTTCGATGGATGCAGCAAAAGAAGCGTATACAGAAGCAGGGGCTACACCTATTTATAATGAAGAAACAGGACAAAATTATGTTGTTTATGAAAAAGGAAGCAGCACATATATGATTTGGATAGAAGATGAAACTTCAATAAAGGCAAGACTTGATTTAATGAATAAATATGAAATTGCCGGAGCAGGATATTGGAAATTAGGATTAGAGTCTGATGATATATGGAATACAATTTCACAATATTTTAAATAATTACTCATAAAAATAGTTTTGGCTTCATATAATTTCAAAGAAGGAGTGAGGCCATGATTAATACAAAACGAATTTTTTACATTTATTCTTACAAAAGAGGCGTAAAGGGCAGAAACGTAGGATTTGCCAGAATCAGGGGAAGAGATGATAATTATAAGTTGAATTTATCCATTAAAGTTCCGGTAGAATATGGTGCTGAAGATATGGAAATATGTCTGTTTAAAAGAAGACAGGGATTTGTGTCAGGATATAAGGTTGGTACAATGACGCCGTTTAACGAAATATGTAAATTTAATGCAGTTATTAGCTCAAAAAAATTGCAGGAAGCCGAATTTGATATAAATGATATTGACGGAATTTATATATTTGGAGCAGAACAGGATGGGTATGTGTTCTTTGCAAAAATGGAAGATGAGATAAATGATAATTCAAAAGAAATATTTGATTATCAGATGGACAAATTTAACAGAAATTCACAACTTGTATATGTAAATTAGGAGTATTACTAATGAATGAAAAATACATGAAGGAAGCAATTAAACAGGCAAAAAAAGCTGCTTCAATAGGAGAAGTGCCGATAGGCTGTGTAATTGTTTATAAAGATAAAATTATAGGCAGAGGCTATAACAGAAGAATGACAGATAAAAATGCTTTAAGCCATGCAGAATTAAATGCCATAAAAAAAGCAAATAAAGTGTTAGATGACTGGAGACTTGATGACTGTGAAATGTATGTAACAACAGAGCCATGTCAGATGTGTGCGGGTGCAATTGTACAGGCAAGGATTAAAAAAGTTTACATAGGTTGTATGAATCCCAAGGCAGGTTGTGCCGGTTCTATTATGAATTTGTTTAATGTAGATGCTTTCAATCATCAGGTAGAAAGTGAAAATGGAATTCTTGAAGAAGAGTGCAGCATGTTACTTAAGGAGTTTTTTAGAAATCTTAGAAATAAAAAGTAGTTTCATTTAGTATTATTTTACGTTGACAAAGTAAAATAAAATAATGTATACTAAATGTCTGTAATTGAATAAGTTTAAAACTTCCGCGCAGCCGGGGAGATAGCGGTGCCCTGTACCTGCAATCCGCTACAGCAGGGGTGATGCCAATCCGAGGCTTGTATCCTGTGGAGCTGCCCTCTATAAGTGGCGTTGACGTTTGGGTCTTACGCAACAGGAATCTGTGAACCGTGTCAGGTCAGGAATGGAGCAGCACTAAGCAAAACCTTTCGTGTGACGCGAGGGTGCCTGAGCTGAGTTAACTGTAGAGGTAACGTCTATGAGATTTTCACAAAACAAAGCGCGCGGATTAAAATAAAAAGAACTATGACTTTATAAGTTATAGTTCTTTTTTTGGTCGAAAAAAAGATTCACATATATAAGGTGGTTTGCTATAATGAAGCAATGTATTTAATATGACGATTAGGTATAAATGCATAATATAAAAGATACTAAAATAGAAATGCAAATGAGTAAAAGTATAATTAAAAAATAAAGCGTGGTAAAAATGAAAAATATGGTTAGCAATAAATTTATGAAACTAAAAAATGAACTTCATATTGGGAAGAATGACATAATAGCTATGGGGTTAATGCTATTGGCATTATTAATACTTATGCAGTATAGAACATATAGACCGTTTTTAGATGAATCAGACAATTTTTTAGGAGGAAAAATATTAAGCCGTGGTGGGGTTATATATAAAGATTATATATCCCAACATATGCCGGGGATGTATTACATTGTTGGAATTATTGTAAAGTTAGGCTTTACGGAAATTCAGGAAATACGTACATGCTTTTATTTATTAATATTTTTGTCGTGGATAGTTATGTATTTTAGATACAAAAATATATTTTCATTGTGGATAATTCCAACTTTTGTATTTATGTATTTGTCTATGTTTAGTATTTCTAAAGGACATACATTGTTGGCTGAACAGATAGAAATTATCGCGTTTATGGTGATTATGTGTGAATTGTTCTTATTTTTTAAAACAAAAAAATTAAAACTAAGTTCAACAATTTTTATTTCAATTAGCACATGGTTAGCAATTGCCTGTGCTATGACTGCGGTATGGACAATATTTTTTATGGCACTTATATTTATCATAATTTATATTGAACAATTAAAAAGTAGTGAAAATAAAAAAAATATAATGAATGAGATTATAAGAACCAGTGTGATAATAGCAATTCCTTTTATAATATGGATGGTTTATTTATTAAAAACTAATTCAGTAGAAGAATGGTTTTACCAGGCATATAAATTTAATCAGGAAGTGTACGGAAAATATGTTAATTTCTCAGGAATATTTAAAACGGTTATTGATCCGTTTTTTGGATATGGAAATATGATATGGAAGGCAGTTCAACAATTAACAGCATCGCTTTATTCAAGTGCAATAATTTTGGCGTATGTAGTAGTTAATATTCTTTTTTGCATAGAAATGAGTCGAAAAGGGAAAATATATGGAATACTTATGTTTGTTACCATTATAGCAATGGGAAATAGAAGTTTTGGTATATGGTCATCAGATGAAAATATGCATGCAACACCGTATTTGGCAATGACGGGATTTATGTTAGCGTATTTGTTATTTGAAGTTTGGAACGTTCGAAAAGTGACAATAATAATGCTAACATTTCTTATGATTGTACCGATTACATCAGCTCTTAATGAAGTGAGCGAATATAATAACAATATTAAATATGTAGAAACCTCTGATACGGCAAAATATATAAATGCATTAACTAAAAAGAATGAAAAGATATTTTTGGTTGGTTTTAATGAATATAATGATTACAATGCATATAATAGAATGCCGGCAACAAGGTTAGTACATATTCATCCGTGGTTTATGGAAGAGTTTCAACAGGATGTAATTAATGATTTGGAAAAAAATAAAACAAGAGTAATTGTTAACGCTGAGGATATGGATATATGGGGATATAAATATGTAGATTATGCCGCATCTTTGAGAAATTATATATTACAGAATTATACTCAGATTGGAAAAAGTGAAGCAAATGTATGGGTGCGAAATGATTATTACGAAAAGGCTCTTGAAAAACTGAATTATGACAATAATATGATAGTGCCAAATAATGAAGAATTAAAAGGTATTACATCAATAAATGGAAAGAGTGTGTCGGAATGTTTTGTACCTAAGGTGAAAAAATTGGTTAAAATTTCAACATATATAACAATAAACGGGGATACAAGGGATGGATATTATATGGTGGATTTATATTCTCAAAAGGATAAAAAATGTATTTATAGTAGTGTAGTTCCGATTAGCGGAATAGTTGATGGATGGCAAATGTTTGAATTAGATGATGTTAAAGTGACTCCGGGGAATAAATATGAAGTAAGAATTTCAGTAGCAGGCGTGTCTGAAACATGTAATGTTAATATAGGAGTTATAAAAAATAATGCATCATTAAAAACAAAAATTAACAACAAATTGATTAATCAGGATTTAGCCTTAAGAGTTTATGGAAAATAGAATGAAAAATAGTCCCAAATATTGGATATATTCTAATATTTGGGATTTATTTTTGTTCCAAAATATTATATAATGAATCCAAAGGTATGCCCATTTATAGGAATGAAAACATTTTTATAAATACTAAGCATATTTTTAGATTTAAAATAGACACAGGAAGGAGCGGGCTAATGTCATATACAGCTTTATATAGAAAGTTTAGACCGGCAACGTTTGACGAAGTAAAGGGACAAGATCATATTGTTAAAACTTTACAGAACCAGATTGAAGCCAATAGAATAGGCCATGCATATCTTTTTTGTGGAACACGGGGAACAGGTAAGACAAGTATTGCAAAGATATTTGCGAAAGCAGTTAATTGTGAACATCCGGTAAATGGAAGCCCATGTAATGAATGTGCATCATGCAAAGCTATTGCAGCAGGAAGTTCAATGAATGTAGTTGAAATCGATGCGGCTTCTAATAATGGTGTTGATAATATCAGACAAATTAGAGAAGAAATTCAGTACTCACCAGCGGATGGAAAATATAAGGTTTATATTATTGATGAAGTACATATGCTGTCTATAGGAGCGTTTAATGCGTTATTAAAGACATTAGAAGAACCACCGGCATATGTTATTTTTGTGCTTGCAACTACCGAACCACATAAGATTCCTATAACAATTCTTTCAAGATGTCAGCGATATGATTTTAAGAGAATCACTATAGATACGATAGCAGACAGACTTTCAGAATTGATGGAGAAGGAACAGGTTACAGTTGAAGATAAGGCAATCAGATATGTTGCAAAGGCAGCAGATGGTTCTATGAGAGATGCGTTAAGTCTTTTGGATCAGTGTATTGCTTTTTATTTAGGACAAACACTTACCTATGATAATGTACTTGAAGTGTTAGGTGCTGTAGACACAGAAGTGTTCAGCAAACTTATCAGAGGCATTATAAATGGAGATGTTGTTGGTAGTCTGCATATATTGGATGATATGATAATGCAGGGAAGAGAACTTGGACAGTTTGTAAATGATTTTATCTGGTATATGAGAAATTTATTATTAGTTCAGACATCAGATAATGTTGAGGATGTAATTGACGCATCCGCAGACAGAATCCAGGCATTAAAAGAAGAAGCGCAGATGGTTGAGACCGAAGTTCTTATGAGATACATAAGAGTTTTTTCGGATTTGTCAAATCAGATAAAATATTCTTCACAGAAAAGAGTTTTAATAGAAATAGCTCTTATAAAGCTTAATAAACCGGCAATGGATACGGATGTAAGTTCCTTATTAAACAGAATGGCTTTAATTGAAAATAAATTAGAAAATGGTGTTGTTGCAGTAAGCCCTACAACAACGCAAAGTGCCACACCGGAGAGGCAGTCACAACCTAAAAAGAAATTTGATAAGGCGATACCAAAGGATGTGCAGGAAGTTGCTGATAATTGGGGAATGGTACAAAAACATTTGCCAACACACTTTAGAGCATATTTTAAAGACGCAAGATTTAGTGTGAAAGGTGACAACATATTACTTGTTGTATTTAAACATGGTGCAGTAGGTTATAATCAGTGTAATAAGCCGGAAGTCATAGAAATGCTAAATACAATTATTAGCGAACAGATAAAGAAAGAAGTTACAGTTGAAGTACAAATGCTTGAAGATAATCAGAATTTTGCAGATGTATATCAGGAAGTAATCTCAAGAATAAACATGGATATTGAAGAGGAGGATTTTTAACATGGCAAGACGTGGAGGATTTCCAGGTGGCGGAATGCCACAGAATATGAACAATTTAATGAAGCAGGCTCAGAAGATGCAGAAGCAGATGGAAGAAGCTCAGGCAAATCTTGAAAGCCAGGAATTTACAACTACAGCCGGAGGCGGTGCAGTTGAAGTGACAATTACAGGTAAGAAAGAAATTACAAAAGTAAAAATTGATGAAGAAGTTGTAGACCCTGATGACATTGAAATGTTAGAAGATTTAATTATGGCTGCAGTAAATGAGGCAATCAGAACTGTAGAAGAAAATACAACACAGCAGATGTCTAAAATAACAGGCGGTCTTGGCGGATTATTTTAAGGAGTAGACATTGGATTATTACAGTGGATATATATCAAAGTTGATTGAGGAACTTTCCATACTTCCGGGAATTGGCGCTAAGACAGCGTCAAGACTTGCATTTTATATATTAGATATGCCACAGGAACAGGTGGAAGAGTTATCCCAATCAATTATTGATGCTAAGAAAAATGTAAAATATTGTAAAAAGTGTTTTACTTTGACAGATCAGGACATTTGTCCTATTTGCGCAAGTAAAGACAGAGACCATAAAACAATTATGGTTGTAGAAAACACAAAAGATATGGCAGCCTATGAAAAAGTAGGAGAATATAAAGGGGTATACCATGTATTACATGGTGCCATAAATCCTTTAATGGGAATTGGACAGAATGATATAAAACTTAAAGAATTATTTGAAAGATTAAAAGATGATGTAGATGAAGTTATAATTGCTACAAATTCCAGCGTTGAAGGTGAAGCAACGGCGATGTACATAAGCAAAGTCGTTAAACCTTTAGGGATAAAGATAAGTCGAATCGCCAGTGGAGTACCGGTAGGTGGAGATTTAGAATGTATTGATAACGTTACGTTACTGAGAGCGTTACAGGGAAGAGTGCAGATTTAGATTAAGTCATAATTCGCAACGGCGGATGAATGAAAGGTGTTTATCAAAATGGATAGAAATGAGTATAACTTTAAAATAGAAGAAATGAGAGTCGCTGTTCGTAATAAAGATTACGAAAGAGCAGTGCAAATCGCAGACTCTCTTGATTATAGAAGAGAAAAAGCAAATGACATTTTATCCCTAATAGCAGATGCATATGAAATGGCAAAGCAGTATGATAAGGCAAAGCAGGCTTTGATTATTGCTTATGAAAATACAAATACAGGAAGACATTTGGCTTATAGGTTGTGTTTGTTGTCAGCAAAATTACAACAGTTTGATGAAGCAGAAGAGTTTTATCAGGACTTTGTTGAACTTGCACCTAGGGACAATGATAAATATATATTGCAGTATGAAATGCAGAAAGCAAAGAAGGCTCCAATTGGAAAACTAATAGAAATCCTTGAAAAGTATATTCAGGAAGATATGGAGGAAAAATGGGCTTATGAATTAGCTAAGTTATATCATGAAGCAGGAGATGAAGAAAGCTGCGTTGATATGTGCGATGAAATAAGCTTATGGTTTGCTGAAGGAAAGTATGTAAATAAGGCAATGGAGTTAAAGAAACTTTACAGACCTCTTACAAAGCTTCAGCAGGAGAGATATGACAATTATAGATTAGGCAGAAAGCCTTTACAAAAGATAGAAAAAGATGATAGAAAAGAAAATAAACAGGCAGGAGACATAGAAGATAACTTATCAATAGATAATGCCATCTCTGAAGATAAAGAGGAAGAATCAGTGTCGGTAAAGATAGCTGATGAGGTTATTGACGAGAGACCAAGTATTCCATTTATGATAAGAAAGGATAATTTTAAAGAAAGTATCAGAAAGCTTAAACATCCTGTTATAGAAAGTATTCACAAGTCAAATGACGAAAAGAAAGCCGAAGGTGAATTGGAACAAAAAGAACCGTTTGCACAGCAGAACAATCCTGATGTACAGGAGATATTTGTAAAGCAAAATGATCCTGAAATGCATGAGATTACTTTTGAAGATGAATTTGAAAAAGACGAATTGGAGTTAGAATCAGAAGGAAATTCAGAATCAGAAGAGAATCCAGAAGTGAACAAAAATTTGGAATCAGAAGAAAACTTGGAATCAAAAGAAAATGAGTTTATAGTCGATGAAGCTAATATTGAAGAAAGTTCTAAAGAAAAGTCAGATTATTCAGCTAAAGAAACGACAGATGAAAGCGATGGCAAGTTGGATGTTGAAAAAATAGCTGTTGAAAGCGATTCTACAGAAAACAATGTCGATAAAGAAGCGGAAACTATTTTTGATGGTAAAGAGAATGTTGATGCTATACAAGAAAATGATTCTGATGAAAAAAGTCTTAGTGAAGAAGATAATGCTTCAAATAATGAAAGCATAACTGATGATGAAGAAGATCAGATAGTTAAAAAGCAGAATACAGGACAATTATCAATAGAAGAAGTTTTACATAAACTTCAGGATAGGGGAATTCTTAAGGCGGACACAGTTGAAAAGGCAGTTAAGGCCTTAGATGAGGCAGAAAATATTGTCGAAAAAACAGAAGAAGATTTTGAAAAAATAAATCCTGACTATAAGAGAATTCAGTCGATACATGAAGGTCTTGGTATAGATGAAGAAGGACATGAACAGGAAATTGAAGAGACAGAGACAAATAACCAAGATAATGAGCAATATTTTGATGAAATTGAGATAAGTAATCAGGGAAAAGAGATACAGCATGCCGGTGTATCAGAATTTGAAAATCCTACTCATGATAAGGAACTTGGTGCAGACCACGAAAAAGAATTAGATATGGTTCAACGTGGACTTGAATCATTTGCAGCAGAAGCGGCAGCAGATGTATTTGTTCCTGATGTTGATACCGATGTTATAGAAGAGGAAATTAAATTCCAGACAGGTGAAATTTCATTTGGAACAATGGATTTAAATGAAATAGTAAACCAGTCTACTGCTCCTGAAAGACATAATGAAAAAAGAATTAATGTAAGTTCAAATGATATTTCAGATACGGTTCAATTAGAAAAGCATACATCTTCAATTCCAAATATGGATAATGAGATGACAGAAATAACATTGGATCCGATTGATTTTGAAAAAACAGATAATATTGAAAAATCACCCGAAACAAATGAAATTCCAAAATTTGATATTGAAGCTTTGGAAGATACAGAAACTGCAGGTGAAACAAAAGCAACACCGAATACCGATATGGATACTTTAGGTAATGAAGAAGTCGCAGGTGAAACAAAAGCAATACCAAATATCGAAGAGGAATTGGAAAAGGCAGCTGAGTCAGAACAGACAAATGTACCAACATTGGATTTGGAATTCGATATGCCTGAGATAATTAGTGGTACAGATGATTCAGTATTAGGGAATCAGTTGCCGGAAGAAGATTTGGTAAATTACGACATAGAGGAAACTATTCAATATGAAAAGGAAGAACTTGAAGAATTAAATAATATTATAGATTCCGAAAGAATGATGAATATTGAAGGTGAGCCTGAGGAATTGCCAGAATATGAAGAGCCTGAGGTTGTTACAGAAAAGTTACCTAAAAAGCGTTTAAGTGAATTATCAGCAGATTTAGAGGAAATATTTAACAATGATATTATTGATTTCAGAGATATGCCTGCTGAAGAACTTGAAAGAGAACGAAGAGAGTCAATTTTAATTTCAGACATTGATAAAACAATGGAATTAGAAAGACCTAAGAGTATCAGTGATTTGGTAAAAGAGGCGGAGGAAAATATAATTTCTGAAGAGCCTGAATTGCTGGATGAACCTTTAGAAGAAACAGTTGGTGAGTCGGAAAGTGATACAATTGATGAAGACGCAGTTGAATCAACAGAGCCGGGAATGGAATCGCTAGGAAAAACGGAAAACAAACCTGTTGATGAATTAGAAAACGAATCAACAGAGGAGTTTGAAATAAATAGTACTGATGAATCCGAAAACGAATCTGCGGAAACAATTGAAGATTATGAAACAATTGATGACGTGGAAGAAGTTGAAGATTCAGAAGATGAACCTATAGAAGATATAGAGGAGTCGGAAGATGAATCGGCAGAGGATTTTGAAGAGCCAAAAGAAGATTTAGTTGAGGAAGAATTACAAGAAGATTCATCAGAAAATTTAACTAAAGACGAGCCGGAAGAAACAAAAAAATCAGAGATGGAAAATGTTGAAATGCCTGAAGTATCAGCTAAAATGGATAAGATTGCGCAGGAAATTGAAAGCATGCCGGAGATAAGCATACCGGGACTTGATATACCTAAGATAGAAATTCCAAATCTCGATTTACCTGATTTGAGCGATGAGGATGCATTAGAGTTAAGCGATTTGACGGATGTTGCGGATTCTAAAGAAGATTCAGAAGCAAAAGAAGATTCAGAATCAGTTGATGGGCTGGATGATAATGATGAAGTAGAAGATAGTAAATTAAAAGGATCATTAGATAAATCAGAAGATTATGTTGAATCAGAGCCAGAAGAAGTTGAACCTGCAGAGCAGGAATCAGAGTCAACAGAAGAGGTTGAACCTGCAGAGCAGGAATCAGATGCAGTAGAAGAAGGTAAAGATTCAGAACAGGAAACAGAACAGAAATCAGCAGAGAAAGAATCTGAAACAAAAGAAGAAAAAGATAATTCAGGAACAAAAATTGTAACAGATGAAGATATGAAGGTGTTTGCAAATTATACAAACATTGAAGGATTGGACGATACAATAAAATACACAATTGAAAAATTAGTCAAAGAATTTGTGCCTGATGGAAATTCTTCAAATGGAAACATAGCAATCAGTGGTGATGAAAAAAGTGGAAAAACTACATTGGCTATTGATATAATCAAGATGGTTAATGCAAAGAGAGGCAGAGCCGGAAGAAGAATTGCTAAAGTAAATGCGGAGGTATTAAACCGAAGAGGATTTACAGCTGCATTAAACAAACTTATGGGAAGCGATTTAATTGTAGAAAAAGCTACAGATTTGAATAGTGAGCAAATAGATGAGATAATTAAGTCTGCTAAACTTTATACAAATGACATGTTGATAGTTCTCGAAGGAGAAACTGATGCAATGGCAGATATGTTTGATGAGAATGAAGAGTTAAAACAGATTTTTGATTATCCTATTCTTATTAAGACTTATAATGTAAAAGAATGGGTAGCTTATGGTGTTCAATATGCTAAAGATAACGGCTTTAATATCAACGAGATGGGAATGCTTGCATTATTTAAAGCTATAGATGACTGGTATGGAACAAAGAAAGAAATCAGTCAGAAGGATGTTGAACAAATATTAGATGCAGCCATAAAAAGGGCAAAACATAAATTAGGCAGAAAAATCGTTGGTATTTTTAAAACAAAAGATAAAGACGATTTGCAGATATTAAAAGAAGCAGATTTTAATATTAAATAAAAGAAAGGAATTAAAATGAAAAATTTACAGCTTGAAAAAATAGCAAATGAAGTGCGTAAAGGTGTTATTAAAGGCGTACACAGCGCAAAATCAGGACATCCGGGTGGATCATTATCAGTAGCCGACATGTTAACATTTTTGTATTTCGAAGAAATGAATGTTGACCCTAAAAATCCTAAGATGGAAGACAGAGACAGATTAGTTTTATCAAAAGGTCACGTTGCACCTGCTTTATATGCAGTGTTAGCAGAAAAAGGATTCTTCCCTAAGGAAGATTTAACAACTTTAAGACATATCGGTTCTTATTTACAGGGACATCCCGATATGAAGCATACACCGGGTGTTGATATGTCAGCAGGTTCATTAGGACAGGGTGTTTCTGCAGCAGTAGGAATGGCTTTAGGCGCAAAGATTGATAACAAAGATTACAGAGTATTTGCAGTTACAGGTGATGGCGAAATTCAGGAAGGACAGATTTGGGAAGCAGCTATGTTTGCAGGAGCAAAGAAGTTAGATAACCTTACTGTTATTGTCGATAATAATAACCTTCAGATTGATGGAACAATTGAAGATGTATGTTCACCATACCCAATTGATAAGAAATTTGAAGCATTTAATTTCCATGTAATTAATATAGATGCTCATAATTTTGATGAAATTAGAGCAGCTTTAAAGGAAGCAAGAGAAACAAAAGGAATGCCTACAGCAATTATTATGAAGAGTATTAAAGGAAAAGGTGTTTCATTTATGGAAAACCAGGCTTCATGGCATGGTGCAGCTCCAAATGATGAGCAGTTTGAACAGGCAATGGAAGAATTAGAGAAAGCAGGTGAAGCATTATGTCAGAAGTAAAGA
>ERZ772879.452-NODE-452-length-32661-cov-39.902227_pt1 | contig 32661 bp, 30 predicted proteins | sample MGYA00580582_ERZ772879 | MGnify/ENA primary metagenome ERZ772879 (study PRJEB29015, sample SAMEA2737682) | human gut metagenome | biome: human gut; feature: human-associated habitat; material: faeces | place: China | collected 2012 ... | reverse complement strand
CGGCTTCCTTGTAGGCGGCCAGGCCCTTGTCGACCAGCTCCTGCTTGATGTCGTTAAAAACGATCTTGGCGCCGCAATTCGCCATGGCGGTGGCAATGGCAAAGCCGATGCCGTAGGATGCGCCGGTGATGAGGGCAACCTTGCCGGTCAGGTCAAAGGATTTGGGTGTGCAGACAGACATTTTTCGTACCTCTTTTCAAAATTCAGACAGTCGTAACAAGCGTTTCACAGGGACCTTCTATGCGATACGCACCGCTGCCTGCGGGCAGGAAATAACTCTCGCCTTTTTGAACACAGACGGTTTCGCCGCCGCAGGTCAATGTGCCGATTCCATCGGTGATAAGCAGCGACACAAAGGACTTTTCGCCCGCTGTACCGTTGAAATTCCCGCTTTTGACGTCAACGGTAAAATACTCGCACTGGGCAAGGTGGCTGCCGAAATCCTGCTTTTGCGGCGGGGTGCGGCGGGTCACGTCCAGCGCCTTTTCAATGTGCAGGGCGCGGGGCTTGCCGTCCGCACCGACGCGCCCGTAGTCGTAGACGCGGTAGGTCACGTTGGAGTTCTGCTGCACCTCGACCACGACGATGCCCTGGCAGATGGCGTGCAGCGTGCCGGACGGGATAAAAAAGCAGTTGCCCTTGTGTACGGGTACGGCGTTCAGGACCTCGGTCAGGGTGTTATTTTTGATGCGCTCCGCAAGCTCCTCTTTGGAAATTTCGTGCGTAAAGCCGTAGTAGAGGTACGCGCCCGGCACGCAGTCCAGCACATACCACATCTCGGTTTTGCCGTACTGGTGTTCTTTTTCAAGCGCGTACTCGTTGGACGGATGCACCTGAACGGACAGGTTCTGCTTGGCATCAATAAATTTTGTCAGAATCGGGAACTGCTCGAATCGGTCACAGTCGGTGCCAAGGCAGCCGGGGTGCGCGGCAATGTACGCCGCCAGCGTCGTGCCGTCGGGCAGATAGCTCGGGCCGTCCGGGTGGCAGGACAGCACCCACGCCTCCGCCAGCGGGTCAAGATCGCTCTTGATGCCGAAATCGGTGCGCAGGAGGCTGCCGCCCCACAGATAATCCTTGCAGCTCGGGGTCAATTTGAGTATCGGCATAGAATTATCCCTCCGTTCCCCAGACTTCGATCTGCGTTAGTGCCGGGAACGGCGAGGCATCATCGGCCTTTTTCAGCTCAAACAATTTCAGGCTCTGTATCGTGCGCGGGGCAATGGCAAAGGCCTGCGGCGCGGCGGTTTTGGTCAGCTGCAAAACCTCGCGGCTGCCGTCATCAAATGCCACGGTGGCCTGCGTCCAGTAGCTGTCGTGCGGGAAGTCCGCACGCAGCGTCAGCCGCAGCTCGTCCACCGTGACCGAACGGCCAAACTCGATGGTCAGCGCGGCGCTGGGGTCGCGGTTGATGCCCCAGCTTTGGTAGGGCCAGGTGCCGTGAGCGTCATTCTCATAAATGCCGTCCACGGCGTTGCGGGCAGCAAACACAGCCTCGCCGCGCGTTTCCACATTAGCGGATGCGTGCGGGTAAAACCCGTGGCTGCCGTGGCAGTCGTAGGGGTTGAACGCAAGGTTTCGCCGTGCGGCCACCTCCTCCGCCGTGGCAAGGCGGGCGCGCAGCAGATGGCAGGTGCCGGTAAAGCTGCGCGGACTGTAATTTACGCGGTTATCGGCGGGCGGAATGGGAAAATCCAGCCCGCGCTCCTTAATGTATACAAGCGCTGGGGGCATCGTATCCTCGAGCTGCACCACACAGTACAGGCCCGGCTCGTCGCATTCCAGCGCAATCCAATCGCCGTCCGCGTAGGGTGCGGTATGCACAAGCGAGATGCGCTCCCCCGCGCGGCTGACGGCCAGCGTGTCACCCGCTGCACCGATAACCTTCAGCTTGATTTCTGCCATGCTTCACACCTCCTGCTTTGCCAGCAGCGCCGCGCCGATGACCCCTGCCCGGTAGCCCAGCGTGCAGGTCGTGATGCGGGTATGCTTTTTGGCAAAGGCGCTGCCGAACACCATCGGCGCTGCAGCGGCGCGCAGCGGCTTTAAGAGGTTTTCGCCCTGATTGGCCACGCCGCCCGACAGCCCGATGACCTCCGGAAAAAAGATATTGATAAGGTTTGCCACGCCGACTGCCAGATGGTGAATGTAGGTGTCCGCAACAGCTTTGGCGGCGGCATCCCCCTGCGCGGCGGCATCAAAAACGGTGCGCCCGTTGACATCCGCTTCGGTGGGTGCCAGTGTGTTCAGCAGGCTTTCCGGGTGGGTGCGGCGTGCTTCGCGCGTCATGCGGATCAGTGCCGTGGCACTGGCAAGGGCTTCAAGGCAGCCGCGCCGCCCGCAGGTACACAGCGGGGCATCGGGCGTGTCGGCAATTACCATGTGTCCGGCCTCGGCTGCTGCGCCGGTGTAGCCGGTCAGCAGCTTTCCGCCCAGCACAACGCCCGCACCGACGCCGGTGCCGAGCGTCAGAATCACCGCGCTCTGCGCCCCCTTGGCGCAGCCTGCCAGTGCCTCGCCGAGGGCAGCCACATTAGCATCGTTGCCGAGGCAGACCGGCAGCCCGGTTTTGGCTTGCAGGTAGTCCGCCATAGCAAAATCGTGCCAGTCGAGATTGTTGGAGTAGAGCACCACGCCGTCACACACCGTGCCGGGGCAGCCCACACCGATGCCGGCGACCGGCTCCCCCGCGCCGAGCTGCAGACACAGCGCGGCAATATCGTCACAGACCTCCTGCGCCGTGCGGGGCAGGTTGGTGGGGGTGGCGGCTTCCCTTACAATTTCGCCGTTTTCGTTTACAAGGGCGGCTTTGATGTTGGTGCCGCCCAGGTCAACGCTCAGATAATACATAAAAAAATCCTCCTCAGATGCCCGTCCATTCGTCCTGCCAGTTCACCGTAGGCAAGCCGTTTTCAAAGGTGACGGGCAAAATCGTGTGGCCGGAACTGCGCAGATCGTCCGGGTGCCAGTGGTCAAGCAGAAGGTAAGGCTGACCGTTTGCGGCAAAGACGGCGGCACTCTGCGCACCGAAGGTCTGTCGTGCGCCGGGGCCGCGGCAGGGGTCGTCAATGAGCCGCCAGCTGCCGAAAATCGCGCTGCTCTCGGCGTACAGCATCGTGTTGGGGCTCCACCCGGTGCAGCCCGATGAAAACAGGAAATACTTCTCGCCGCTGTGCCACAGCGCCGGGGCCTCCCGCGCCTGATCGATCAGAATTTCTTTTCCGCTGCCGGTCAATTTTGTGTAGGCCTTGTCCAGCTCCCAGATGCGCATGGTGGCGTTCCAGTCGGACGAGCAGAACAGATAGGCCCTGCCGTCCCTGTCCTGAAACGCCGTGAAGTCACGGCTGTCATGGCTGCCGGGGCGCTGACTGCCCATGTAGGTGAACGGTCCGGTTGGGGTATCGCTTACGGCAAGCCCGACCTCGGCACGGGTGTAGCGGCGGTTATCCAGATGAAACCACAGCACAAATTTTTGCGTTTCTGCGTTATATAGCACACTGGGGCGCTCACAGACGCTGTCCGGGTGCAGGTCGTGTCCCAACTCATTGACAGCCGAGAGTACAAGACCGCAGTTTTCCCAGTGCAGCAGGTCGCGGCTTTTGTAGCAGGAAAACCCGACAAAATCCACGCTGCGGTTGTGCGTGTCGGTATCCTTGTTCTCACCGTACCAATAAAAAATGCCGTTGTGCTGCAAAATGCTGCCGCCGTGCGCCTGAATGCCGCGCCCGTCGGTGTCAAGCCAAAGTGTTCCGTTTTTCATCGCTGTTCCTCGTAGTCAAAAAAGGCAAAATCCGCGTGGCTTTGGTGAGCGTCCATATCCTGCGCACAGATGCCGACCATCGCGCCGGTGAAGGCGCACCGCCCGCGGCGGGTCTCGACATAGTCATCACTGAGGTGGTCGGCGGGCTGAACCACGCCCAAAGGCTGCCAGCCGCCGTCCGCCTTGTAATAAAACTGCGCCTCTGCGCCGTTTACGCACACCTTCAGCGAAATTTCGCCGTCCGGCAGGGGGACTGCCTCGCTGCCGTAGGTGAAATCCTTAAAGTCGCACCGCATGATTTGCAGCGTGCGGGCGTTGATACGCTCGTCCCATGTGATATAGGCGTAGATCCAGTTGCAGGTGTCGTAGAACAGCACCAGCCCCGCCACCTGTTGAAAGTTCTGCGGTGCAAAGTCGATTTTTGTCGCTGCTGTAAATGCAAAATGCTGCCAGCGACGGGCAAACAGCGTCTGCTTGTGGTGGCTGGAAAGCGTCTGCCCGCCGTAGAGCCGCAGCCAGCCGGGGCGGGCGGTCAGGCTGTAATCGGTTTCGGGGGTCAGCGGGGTGCGCAATGTCTTAAAGGTGTGGGGCAGGTCCTTGTCCGGCGCAAAGGTCACGCGCTCGCTGTGGTCGAGAAGCTGCCGGACATTCCCTGCCGCTTTCGGCGCGGGAATGACCAACTCCGGGTGGTGCGTGCCGTTGGCAAGGCGCGGCCAGCCGCCCGCCCACTCGACTTTTTGCAGGGCGGTTTCGCGCCCCAGCGTGCAGTTTCCGCGCTCCGTCAGGGGGCGGGCGCAGATGTGGGTGATGTACCACTCGCCGCCGATCTCGACAAAACAGGCGTGACCGCTTTTTTGCAGCGGGTTGGCAGCATCGTCCCGCGCGGTCAGCAGCGGGAAATAGGGCGAATCCTCCCACGGGCCGTCGAGCGTTTTGGCGCGCGCGACTGTGGCGGCGTGCAGGTAGCCCGTGCCGCCCGCCGCGCAGAGCAGGTAATACCAGCCGTCCTTTTTGAGGATCTGCGGCCCCTCGCAGACGCCTAACGATGTGCCGCGGTAGAAGTGCCTGCGCGCACCCACCAGCTGCCGTGTGACGGGGTCAAACTCCTGAATGACAGTCCCGGCAAAGCCGGGGTTTTCCAGCCGCCAGTCAAACAGCATATTCAAGAAATAGTGGCGTCCGTCGTCATCGTGAAAAAGCGCCGGGTCAAAGCCGCTGGCGGTGACAAGGGTCGGTTCACTCCATGGGCCGGTGATTTTTGGTGCAGTGACGACATAGTTTAGGGTGTCCTTAAAGGCAGTCGAGCTTTTGACATCGGTATAAACCAGCCAGAACAGCCCGTCCGCGTAGGAGAGATGCGGTGCCCACAGGCTGCCGGAATTGTAGTTGCCCAGCAGCTCACTGGGAACCATATCGCGCCGGGCAATGGGCGCAGCGGCCCACTGCCAGTTGACAAGATCCTTCGAGTGGTAAATCTCAATGCCGGGCCACCACTCAAAGGTGGAGGTTGCAATGTAGTAATCCTCGCCCACATGCAGGGCGCTGGCATCGGGCGCAAAGCCGGGCAGAATAGGATTCTGAATCGTATTCATCTCAACCCTCGTTTTCCAAGATAAAGGCGGCGGCGTCAAAATCGGTAAGCCCGTGTACGGTCAGTTGGCCGTCAAGGTGCGTTGCCGTCAGACCCTCGCGCATAAGCTGTGCGGCGATTTTGCCGCCCATCGGCAGGGTGACGGCTTCGGGCGCTGCGCCGAAGGTGTGTACAACGACAAGCGTCTGCGTTTCACCGCGCCGCACGACTGCCTGCCAGCCCTTGGGCGCGCGGTAGCTGACGATGCGGGAACCAAACCGCTGGCTGACGCCGTGGTCTATGACGGAGGCCGCCTTGCCGTAAAATGCCGTGCCTTCATCCATAACAGTCCACTGCGCTGCCGAGAGGGCGTCCGGCTCGCCGGAAAAGCAGAGCCGCCCCAAAAGCCCGCTGCAGATTTGGTAGTACAGCTTTTGCAGCGGCTGCCCCGCCTTGACCACCGCCCAGATCTGGCTCTGGCGCGGCAGGATCATGCGGTGCATATTGGCCGCAATAATCGGGATCTCGTCGCACTCGTGCGCATCGGAAAAGCTGGCCATACAGGCAAGCTCCAAGAAGCTGTGGCAGAGCCGATGCCCGCCCGATGCACAAAGCTCCAGCACCAAGTCGGGCAGCTCGCGGCGAATGCGGGTAAAAAATTGCTGACTTGCCAGAATCTGCTCATACAGCCCTTCGCCCAGACTTTCCGCACCGTCACAGCCAAGGCCGATGGTTTCGTTGTAATCGACCTTCATGTAGTCAATGCCGTTGGAACGCAGAAAATCAATGACTCTGTGCGCCAGATACTCCTGCACCTCGGGCTTGCGCATATCCCAAAAGCGGCGGTCGCCTGCCGTGATGGGCCGCCCGTCGCGGGTCAGCAGCCAGTCCGTTTTGGTAAAGCAGTCCGGTTCGTCCCGCCCGGCCATCTCAAACTCGAACCAGATGCCGGCCTTCATCCCGGCGTTGTGAATCGCGTCCACGACATATTTCAGACCGTGCGGGAACGCCCTGCGGCTCAGCTCCCACCTGCCCAATTTGGCTGCCGCCTCAAAGGCGTCATCATCGTACCAGCCCGCGTCAATGACGTAGAAGCCCAAATTTTTGCCTTTCAGCGCACGGATATGGCGCAGGATAGTTTCCTCGGTGGGCTTGCCCCATGTGGAGCAGAATTCGTTGAACAGCACCGGCAAGGTCTTTTCAGATGCGGGCAAAAGCGGCTCGATGGCGCGGCGGGTGTTTTCTGCCAGCACCTGCGCCGCCGTATCCACACCGCCACGCACGGCGGTCAGCACCGCCTTGGGTGCGGTGAAGCACGCGCCGGGGGCAAGGGTCTTGCACCATGCGCCGAACTCCCGGTCTGCCAACCCGCCCGACAGGGACAGCCCGAAATCCTGCCGATACAGCTCCATCTGCCAACTGCTGCCCTGCGTGGTGGCGGCGGCCCATGTCACGCCGTGGGCGGTGTCCTCCACCGCGCAGAACGGCACAAAGCCGCGCACGGGAAAGCTGCCCACACTGCCGAACCGCACACTGTTGGCGGAGTAGCACTTCCAGCTCGGCTCCAGCTGCAGATCCTCGGCAGCTTCGGTCACCAAGCGCCCCTCGGCGCTCCATGTTGAACGCAGACGGTGGATTTTCAGGGTTTCGGGCGCAAGCCCTGCCGAAAACGGCGACAGACTGCCCAGCGTAAAGCTCGACAGCATCTCCAGCGTGTGGGCTTCGCTGCCGGTGTTCTCCACACTCGTCACGACCTCCACAGCAGGGTTGTCGGCGTAGAGGGTCAGTGTGTGGGTGTAGGCAAGGCCGCGCGGGTCGGTCAGCTTTGTCACAACGACTGTTTTATCGGCAGATTTTTGTGCAGTCTGCCCGGTATACCGCATGGCTTTTACGGTAGGGCTGTTGCGCATTGTGCGCCCGCCGCTGAAAAACGCCGGGGCATCGTCCTCGGTCAGCTTGGCTTGAATGAGTGGCTCGGCGGCGCAGTCGGCACGGGCAATGCTGCCCTCGCTGCCCGCAGGCACAAGCAGCAGTTCGACAACATCCCCTTCGCGGCGATAGACAGCGGTCAGCTCGCCCAAGGTGTAACGGTTCAGAATTTCACGCATTGTGCTTCCCCCTTACCACAAGAAAATCTCGTCCCCGGTCAGCTTCAGCAGTGCCTCATAGAAATAGTAATCGCCGTAGGTAAAGTTGACATTGTGCTCCTTGCCGTGGTAGTCGGCACTGCAATATTGCAGGTAGCCGTCGCGGCTTTCGTCCCAGTCGGCGGTATCGTCCAGTGCGTGCAGCATTTTCAGCGCAGGGGTCAGGTATTCGTCCTTTTTGCCGGGGACAAGCTGCGCCAGCTCAAGCAGGCCGCAGGCGGCCACGGCGGCGGCGATGTCATCATAGTAAGCAGGCTCGGCAGGCTGGCAGAAGTCCACCGGGATGCGCCCGTCTGCGGGAATATGCGCAATAAAATATTCCGCCACCTTCTGCGCCATGGCCAGATACCGCACAGCGCCGGTGTGCTTGTAGCTCATCACAAAGCCGTAGAGCGCCCAGGTCTGCCCGCGCGTCCAGCTGGAGCCCTGCGCGTAGCCCTGCCCGCCGTAATCGCGGACAAACGCACCGGTTTCGGGGTCAAACTGCACGATATGGCGCACACTGCCGTCCTCGCGCACAAAGTTGGCGGCCACGGTATCGGCGTGGGTCATGGCGATTTTCTTAAAGCGAGGATCTTTGGTTTCCTCGCTCGCCCAATACAAAAGCGGAATATTGAACAGGCAGTCGATGATCGCCCAGCCGCGGGTATCGGTGTCCGGGTCGGGGAAATCGTTCCACGCGCGGATATACCCTGCCGGGTTGAACCGCCCGGCCAGCAGCTGGGCGGCGTGCAGACCGCGGCGGCGGGCATCGGCATCGCCGGTCAGGCGGTAGTCTGCCACGGCGCTGGGTAGCCACATAAAGCCGACATCATGGTGCAGGCCCAAGTAAATGTTGAACGCTTCATCCAGGCGGCGCTCAGTGTAGCGGGCAATCTCTGCATAGCGGTCATCGTGGGTCGCGTGGTAGGCCTGCCACAGCATCCCTGCCCAAAAGCCGTTGGTCCACCAGCAGATGCCGTCGGCATCATCGCGGTTCCCCTCAAATATTTTGTTGTTGTGTACACCGTCCACCGCGCGGTTGGGGATTTTCTCGGCGCTGCGCTCGCGCACGGCGCGCAGCTTGTGCTCAAAGCGTGCCGCCGTGGTGCTTGCCCAGTTCTTTTCGGATGTGTTCAGATTCAGCATGGTGATTCTCCTTCTATAATAATCAGTAAAGGCATTGCGGTCGGGCCGCAGGGGTGATGCAGCCGCTGTTCCTGCACGGCCTCACATTTTCTGATTCTATCTTACAGGTTTACACCTCTATAAATAAGGCGGAAATTTAAGCGGAATGTGGGCAATTTAAAGGTCGTTCGGCTTTGTGGTACACAAAAAAGCCCCGCAGATGACAATGTGCTGCAAACTGGCCTTGCACGATTGTGCAAAATGCACTATACTGGCTTTTGGAATGAGGAAATTTTAGCAGAACAAGTTAAAAACACCCACTTTGCTCTAAAAAAACCGCCTGTTTTTACCGCTTGCCATCCTGTACAATATAGACAACGAAAGGGGCAACGCCCCCGATGAAAAAGACCAAAAGACGAAAAGGAGAAAACACCATGAAAAAAGCATTGTCTGCTGTTATGGCCGCCGGTATGACCGCCGTTATGCTGGCCGGCTGCGGCTCCTCCGCATCCTCTGCCGCGGAGAGCACCGCCCCTGCCGAGAGCACCTCTGCCGCCGCCTCCACCGAGGCTGCCGTGGAAAGCGTCGTTTCCGCCCCCACAGAACTGAGCTTTGTCTTTGCCGACGGTGACGACAACTTCAAGACCGAGATGAACAAGATCGTTGACAACTTTAACGCTGCCAACCCCGACATCACCATCACGATCGAGCCGGGCGACGGCGGCTCCTACAGCGAGTTCCTGAAAACCAAGGACAGCGTCGGTGAGTTCCCCGATATGATGGAGATGCGCGACACCGCCATGTATGTCCGCGCCGGCAAGGTTGCCCCCCTGAGCGATGATATTAAGGCGCTGTTCACCTCCACCGTTGAGTTTGACGGTGTTACTTACACCGCGCCCATGTCCGGTGCCAACACCATGGGCATCATGTACAACAAGAAGTACTTTGCCGACAATGGTCTCGAGATCCCCAAGACTTGGGACGAGTTCATCACCCTCTGCCAGACCATCAAGGACAAGGGCGATATGTCCCCGCTGGTTGTCGGCGGCAGCGATGTCTGGCACGTCGGCTTCCTGTATGACCTGTGCTACGCCAACAACGTTCTGGAGAGCGACCCCGACTTTATCGAGGAGTGTTACAAGGGCGAGAAAGACTTCTCTGACCCCAACTTCCAGAAGGCCGTCACCGATCTGGCTGAGGTGCTGAGCTTCGCACAGGACGGCTGGGCCTCCACCCCTGATGCACAGATCACTACCTTCTTTGTCAACGATATGTCTGCCATGATGTTCTCCGGCACGCATATGTTCGGCCAAATCAGCGAGGCAGCCCCCGACTTTGAGTACGGCTGGTTTGCCGTGCCTGACCGCGACGGCAAGGTCAACCTGCTGGGCGGCGGCACTGCCGGCGGCTGGGCGCTGAGCGCTGAGGCCGCCAAGGACCCCGACAAGCAGGCTGCGTTCGATGCCTTCTGCAAGTATTTCTTCAGCAGCGATGTCTACGGTGAGTACTGCGAGCAGATGGCAGCCATCCCCACCACCGTGGAGACCCCGAAGATGAACAGCAGCGAGCAGTTCCAGGCCGTTCTGGATGCCCTGTCCGCCGCTGATTACACCCACCTGATGTGGAACCAGGAAGTCGGCAACCGCGAGCTGCCCCCGGACTTCCGTAACTTCACCTACAAGACCTGCATTGAAGTCGCTCAGGGCTCCCGCGATGTTGCTTCTGCCTCCGCCGAGCTGCAGAAGACCTGGAATGTCGCGCTCCAGAGCTTTAACCCCACCACCGGTCTCGGTGTAGAATAAGGGGCAACAGGCGCAATGATACCCGGGGCGCACTTGCCAATGGGCGGTGCGCCCTTTCTGCGCCCAAAATCCGCAACCACCCTTTGAAACGGAGGGACAGCGCCATGCTGCAGAAGAAAAGAAAGTTTGATACAACGGCGTTTTTGTTCATTGCGCCTGCGTTCATCCTGTTTACGGTATTTTTGATCGTGCCAACGATATCCAGTTTTTATTACAGCTTTACCTCGTGGGATGGCATCAACCCCAACATCAAATTTATCGGCTTTGACAACTACAAAGAGATTTTTACCAACGCCCGCTTCGGCAACGCACTGAAAAACACCGCCCTGCTCACCGTGGTGATCTCGATCTGTGAGAACGCGCTGGCCCTTGGTCTGGCGCTGCTGGTCGATAATGTCGTCAAGGGCAAAAACCTGTTCCGCGCCATCTTTTACCTGCCGGTCATTCTTTCGGGCATTGTTTCCGGCTTTATCTGGAAAATTATGTACAGCTACAACTTCGGCCCCGTCAACAAGGTGCTGGATATGCTGGGGCTTGCCGCCCTCAAGCAGGACTGGCTGGGCAACGCCGATATCGCCATCTGGGCGGTGGCTGTGGTTATGATCTGGAAGGGTGCCGGCTACTACATGATCATCTATCTGGCAGCCCTGCAGGGCGTGCCGCAGGATGTGCAGGAGGCCGCCACCATCGACGGTGCCAGCGCTTTGCAGCGGTTCCGCTTTATCACGCTGCCGCTGATTTCCGGCTCCTTCACCATCTGCTTTACGCTGTCGCTGATCAATGGTCTGAAGGTCTTTGACCAGATCGCCGTTATGACGGACGGCGGCCCCGGCTTTGCGACAGAGACCATCGTCTACCTGCTGTATAAGTCCGGCTTTGGCGAGGGCCGTCAGGGCTACGGCACGGCGGTCGGCGTGGTGCTGCTGTTCATCATTCTGATCCTGAACAACATCCAGTCCGCAATTCTTCGCAAACGGGAGGTGCAGCTGTAATGGCAACACAAACTGTACAGGCAACAAACACCGCGCCTAAGAAAAAAATCAAAATTGCCCCCATCGTCTGCTTTATCGTCACGGTCATTCTGGCTGTCCTGTTCGTCTACCCGGTCTATTTTGCCGTCATCTCCGCCTTCAAGAGCAACGGCGAGATTTTGAAAGCGCCCCTCGCCTTTCCCACCGAGCTGTACCTGCAGAACTTTAAGGACCTGTTTGCCAAGACCGACTTCTTCACCGCCATCTGGCACACGGTATTTTTGACCGTTGTCAGCGAGGTGCTGATCATTCTGGTCGTGCCGCTGTCCGCCTACGCCATTGAGCGCCACAAGAGCAAGACCACCAAGTTTATCTATGCCTACTTTACCGCCGGTATGATGATCCCCTTCCACCTGTATATGTTCCCGCTGTTCAAGGAGATGAAGGTATTCCATATCTACGGCACGCTGTGGGGTCCCGTCATCTGCTACATCGCCGGCTCTGTCGCCTTCGGTACGCTGCTGTACACCAGCTTTTTGAAGGGCGTTCCCATCGACATCGAGGAGGCCGCCAGGATCGACGGCTGCACCGAGTTCAAGGCATTCTGGTACGTCGTGTTCCCCCTGCTGGGACCCTGCACCGCCTCGCTGGTCGTGCTGAACGGTCTGGGCATCTGGAACGACTTCCTGATGCCGTATCTGGCACTGCCCTCCAATCAGGCCAAGACGATTACGGTTGCCGTTTACTCCTTTGTCGGCCAGTATACCGCCCGCTGGGATATTGTTTTTGCCGGTACGCTGATCTCCCTTGTGCCTGCGCTGATCATCTATGTCAGCCTGCAGAAATATTTTGTCAAGGGCATTATGTCCGGCGCCGCGAAGGGCTGATTTTTATCCCGTAATATGCTAAAATTGGGTGAGGGCACTGCGCCCGCACCCAATTTTGCTGCATCGTGAGGTTTTGTTATGGATACGCCGCGCCGTCCGCACCGCGTCAGTTTGTTTGCCAAGTTCACAGCCGTTATCCTGCTGCTGGGCATTGTGCCCATCGTGCTGTTGGTCACCGTGCTGCAAAGCCGTATGCTGACCGAGTACCGCGCCAGTCTGGAGGACGCCTATCAGGATGCGATCGCCTACTCGGCCTATTCTATCCGCGTCCGGTTGGATACCTATACAGACCTGTCGAAATTCTGCTATTACTACAACTATTCCTCTCAGGGGGATTTTTCTTACGACTACGACAATTACGACAACCTGCGCAAAATCCTGTCCGGCGAGGTTTTTGCCGATGCGGACAATGCCGCTGACAGCATCCGTCACGAAATGGGGCTGTTTCTGCACTATATGAATATGACGGACGCCGATATTGAGGCCTCCCACTTTATCTATGCCCCGGCGGGCGCGTCCGGGGCGGTCAGCTACCAGCTGGGAAACTACAACAACTCCCTGTTTGACAGTGAGGCGTATCTGCAGGCGGTGGATTTTGCGCATTGGGACACCGAAAGCCGCAAAATGGGGCTTGTGCCCACCCACGCGCTGGATTACATCGGCTTTCGCGGCTCGGGCACGCCGTATGTCTTTACCGTGGGGCGCAACTATTACGACATTACCGGCGCAGTCGGACAGGAAAAATACTTGGGTACGCTCTTTCTGGACCTGCGCACCGATGTGTTCGACAGGCTGTTTGCCACGCTGAACCTGACCGACGGCGGCACCGTCTATGTCACGGACGAGGCAGGGCACTGCTATTTTTCCTCCGACACGGCGCTTGTGGGGGAAACGCTGGACGTCACGGCGGAGGCACCGGACGGCACGATGCTTTTGTCCGAGCCGATCCCCGAATACGGGCTGACCGTTTGGTGCAGCCAGAGCCGTACCCCCATCGAAACGCAGATCCGCGCCATGCAGCGGGCTGTGTGGCTGGTGGTCGCGCTGGCCGTGGCCGCACTTGTCATCGGCTCGATGTTCTTCTCCCGCAAGCTGACCCAGCCCATCCGCACCATTATGCAGCACATGGGCGAGGTCGAGTCCGGTGATTTTACCGGGCGCATCCCGGTGACCGGCAACGATGAGCTGAGTGACCTGACCGAGCGCTTTAACCAGATGAGCGCCGAGCTGGACACCTACACAAAGCAAGTGTATTTGTCCAAAATCAAGCAGACCGAGGCGGAGTTGAACGCGCTGAAAAGCCAGATCTACCCCCACTTTTTGTACAACACGCTGGAGGTCATCCGTATGACCGCTGTCGGACGCAACGATCCGATGGTGGCCGATATGATTGAAGCTCTGAGCGACCAGATACGCTATGTCATCGGCACCGTCAACGACCTTGTGCCGCTGGGGCGTGAGGTGGATATTTTGACAAAATACATCTATCTGCTCAACTGCCGGTTCAGCAACAAGGTCACCTTCTCCTACGATTGCGCGCATCTGGAAAATATCCTGATTCCCAAGCTGATTCTGCAGCCCATCGTGGAAAATTCCTTTATCCACGGCATTAAGCCGATGGACGGCCCGGGGCATATCCAGCTTATGGCCGAGCGGCTTGACAACACCGTCACCCTGACGGTCATGGATAACGGCGTCGGCATGGACGAGGATGCACTGAATAAGCTGTACACCCTGCTGGACAGTGACCAGCCCGGCCATAAAGAAAATTATGAGTGGGCGAGCATCGGGCTGAAAAATGTCCATGACCGGCTGCGCTACCTCTACGGCAGCGACTACGGCATTACGCTGTACAGCACCCCCGGCGTGGGAACAGTCGTCAAGGCTACCATCCCCGCCGACCTGCAAAACCTTGCACAGGAGGAACCCCTATGCTGAAAATGCTCATTGCGGACGATGAGCCGGTCATCATCCGCGGCCTACAGATGCTGATCGACTGGGCGCAGCTGGGCATTGAGATCTGCGCCACCTGCGAAAACGGCGCCGATGCCCTGCGGGAGATCTTCGCCCAAAGCCCGGATCTGGCCCTGCTGGACATCTCGATGCCCGGCAAGACCGGCATTGAAATTTTAAAGGCGCTGCACACCGCCCAAAGCCGCACCAAGGTCATCTTTATCAGCGGCTTTCAGGATTTTTCTTACGCGCACGATGCCCTCAGCTACGGTGCGGTGGACTATCTGTTAAAGCCGGTCAAAAAGGATGACCTGCTGCGCGCCGTGGAAAAATGCCTGCCGGTGCAGCCGGAGCACAGCGCCCCGGCCTCGCCCTCCGACACGGGCAGCTACTCCGATGCGTTCAGCCGGGTGGCCGAGATGGAGCCGGCCAGCTATATTTTGACGGCTGTTCAGACGCTGGGGCTGAACGCCAAAAACACCATGGAACGCCAGCTGATCGAGTTTTCGATCTTCGGCCAGCTGGACACCCTCTGCCGCCAGACCGGGCAGGGGACAGCCTTCCAGAAAAAAGGGCAGTGCTATCTGCTGCTGGTCAACATGACGCAGGCGCAGGCAACCGGCTGGCTGCACGATGCGCAGGCCCTGCTGGAGCAGTGCACCAAGTGCAAGGTCGGCTTTGTGTGCAGCCCCGCCACCGCAGAGATGAGCGCCGTGCCAACCTTTACCGCCCCCTGCCGCGATGCCTGCCGCTGGTTCTATTTTGCCGACCGCTTACCGGATACCGTGCTTGCGATGGATGCACCGCCGTTTGGCGAGGCCCCTGCCGACACCGCCGCCCTACATCCGCTGCAGGAGGCCGTGGCTGCCGACTTTATCGAGACAGACCGGGAAATTTTCAACCGTGCGGTGGAAAACCTGCTGGCCGCTGTTCCGCCCATCACCGATGGCCGCGCCGATGCGGCTGTCTACCACCTGCTTGTCTGCCGGCGCATGGTGCAGGCGCGGCTGGAACGCTCCGGCGTGCAGTGCGCGGGCGGCAGCAGCGACCTGCTGGATGCCGCGCGCGAGACCGCCGATTACCCGGCGCTGGAAGCGCTGTTCAAAAAATCGCTGGAGGAGCTGTACGGCCAGATGGCCGGGCAGGTCAAGAAAAATGAACATAAGGACATTCAAAAGGTGACCGACTATATTGCCGCGCACTACCGCGAGAACCTGACGCTGGAGGTGCTGGCAAAGCATATCCACATGAATTCGTTCTATTTCAGCAGCTATTTTAAAAAGCAGCTGGGGCAGAATTTCAAGGATTACCTGAACCGCGTGCGGATGGAACACGCGCTGGAGCTGCTGCTGAACAGCGATAAGCGCAGCTACGAAATTGCCGAGGAGGTCGGCTTCAAGGACTACCGCTATTTTAATGAGGTGTTCAGCCGCTACTACGGCAAGACCCCCGCCGCCTACCGCAAGAGCATTAAGGAGCAAAACAATGGATAACGAGCGCGCACAGTGGGCCGCCCGGATGCTGGCCCAGCGGGAACCGTTGAAAAGCCGCCTGACGCCGGGCGGCAGCGGCTTTGCTTTGGGCGCAACCGCCGCCCATTACGAAACCGCGACCATCCCGATGGAGGCATTCAGCCGCCCGCTGTGGGCACTGGTGCCGTTCTGGGCGGGCGGCGGTCATGATGCCGCGTGGGAAGAAATCTACCGCTGCGGTCTTGTGTCCGGCACGACCCCCGGCGGGCCGGGGTATTGGGGCAGCTGCCGCGACCTTGACCAGAAATTTGTCGAGATGGCGGCAATCGCCTACGGTCTGCTGCTGACCCCCGATGTGCTGTGGGACCCGCTGACCGACACCGAACGCGAAAATCTGGCAAAGTGGCTCGACGATATCAACCACTATGAATGCAGCCACAGCAACTGGCAGTTCTTTTGCATTCTGGTCAACTGCGCACTGAAAAAGCGAGGTATGCCGTATAATAAAGAGCGGCTGGAATTGGGGCTGGCCCGCATCGACAGCTATTATGACACCCACGGCTGGTACTTTGACGGCAAGGGCGGCATGAAGGACTACTATAACGGCTTTGCCATCGTATTTTATTCGCTGCTCTACGCTATGACGATGCAGCAGGATGACCCTGCGCGGTGCGAAAAATTCCGCGCCCGCGCCTGCGCGTTTGCACAGGATTTTATCTACTGGTTCGATGAAAACGGCGCGGCGGTTGCCTATGGCCGCAGCCAGACCTACCGCTTTGCACAGGCGGCGTTTTTCTCGCTCTGCGCGGCGGCGGAGCTGCCGGTGTTCACGCCGGGCATTATCAAGGGCATTGTCACGCGGCATCTTGATTGGTGGGCGGCGCAGCCCATCACCGATAACGGCGGCGTGCTGACCATCGGCTACGCCTACCCGAATCTGATGATGTCGGAAAACTACAACGCCCCCGGCTCCCCCTACTGGTGCATGAAGGCGTTTGCGTTTCTGATGCTGCCGGCGGAGCACCCCTTCTGGCAAGCACCGGCGGCGCCGCTGCCCGCACTGGACGCCGTGCGCCCGCTGCCCGGCGCCGAGATGCTGGCCCAGCGGGTAAACGGCATGGCGGTGCTGTACCCGGCGGCGCTGCGGATGAAACACCCTTTCCCCCAGATGGAGGAAAAGTACGCAAAGCTTGCCTACTGCTCGCGGTATGCGTTCAGCGCCGCGCGCAGCCAGCGCACGCTGGAGGAGGCCGCGCCGGATTCGGTGCTGAGCTTCCGGTACCTCGGGCATATCTTTGTCAAGGCTGCGCCGGAGTCGTGGGAAATGACGGAGAATGGGACCCGCGCCGTCTGGTCACCGCTGCCCGGTGTGCAGGTCGTGACGGAGATTGCTTTGTGCGACGGCGGGCATCTCCGCCGCCATACGGTTACGAGCAAAATCGCCTGCGAGGCGTTCGATGCCGGGTTTGCCGTCCCCGATGACTGCCCCGGCGCAGCACACAGCTGCACCGCCACCGCCGCCCGCGCGGAACATCCCGGCGGCTTCTGTGCGGTAGAGGACCTGACAGGCCGCGGCACGCCGCTGGTTTTGGAACCTATGCCCAACACGAGCCTGCAGTACCCCCGCACAGTCATCCCGATGGTACAGTATGCGATCCATTCCGGCACAACCGTGCTGGAAACGAAAGTCACATTTGCCTGAGGAAAGCAAGATTTTGACGGCTGCCGCCATGTCTGGGTGCGCGGCTGCTATATTGACGGCACCGACGATAACCTCTGCCTGCAATCCAGCGGTCTGCCCGTGCAGGATGTGCATATTTCCGACTGCGCATTTACCTCGGTCTGCGCGGGCATCCGCATCGGGCTAAAGTCCATCGGCGAGATTTCCGGCGTAGTTATCTCCAACTGCACGATGCGCAATGTCTGGCGCGAGGGAATCAAGCTGGAATGCACCGAGGGCGGGAGCATTACAGATATTCTGGTGGAGAATGTCACAATGCACAATGTCCGCCGCCCGATTTTTGCAATTTTGAACAACCGCTACCGCCCGGACGATTTGGGCAGCAGTGTGGAGCTGGACCACATACCGCCCATCGGCACGATGGCCAGGCTGCGCTTTGTCGGCATCACAGCTGTAGATGACGAGGGAATGGCCCACGCCCAGCGCCGCTTTGACAACGACATTATGGGCGAGCCGAGGTTCGGCGGCTGCCGCTTTGACGCCAACGCCGCTCACCCGATAGAGGATGTGACGATCCGGGACTTCTGGTATACAGCCATCGGCGGCGTGCGCCTTGCCGACCTGCCCGCCGCGCCCTACCCGGAGGTCCCCGACCGCCTGCAAGCTCCCACCGCCCCCGGCAGCGAGAACTATTATCCAAATTGGAGCCGCACCACCCATTTAGATGCCCGCTATGTGCGGGGGCTTACGCTGGAAAATCTGCACTTCATCACTTTGCACTCTGACGAGAGACCTAAGATGCTGACAGAGGGTCCTACGGTTATGTTATAATTATACAGCTTCAGCAGTAGATGGTACAATTGTAAGTTGTACTCTCCGGTGTTAAGTTGTACGCATCACGGCAAGATTCCAGTGGAAAAAATCCGTTTTTTGTAGTTTTAAGGATAGGATACGATAGTATCTTAGTATTTTATTTATTTAGTTATTTATTTGTGCGGGATTTACCTGTACAGGGAAATCCAGTTTAGGTAAAAGCCTTTGTGGTAAAATAAAAAATCCCCGGAAAGCCGGGATTTTGGGGCGATATTTGGCTGGGAGGGCACCACACCGACGTGGTGTGAACGTGCCCAAACAGGGGCGTTTCTCGCGGCAACAGGGGCGGTGTGAGGAGATGGCGTGGAGTAGTGCTTGTGTACAACTTCTTGCTAGAGAGTAAAATTTCATCATTAGTTCGTGGGGGCGTTTCCTGTGTAAGAACCCTGTGATGAGGGTATTCGTATTTCTCAATGAGACCAAAGCTGCGCATTTATTTGATTGGTGCGTATGAGAATCTGTCTTGCAGATTTGCCCCCAAAACTGCCCCCAAAAGGGTTTGGAACAGGTTGGCACCATGCAGCACCCTTTTGTGCACATGGGACAAAATCTATTCCGAGCATTGGTACACAACACCACCAAGCCCAACAAAACAGCATTGTAACGCACAAACTCTGAATTTCTCATAACCCGGAGGTCGCAGGTTCAAGTCCTGTCTCCGCAACCAACAAAAGTGCGTTGAAACGATAAGTTTCAACGCACTTTTTCTTTGTCTGGGGAAAAAGTGGTCACTTTTCGGTTACTTTGACCCCAAAATGACCCCAAAACGGCAAAAACGACTGCGGGCAGACTGCTGATTTTTTCAACAGTCTGCCCGCTTTTTGTGGATAAATAGAACTTGGTGTTGCCCATATGGTTTTCCCTGGCGTATGCCTGGAGCATTTTCTTTTGGTTGGCGATTGAGTTACTTTCCCTATCCGTATTGTCGTCTCGGCTGAGGCGGCAATACAGGGCGGTAATGCCGGTTACTTGCTTTTGCTTTTTATTCGACTGCATGATAAATTATCTTTCCTTTCCGGCAGTCGAACACACGGGTTTCGCATTCATTTTAGGTTCTTCCTTCGGCGCGGTCAAATCTGTAAATTCGTCGCTGATAATGTCCTCCATGGCATCGGAAAGGGTCTTGTCCTTGTTCGTCAGCGTTGCCTCGGCAAACCGACCCTCCACAATATAGCGGGCGTTGATAATGTCGTATTCACGGTGTCCGCCGCCGAGCCCGATGATAAAGCGGCTGCCGGGCTGCTTCTGTTCGGGTTTCTTTTTCATGGTTATCGCTCCTCTCTTTCTTTCGGTTTGTCTGCGCGGTTTTGAGTGTGCCTGCGGTAAAATTCCATGGCGCGGAGCATGGTTGTCTGCATCTGTTTGGCGGTCGTACCGGGCGGGAAATACCGCCTGAGCGGCTCGGCCTCGATTTTCAGATATTCCTTTTGGTTGCCTTTGATTTCGGACATGATTTGCGAGATGCCACTATCGGTCAGCGTATAATCCTCGCTGAGCCGGCGGAGACGCTGTGCCTGCGAAAGGGACGGTGTAAGCTCATCGCAGGACATGATTTTGGTCAGAACTTCCTGCTCGTGATTGTTGAGATAGGAAAGCTCCACCGCGGGAGTCAGCGCAATCCGTCCCTCATCCACCAGCTTCAGAATTTCGGGAATGAGGTTGGCGAGACGGATGTAACGGTGAATCTGCCGTTCGCTATCGGTTCCGGTTTCACTAATTTGAGAAACACTCCACTTCTCGCCAACTTGGCGAGAAGTTTTTCCTTGGTGTCTGAGTGCCTCCATTTTCATCTTGTACGCAAACGCCTTTTCGCTGGGGAGAATGTGCTCTCTTTGCGGATTGCTGTCCACCATCGTGACGATGGCTTCCTCGTCCGTGAGCGTTCTTATAATCACCGGCATGGTGCTCATACCGAGCGTGCGGCAGGTGGCCAGTCGGCGGTGTCTGGAGATCAGCTCGTAGCCGTCCTCTGTGGGTCTTGCCAGCGCTGGGAGCAGCACACCCGATACCCGGATGCTTTCTTTCAGCCGTTCCATTTCTTCATCCTCCATGACCTTGAACGGGTGATTTTTAAACGGCTTCAGCTTGTCGAGAGGAAGCTCGTCCACCTTTGGCTTTTTCGCGTCGAGCCGCTCCTCTGTGTTCATAAAGAGCTCATCGTACCCGGTCAGACCCAGGTCTATGCGGTCTGATTTCATGCGTATCGGATCTCCTTTCTTCCAGCGGCAGGCATCTTGCCATAACTTCCTGCACACAGGTATTTATATCCTCAAGTGTTTTGCGCAGCAGCTCTTCATCAATGGGTCTCGAAAGCAATGCACATTCGGAGAGCCTCCGGATATTGAACTGCGCATCCTTCATCATCCGTACCGTTTGGAGAAGCGGTGCCGGCAGCGCTTCCGTAATCGTCTTTCCTTCAATCATTTTGCGGATAAACTGCTCTCTGTTCATAATGGTCTTGTCCACCATCGCATTCAGCCGTGAACGCTCGGCATCACTTAAATAAACGGTAATCTTGTTGTTCCTTGTTCTGTTCGCTTTCTTGTTTTCTGTCTCGGGGGGGGGCAGGGCCAGCCCTGTGATGTGAATCTGCCCGGGCAGATTCGTTGCTTGCTGAGACAGCCGCGTTATATTCGTTCCACTTCATCGAGATACACTTCCTTTCTTGAATTTTCTCTGTAGTGGAGCAGCAAACGGGTACTGACCGGGATTTCATAGAACCCTAAGTACCTCTGCCACCACTGGGCTGCCGCCATGATCTTCCGGCCGTCCTCAAAGGTGAAGAAGACGCGCAGACAGTTGCTCGCCTGTGCCTTCAGATCGAGAACGGCGACGAATTCACCCGGTTCAAGGTTCAGTGCATAATCCATCGTGATGATGTTCTGGGCTTTAAGCTCGTTTTGGGTGTATACCTTGTTCTCCATGTTTACACCTCCTTTTGCAGCAGCTTGATTAGCACCCGTGCTTCCTCATGGGTGAAGGTGCCGCGACTTGTACACCTACTGTGATCAGGGGACCAGTCGTGAATGTCGAGCTTCGGCTCTGCACCGTTCCAACTGACCATATTCAGCTCCAGCCTCCAGCCTCGTGATGATTCGGAGAGCACTCCGATGTGTCTTGTGATCGTGCCTGTGATTCTGTCTTTCATTTTGATTTCCTCCTTCATTTTTAATTTTTCAGGCAGGCGAAAGGCCAGCCTATATACTGGCTCAAAAGGAAATATCGCGCTGTCTTCAGCCGCTTCTTCTATAGGAAGTAAGTTTTTCCTTTGAGCCGGTAAAGAAAGTAATTATTTATTTAATTACTTATAGGGATGCTGCACCGTACCTCCGATATTGTTTTTATATGCCTGCCCCGGGGTCTCCGCGACGTTGCCGTGCTCGCTCTTTTGAGATTGTCGCACAGTCATATCTGTCTCGGTAACGGCTATTCAGTTGTCCAGGTACATATCCTCATAATGCGAGGAATGAGAGAGGGGTATTTTTAGGGTCCTGCCGAAAATTTTTTTCTCCATGTCCCTTGCTGACTTTTCTCCCCTCAAGTGGTAGATCACGAGAAAGGCCGAAAATTAAGTTGTTCGTAAAAATATTTATCCCACTCACTTGGTAGTCAGCGAGAAGGCCAAAAAATTAACCCCTTGAAAAATTCTTTTGTTTTGGCTCCAAATTGGAGCCATTTTCCTGTGCAGGACTGCTCGTGGCTCCGAAATGGAGCCATTTTTCGTCTATGGCATCAAAAGTGATGCCATATCCATTGCGGAGTTCATCGGTGTGGCAGCAAAATTGATGCCATAAAAATAAGCGCCTGCCTCTTTTCAGAAGCAGACGCTCATTTCTCGTATTCAGTTTTTACCGTAGCAGCCGGATCAGCAGCTCATTGATATCCTCGGCGGGCTTGCCGCTTGCTACCAGCTTGTTCCGAAAGGACAGCAGGGCCTTTACCAGCAGCCGTCGCTCGCCGGCGCAGAGTGCTAACACTAGATTTCTTCTATGCTTGAACATCACCACACCTCAGCAATAAACCAACTCTGAAAGGACAACCTCCTCCGCGCGGCTGCGGATGCTGTTCATCCGTCCCACCCATTCCATTTGATTCTCGGCCTTCAGCCGCTCAGTGACACCTTCGGCTTTCTTCATCTGTTCGACCAGTTGATCAAACATTTCTTGTGCTGTGTCGCCGATTTCCTTGAGATACTCGTCCAGCTTACCGGTCAGCAGCATTCCCGTGTAGATGCCGTCCCTGTGCTCGCGCAGATACCGCCTGCTCATTTCTGCGAATCTGTTGTACATATTCTTCCTCCTTTTGCGCCCGCCGTGCGGGTTTCTATCATCATCTACATGATAGCGCAACCCAGAAGAAAAGCCCAATGTGCGAAAAGAAAATTTACAGATTTGACGGTAAGGCAACAGAAACAGCCATCCCCGAAATCGATCGGAAATGGCTGTCGTCTATGATGCGGCATTGTCTTAACAAGCAACGAATCTGTCCGTACAGATTCACTTGTCAGGGGATTCCCTGAGACCCTATTGGCAATTCAATTAGTCAAAATCAACTCGACAGTATAGAAAATCAAGAATAATCATTTTAACCGAAATACCGCCAGAATCATTCAAATATACATTGTATGAATATCTTTGTTCTTGAACAGTAATCCAATCTGATAAAGCAAACACCTCACCATTATCAACATTTTGTATTATACATGCACTACCCGAAAAACGGGAGGATATTTCCGGAATGACACCCAATAATTTAGGGCGCTCAAATTCAGCCTTATGTTCCTCACTTATATTGGGAGCAAATTCAAACCACAAATTTGTCGCTCCATCAAAATTCAAATCGTCATATTCGTAACCGGCATGTCCAATAGCTAACTTTGTGATGATTCGTTTGAAACGATTGATATCAAAAGACGGATATATGCAACTGCCCTTGCTGGAAATTTGAGATTCAATTAACCGATGTAGCGATTCTTTTTTTGACAATATGTCATCCACATGTTTGCTAATCGAATAGTTTCCATAAACCATGCTTTTTAGTATTTCCAAGAAGCAAACGAAATATTCCTCATCGGCTGAAAAGCCATTATTACATTCAAAGCAAGCTGGAATTGTCGGAAGGTTCTCAGGGAACGGCTCAATCAGCAAGGACTTTGATGGAACATGCTCGCGTGTTTCGGCAGGCTTTCCACAATATATGCATCCGCTTGGTCTGCTTTTTTCCCAATTTGTGTAATAACCCGCTCCGTCAGAATGATTTCGTCGCTTTTTTTGAATCATGTTTCTCTCCTCGCAAACATAAGGGAATCATTATTATGCACTATGTATATATGTTTTCCTTGCTAAAGCGTATTAGCAAGGATTTGATTGTGTGGCAAAAGTATTATTATATTTCCGGAACAAGATTATTGATGTTTCTATGATTAAACAATTCATATGTCTTGAACATCACATACTCCTCTCAAAAATCAATTTTTTGGATATGATACGATTGTGGTTCAATAAGCCACAGGCTATTTTCCGTTATTTGTTGCGCGGGATTATTAATAATCTCTGGCTCGTAATTATCATCGTAGATTTTCGTTAAATCAATCAAATATAGATAATAGTCTGTTGCCAGAAGTTTAGCGACTTCATACTCATTCTTTGACCAAAAGAATCCCGCTTCAGATATTGCTTTTACTTCAATAAAACGATTAGTTTTCAACGAATCAGGGGTATTAACTGACACAATATCATAGCCTGCTGATACATCAATATCAGATATGCGTTTTACCTTTGTTCCGCCTTCAGGGCCAAGCCTTCGATGCTCATATTCTAAAGCAAATAACTCGGCTTTTTCTCCGGCCAGTTCATTGTTTTCAAGTCTTTTCTTGAGCTGTTCAAGCGACATGGCTTTTCTTTTTTTGACGCAATGAGAAGCTACAAGCGTTTCATATTCTGGTGAAACATAAAAATGAGAACCTGCGATGCTTCTATTTACGCGCAAAAATCCCTGACTCAAAAGCACATTCCTAACCGAAGATAATTTTAACGGGAAGCATTCATTCTTGAAACCATATTGAGACTGGACTGAATCATAAAAAAACATGTCGGCCACAAGAATATCAGAATCAAACAATAGATTGACTGCGCTTTTTATTAGATAATCATTTATTTGACGACCATGCTTAACATGCTCTTTTAAATCATCTGCTAACAACAAAGTATTATCTAAGATGATTATCCATCCGAATGCGGCGCAATATGTCATCAGATCATCGCATGAGAGATGGTGCTTACCGGGAGCATGGCTACACAAAACCATTGCGTCGTTTCGAGTAATAGGGGAAGTTCCTACCACATTGCATAAGAAGTATGTAATTTCCTCTCGGTCACTTTGAATATTAAGCCTTTTTAGTTCTTCTAACATAATCTTTAATCAACGCCTTTATATCTTCATTGCCCAAATCATCTGAAACATTGTTGAAAAGGGGAATAGGCATGCTTTCCATTATCTCCGTCATACGATGTTCTTTTTCTGCCAGCCGGATATCTATTGTTTCATCGATACTATCTTCTGAGAGAATATAATAGTAATTCGTTTTTGTTCCTGCTTTCAATCCATATCGGTGAATTCGATCTTTTGATTGTACAAAATGGGCCGCGTTAAAAGATCGTTCTAAATAAATAGCGTTATGGCAAGCTTTGTGTAATGATATGGATTCCGCAACAGCAAATGGGTTGGCGATTATCACCTTGAAAGGGCAGTCTTCACTTTGAAATGCCCTAACTATTTTTTCTCTTGTTAGAATTTGCTCTTCACTATCATCATTAGCACCTTCTTTTTCCACAGGGATTGCTCCATATAGTTCTTGACATCGTATCCCTTTCGATTCCAAATATTCTTTTATGCCATGGATTGTATGAATAAAAGTTGCCCAAATTACAACTTTTCCGCCGTCTTTAGTGATCTGGTTTACAATCCTTTCGACAGCCAGATATTTTGACGGTGTTTCGATTGCCTCATACTCCATAATGGATTTTAGTACATCGGCGTCATCGATGGCCTGATACGCTTCTGCGGGACATTCGCCATCTTCCATAAACTCGAACAAGGGAGTCCTAAGCATGGCTGGATCAGATGCAGCTTGCATTAATCGAATCGTTCTTGCTTGCGCTAATGCCGCCTTAAATTTAGAAGACAAGTCTGGCTCACCTTCGCCCATCATAGCATCCATGTACTTTTTTTCGATGAAGTCATAGATTCGTCTCTGATATTCTCCCATGGGCACAACAATCGGAGGATTGATTGTGGCTGGGGGAATATTCAAATCACTTTTTCGAATGCGAATGAAATATGGAGAAATATTGTTAATTAATCGTTCAACACGCGCCTGATCTCCCACTGCAGTAATATCACGCAATTGGTTTACCTCAAACCCAATAACATTTTTGGAGGGCCAAATGAATTTGAACATATTATAAATGTCTTCATATCCATTCGGTGCAGGTGTACCAGTAAGAACAACTCGCGCACTACTATATTTCGCAAGTTCAAGCACTGCTTGCGCAATGACTCCGCCGGATGAGTTTTTGGCTTTATGCGCCTCATCCAGCACCACCATAACTTTGTTGTTTCGCAGGAAAAAACCGAGTTCCTTTTGCAAAGAGAGCAACGAGGCATACGAAATCAATGTCAAGTCAGAAGTATGGCTCGAAATCAAATAATCCTGCTTATCTGTTTTGCTAATTCCGCTAATCAAACGCTTTACACTTGGCTTTCGGCCAAAACATTCTTCGTACTCAAGTTCCCACGGGCCAAAGGAACTCAACGGGCCAACAATCAGCAATTTATCTATGTGTTTTGCATTATCAGCAGCCAGACTATGTAGGTACGCATAAGCTCCATATACTATACTGGTTTTTCCTGCACCAGGGACGGAGAAATTGCATGCATTTTGAGAAAAAGCCATATGATATGCCGAAAGTAACTGCAAAGGATACAAAGATCTTGCGGGAAGATTACGAGCAACAGAGTTGGTGAATTCTTCAAATTCGTCTTTGTCACACTCATTATTTCGAATGTGAAGAGCTTTTTGGGAAAACTCATCAAACTTTCGTTCTTCCTCGTAGAAATCAAGTAGTACCTGTTCGGAACTTTCTGTTTTTTTCTCTGAAAACCCATATTTGCTCAACATTGAGCGTATGGAAGATAAGACCGCAAATGGCTCTTCTTCCATTACAGGAATAATAAGTCGATTATCTTCCTCACGAGGGGAAAGATAGTCTCTAACGTATCTCCAAGCAAATCGGTTCCTTTTTATGGCAGCTACATCCCCGCACAAGTATATTTCTTTTTTTGCAGAGTTATAGTCGATAGAAATGGTTGCCATATCCAATCATCTCCGCTCCAGTATCTTTTTCATTTCATAAGTCAACTTGTTTATTTCTCTTACCATCTCTTCAATATGAGGATCATTCACAAAGCTATCTTGTTCGCAATCAACTGCTTGAAGTGCGCTTAACGCACGTTCAATCAATTCACCCGGCTTATTTGATGCACGTTTATCGCCGAGTTTTTGCGAAAAACGTTTCAGATTTCCAGTCAACTGACCAATGGCGCTATCTGTCCAATCTTTATCTCGTTTTCTCAGCAAAGTACTGAGATCCTCAGCCGGATAATTTTTTCTGAGTTCTTCAACAGTCTGCGCATCGACAGGAGTATTCTCTTGATGTTGCTGCAAGAAAGAGTCCCACAAATTCTTGTAGAAAAAGATACTTCCATCTTTTCCTGTCTTTGCAATGTCTCTGAACTCTTTTCCTTCATAACGTGCACGTATGTAGTCGAAACAGACCAGTTTCAAATCGGAAATATCGGAGTCCGTGTATGTCCAGTCTGCGCTTCTGACATTAGCACCTCTCTTTTTATAAGAGTCTAAATAATTTTCGAGATCGACGAAAGGACCTTCTGTTTTTTCCAAACGAGTATATATGCCTTCATAATCATATTCTTTTAAGTAATCCTCCATCAAGTCGAGTATGCTTAACCATTCTTTGACCTGTGAAGGCTTTTCGCTCATAAATCCAGCAATATCTTCTTCGGAAAAGCCAAGACGCTTTAACTCTTTGCATTTCAAATACTTTTCGATGGGATTGTAATCGAGCTTATCATCCTCACCCATCTGATAAATTGTCTCAAGCTGCTGAATGTCTTTTTCTTCAGCATCATCAGGAAGAATGATTGCTAAAAAGTATTTGCATTTTTCGACTTCCTCATAAGAGTATCCAAGCTCGTCTCTTTTATGGAACAGTCTGTTCAGCAACATGGCTCTGCGGTTTCCGTCGACAATGGTGCCGTCAGAAGTAACAATACCGTACCGTTGCTGTCCATTTTTCAAAAGGCTATCCATGGTAGTTTTGTTTCTGTCGACTTTGGACTCGTACAAGAACTTCTCAATTATTGCTTTGTCATCATTCAATTCGGCATTTAACACGCCATTTTGCTTTTCGTAAGATAATACATCTGACCCTATTCTCCCGTTATACTTGTTATAAACCAAATAATCGAGAGGAATACGATAGACAATCTCTGTACGGGTAGTCCCTTTATAGCGCAGAGGAATACCTGTCATGGCAATGTTGAGTTGATTTCCCTTCAGTTCGTCAAGCTTCGTTTTTCTGGTAATAGCGTCCATTTTACTTTCCTCCCATTTCGTGAGTGATTTGATTAAGGATAATGTAACCAGTTGCAATTGCCAAAGGTAAAGTCTGCGGATCTTCTTGCAAATATACCTGATTCTGGAATTGCTGCTCAGGAATGGTCTTCACTAAAAAAGCTTTTACCTCTTCCAATAATTCATATGGCCCTATAACATTGGATTTCTTGCGACCTTTTGTAGTCATGCAGTACCTGGCCTGAAAATCATTATATGATGAAAGGTTATCGCATTTTTGACGTATAAACTCTTTAACAAAGGGCCTAAGATTTTCGTCAATTTGACTTAATGTTAATTGTGGTGTATATACCTTTGCCTTATCTTTACCCTGACTATAATGAATTTCCGCATCCCATTTAAAAGCTGGACTGTGTTCCTCATCTCCGAAATCGGAGTGATAATTTGTCAGTTCAACACGATACTTGGATTGTATTAAATAGGGAATATGATATTTGAATTTTGCAGTACTGCGGCGCTCTTTTTCCTGTTTCAGCGGAAAAATGTTTCCATTTAGATTCACAAATTCGATATTATCGTCATGATGAATCAGTGGATACTGTGCAGGGAGACGCTCTCCTTCTTTTAGCATGATGGCCTTTGCAATTGCATATGACATTTTTGGCGGGACTGCATTGCCAACTAAAGTATGCTTAATTGATTTTGTTTTTCCATAAAACCAATAATCAATGGGGAAGCTCATCATTGTTGCTGCTTCTCTTACTGTCGGAAGGCGATATTTCCCTTTCTTATACCCCAGAATCATTGCCTCCCTGGAACTTGCAGTCATTGTTGCCATTACTGTTCTTGCAGGTTTGCTTAAATTCTCCGGAAAGGACATTTTCCCCATATAGCCCTTATCTCTTTTTAGCCTTTCAGCGGTTTTCCATTCAAACGGTGCAAGTTCATAAATATATTGGTGATCAGTTACTTGATTTTTGGGAAGAACCAGCGTTGGATAATTTAAGTCAGTTACTTCATTTGGAGTCTGACTTAACGGATCTCCTAATGAAGCGAGTACATCCGCAAGGGTTTTAACATTATCATCGGTATTAGTTTGCTGAAGAGGAGGAAACTCACCGCATAGGTAACGCTCTCGGTTAGTAGGTGCGCCATAATATTTGGCATTATATTTGCCAGAATTGCCTTCATGAGGTTTAAGGACAAAAGAACCTTCTAATCCCAAATCTGCAGCAGTATATTCGCTCTTTATATATTCTTTTACGCTTGGCACATTCTCAAGAACCCAATATTTCAAGATGGAATTCTTCTTGTATTTTTTACGAGCGATAATCTTCAAATAAGCTTCAATAAGCTGAATACCTATTGATTTATCTGCGTTTCCAGATTTGTTGGAATGTGAAAAGGATTGGCACGGAGGAGAGCCAATAATAACCTCAGAATCTGGAACTAATGCTTCAAATTCATCATCTGGTAAGTTGGAAATCCGAATTACATCGTCTAATATAGCGTTTACTCCCGGTTTATTTCCCTTATAAGTGGTGATTGCCGGCTCCCATTTATCCACTGCAAAAACTATATTAAATCCTGCCTGACGGAAGCCTTCGGAAAAACCACCGCCACCGCAGAAAAAGTCAGCTACTCTCATATGTTTTACCTCTTTTTTAGTATCATGATAACGCCATTATGTTTTATCATCGTTGTTGTCCCATAAAACGGACTTATCTATCATCCGGAATAAAATCCATAATATCGTTTGGTTCCACCTCAAGCGCGGCACAGATTGCGCCAATCACGTCGGTGGTGATATCCTTATCGTTTGCCAGCTTGTACATCTGATAATGGGTGATGCCGGCAGCTTCTTCCAAATCTTTCTTTTTCATATTCCGATCAACAAGAATATGCCACAGCTTCTTATAACTAACAGCCATTTTGAATCTCCTTTATGGGCTATTTGGTGTCGGGTACAATAACATGAATATAGCATATCACGATTCGACCGAGAAATCAATAATATGATAAGAATTTCAAACTTTTAATAGGTGCAAAAATGTTGTGGCTGATTTAACGGTTGAGTATAATTGCCGATATCGGCGAAATCAGATTATTATCCAATCATTAAATCTTGATATTTTGCCGATAATGTGCTATACTATTCATGTCTAGAAAGTGAGGGTTCGCCATGAAATATATTTCTGTTGCGGAAGCGGCGAAAAAGTGGGGTGTTTCCGAACGTAGCGTGCGAGGGTACTGCGCCGCAGGAAAAATCGACGGTGCATTTCTGACCGGCAAGACATGGAACATACCCGAAACCGCGGAGAAGCCCGATCGCATTAACAAGAAAGCCGTCACACCAAAGACACTTCTCGAGGTGCTGAAAGCCGAGAAAGCGGCAAAGCTGCCTGGCGGCATTTATCATAAAATCCAAATCGATCTGACCTATAACTCCAACCATATTGAAGGCAGTCGCCTCACCCACGATCAGACGCGCTACATCTTTGAGACGAATACCATCGGCGCATCGGACGGGACAGTCAAAGTTGACGATGTGGTCGAGACCGCCAACCATTTCAAGTGCATTGATATGATTATCGATAGCGCAAATCATATGCTGAGTGAGGCGTTCATCAAGCAGCTGCACACCGTTCTGAAAAGTGGAACTTCCGATTCCCGGCTTGATTGGTTTGCCGTCGGGGATTACAAGAGACTGCCCAACGAGGTCGGCGGCATGGACACAACTGCGCCCGAGAATGTCGGTGCTGAGATGAAGAAGCTGCTTGCTGAATACAACGCTATCAAGCGCAAAACCTTTGACGATTTGCTTGACTTTCACTACCGCTTTGAGCGCATCCATCCGTTCCAGGACGGCAACGGCAGAGTCGGGCGCCTGCTCCTTTTCAAAGAATGCCTGCGGAACAACATCGTGCCGTTTATCATTGAGGACGACATCAAGATGTTCTACTACCGCGGCTTGAAGGAATGGCAGAATGAGCGCGGCTATCTGCGTGATACCTGCCTTTCTGCACAGGACAGGTTTAAGAAGTATTTGGACTATTTCCGAGTCCCGTATGACAAATAAGCAAATCCGCCCCTGTGCGATACAGAGGCGGATTGCTTTTTCGTAATAAACCCGTGCGTCTATGCCGTAAAAATGTACAATTATCAATGTGTTTTCGGGTGTTGCTCTCACTTCCGTATCACGCTTCCGGACCAGCAAAAGTGCGTTGAAACGATAAGTTTCAACGCGCTTTTTTTGTCTGGGGAAAAAGTGGTCACTTTGGGGTTACTTTGACCCCAAAATAACCCCAAAACGGCAAAATGACTGCGTCCGGGCGATTGAAATTTTCAACCGCCCGGGTACTTTTTGTGGATAAATTTTGCGCAGCTGGCAGGTAAATATAGGTGCGGTGTGGCTACCCTACCCCGCTTTCACCAGCACCAACACGCTGTTGTCCGGCACGACAATCTGCTCCTGTCTGGTAGGAATCGGCGGGTATTTGTACTGGTGCAGAGCTTTTTTGATTTGCTGCTTGACATCCAGCAGGGCGGCTTCCAGCGTGGCTGCTTGGGTAGTGGTTTTTGGGAAGTCGGGAACATGGGTAGTGCAGCCGTCCGGGGATAAGGTGCAGAGTACAGGGTAGGGCTGGTTCTCAACCGAGATACTGTACCGCATCCCAAACATATCGTCCATCTTGTCCATTTCGCGCCGCTTGTGTTCGTCCATACTGTGGACATAGGTGTCCATTGTGAACGCTACCGAGTAGTGACCGAGGATGGACGACAGTGTTTTGTAATCCATGCCTCGTTCCAGTGCGCGGGTGGCGAAGGTATGCCGCGGGGCATGGAAGGTAAAGTGCCCGATGTCAGCATCTTTCAACAGGCGGTCGTAATAATCCTTGAAAGTTTTCTGCTCAAAGTAGTGTCCAAACTCGTTGGTGACGATAAAGCCATCGTCGGTGTACTTATCCCCTGCCCGAATCTTATCCTGCGCCTGCTGCTGTTTCCAACGGGCAAGCTCGTCTGCTATTGTGCGGGTCAGCGGAATCGTGCGACGAGAGTTTTTCGTTTTGGGTGTGCCGAATACGATTGCCTGTCTTGTAGTCGATTCCGGCGGATAGCCGACCCTCCCACCGCCCGTCTGTGCGACGACGGATATTGCCCTCGTTGTGCCCACGGCGCAGGGATGTTTTAGATGTGTCTTTCACGTTGCATCGTCTCCTTTCGTGACACAAAGACTAGCACAGGCTTGCGGAGAAAGCTATTCATCAGATCCGACAATCTTCGGGTTCTCGTTTTGGGCTTTATTGACCTTTTGCCGTTCCAGCCAGTCCAGTAACTCATCCCGCCGCACCAGCAGTCGGTTTCCAATGTGGAACGCCGGAAAAGTCGCGTCGTGAAATATGCGGTAGGTGGTCGAGCGTGAGATGCCGAAGTAAGTTTGTACTTCCTTGGGGCTTACAACATTGGGTAAATTTTGAAATTCCGTGTTCATGGGTTCCTCCTATGTAAGTAGTGAAAAAACGCTTTCACTATATAGCCACTGGGAAAGGGCAAAAAGTATCGCAGGCTTTTGAGATGTAATAATTTGTAATAAAATGTCGACATTATGTAGCCAGTGGGAAGGCGCAAGATTTGACCTGTATCCAACAAAATTTTCATCAAAATTAAAACAGGCAAGCCGCAGATTAAAACGGCTTGCCTGTAGAATGACGATGCTGACGATGATGGCGATGTTTTTGATATACCCCTTTACCCTATCCCACGAACACCGTCATCATCGTCA
>ERZ772879.446-NODE-446-length-32967-cov-12.908453_pt1 | contig 32967 bp, 19 predicted proteins | sample MGYA00580582_ERZ772879 | MGnify/ENA primary metagenome ERZ772879 (study PRJEB29015, sample SAMEA2737682) | human gut metagenome | biome: human gut; feature: human-associated habitat; material: faeces | place: China | collected 2012 ... | reverse complement strand
TTACATTGCAGTTGTGGTTTGAAAATTCGGCATACAATACTTATCTCGGTGGCTTCAGAGGTACCATTACAATAACCGCTCTTGACTGAGCCGACCTACACGAAAACGGAGGTAACAGAATATGAAGAAACGAATACTCAGTATCCTGCTCGCCCTATGTATGCTGTTCTGCCTTGTGCCGACTACGGCGTTTGCCGCGGGTGAGACAAACAGGAAAGTCGAAACGGAACAAGAGCTGGTCGCCGCTTTGGCGGACGGTACGGCGGATGTCATCCGGCTGACGAAGGATATCGACATCAGCAGCTCCCTGACCATCCTCCGCAAGGTCACCCTCGATCTCAACGGCTATGTTCTGAAAATGACCGGCAGCGGCAGCGTTATTATCCTCGATAATAAGAGCGGCATCACCGGCGACCTGACCCTTATCGACAGCAACCCCACGGCGGAGCACAAATTCAAGGTTAACGGCGCAGAACCTTGGGTGCTGGACGACAGCGGTACAGAGACCGTCTATGGTGGCATCATCACAGGCGGCACGGGCAGCCGGATCTTCTTCTCCAACGGGGTGGGAGGCGGCGGCGTGATCATCGGCAGCGGCGCACTCACCATGAACGGCGGCAATATCGTCGGCTGCATAGCCAATAGAGGCGGTGGCCTGTTCCTCTCAGACGGTTCGTTCACCATGAACGCCGGCAGCATTGTCGGCTGCTCAACACCAAACAGATTAACGACCGGAGAGGCCTTTCACGGCGGCATATACGCTTTTGGTCCGATGGCGAACGGAGACACAACCGGCGTGATCACGTTGACCGGCGGCCTGATCAAAAACAACGGCAGATACGCTATCAATGCTGCGTATATGACCACAATTTACGCCAACGGCGGCGAGGTATACGGTGAGGTTCACCTAAATCAGGCATGTAAGATCACCTGTCTTGCAGAAGATAACGGTATTACCGCCTTCAAAGGCAAGACGGTGATCGGCGGAACTTCCAGTGTAAATCCAAGCCATGTTGACTGGGGCCTCTTCTACGGCGGTCTGTATATTTACGGCAATATGACCGGCGTCATCGTGACCTACAAGGACGGCGACAGTGAATACGCAAAGCAGGTTCTGCCCTCCGGCACTCTCGCGACGCGTCCTGATGCTCCCGCCGCCACACCGGGCTATACCTTCGGTGGCTGGAACAAGGCCGACGGCACGGCGTGGGATTATGCAAGCGATAAAGTCACCGATAACATAACATTGTATGCAAAATGGGCAGCGAACACCTACACGATTACCTTCGACACCGCCGGCGGCAGCGAGATTGCGCCCATTACGCAAGACTACGGCACGGCGATCACCGTCCCTGCCGACCCGACAAGAGAGGGATATACCTTTATCGGCTGGGATAAGGAAATTCCCACGACTATGCCCGCTGAAAATATGACTGTCACCGCGCAATGGAAAATCAATCGGTACACGATTACCTTTGACACCAACGGCGGCAGCGAAATCGCACCCATTACACAGGACTACGGCACGGCAATTACCGCACCTGCCGACCCGACAAGAGAGGGCTACACCTTTATCGGCTGGGATAAGGAAATTCCCACGACCATGCCTGCCGAGAATATAACGCTTAAAGCGAAATGGAAAGACATTGAAAAACCCACGGGCGAAATTATCATAGGTACAAATAAATGGCATAGCTTTTTGAATAAACTTACCTTCGGTCTGTTCTTTAATGACACGCAGGAGGTAACGATAAACGCTTCCGATAACAGCGGAACCGTGTTTGTCTCCTATTTGGTGACCGATCGGGATCTCTCCGAGGCGGAGCTTCAATCTCTCGTATTTAGCGGATATGATGAGCCGTTTTTAATAGAGCCTAACGGAGAATATATTGTTTATGCAATGCTTGTTGACGAGAGCCTTAATATAACATATCTTCGCTCCGACCGCATAACGCTTGACAACGTTCTGCCTGTAATCGGCGGCATTGAGGACGGCAAGACCTATTGCGAAGCACAGACAGTTACAATTGACGAGAAGTATATAGATACAGTTACCGTAAACGGCACAAAGGTCACGCTTGATGAAAACGGCGGCTTTACTCTCTCTCCTGCGGACGGCGAACAGAAAATCGTTGTCACCGACAAAGCCGGCAACACCGCCGAGATGACCGTGACGGTAAACGGCGGGCACACCTTCGGTGAATGGGTATCGAACGGCGACGGCACGCATAGCCGTGAATGTACCGTGGACGGCTGCAAGGGTGTTGAAACAATGGCTTGCTCGGGCGGCAAGGCAACCTGCACCGAAAAAGCGGTATGCGAAGTTTGCGGCAAGGCTTACGGAAAGCCTGATTCAAACAATCACACCGACTTAAAGCACATCGATGCAAAGGCGGCAACTAAGACTGCCGAGGGCAATATCGAGTATTGGTACTGCGGCGGCTGTGATAAGTATTACAGCGACAAAGACGGTATAAACGAAATTAAAAAAGCCGACACCGTAACGGCTAAGCTGCCGGGCGATCCGAAGTCTCCCCGAACCGGCAACGCAAGCGACCTCGCTTTATGGATTTCCCTGCTGCTTGTCAGCGGCGGCGTAACAGGCGTCACGGCGAGCCTGCGCAAAAAGAAAAAACACAAAGTATAATTTTTTTCATTTCCCTTTTCTGCTTTTACGGCAGTAAAAAGCCTCCGTTATTAAGACGGAGGCTTTCGTTTATTGCGGCTTATGCATATTCTCGATTTTTTTAATGTATTCGGTGCTGTTCTCAAGAAACTTACGAGTATCGAAGGACTCGTTTTTAAGGCTGTTTTGAATGATAATACCATCGGAAACCATCAAAATAAGCCAAGTGAAATAGTCGGCCGAAACAACGTCTGTTCTCTCGGCGATTTTTGCCGAAATGAGCTTTTGGAATTCATCGTAGCGATGAATCAGCTTAGCTCTGATTTCCTCGTCGCCGAGCAATGCCGCGTCAAAGAGGTGAAGCCTGAGCCCGGCATAGGCTATATTTCTCTCGATTACATAATTTACAAGACGGTGCGGCGAGGTATCCTTTTCCTTGTTTTCCGTCCATTGTATCAGCTCGTCCCATTGGCGCGAAAGATAGCGGTCGGTAACGGCAAAAAGAATTTCGTTTTTGCTTTTATAATAGTAATACAGCGTGCCCTTCGAAATATTCGCCTTTTCGGCTATTTTCGCGAGAGTTACCTCCGAAAAGGAATTTACCTTTAAAAGCTCCTCAGCAGTATCAAGTATGATTTCGTTTATATTTTCGGGTCTTTGAGCTGCCATAATACCCTCCTGCAAAATTTCTTAAAGTATAACACGAACAATCGGCAATGTCTACAAAACAATATTCACAAAAAAAATACATAATAGTGATTTTTTTAGTTAAAAGTATTGACAAATGCTTTTTGCGGAATTATACTTGGCTTATGAGTCGGTCAGTTAACCGACATATTTTTTATGCACAGTCGGGCGCGTGACCGACTGCAAGGCTGATTAAAAGAGGCTTGAAGTTATGAACATATCATCAATTAACAAAAAATTGAAAAAGACTTTCGGCGGAAAATTCAGTGCTTCGGAGGAGAACGGCTCGATTTTCGTTCGAGGCAAAAGCTCCGATTGGGGCGAAATCGTCGCGGCTTGCCAAGCGGCGGCAAAAAAATTCAGCACAACGCATATTGTCAACGATATTGTTTACACAGGCAAGCAGCCCGCTCCGACGCGTCTGCCGTCTCTCAAGGATGATTTCCTCGAGGGCAGAACGCCCGACGTGCTTGTTATCGGCGGCGGCATATCCGGTGCTTCGATAGCAAGAGAGCTGACCAAGTGGAAGCTTGACGTTTTACTTGTAGACAAGGAGGCAGACCTTGCACTTCAGGCGTCGGGACGCAACGACGGCGAGGTACACCCCGGAATCGACCTCGGCAAAGGCTCGCTTAAGCACAAGTACATTCGCCGCGCAAACCATATGTATGCAGACGTTTGCCGCGAGCTTGACGTTCCGTTTAAGCAGGTAGGTCAATATGTGCTTTTCCGCAACGCCGCGCTGAAGCCGCTTATCGGTCTGTATGCTTTTTGGCGAAAGCATCACGACGGCATAGAGGACACCGAGATAATCTCGGGCAAGGAGCTTATGCGCCGCGAGCCGAACCTCACACCGGAAACAAAATTCGCAATGTATAATCCGAGCGCAGGCTGTGTTTGCCCGTACGGACTCACCATAGCCTATGCCGAAAACGCCGTTCAAAACGGCGCGCAGGTAAGTCTTAACACCGCCGTGCTTTCCATGGAGGTGTCGGAGCATAACATTATAAGCGTTACCACCAACAGAGGCGTTATTCATCCGAAAATCGTTATCAACGCCGCAGGCGTTTTTGCCGAGGATATCGCCGCCATGGCGGATGACAGATTTTTCTCGATTCATCCGCGCCGAGGAACCAACTCGATTCTTGACCAAAAAGCAGGCGCATATATGCACTCGGTAGCCTCCGTAAAGGACATAAGCGTTCACGGTAAAACCCATTCAAAGGGCGGCGGCATATTGCACACCGTCCACGATAATCTTCTCGTCGGACCCGACGCCGTAGAAACGGTTGAAAAGGAAAACACGGAAACACGTGCCGAGAGCATTAAGACCGTCTTTGACAAGCAGACTCAAACAATGCCGGAGCTGTCAAAACGTGATATAATCACTTATTTCACGGGCGTTCGCGCTCCTACCTTTGAGGAGGATTTTATACTTGAACCCGGCAGAAGAACAAGGAATTTGATTCACGTAGCCGGTATTCAATCTCCCGGACTTACAACCGCTCCCGCGGTTGCCGTCGATATGGCGGAGCTTGCGGTCGATATGCTCGGCAAGACCGAGACGGTTGAAAAAAACAACAATTATAATCCCATTCGCAAAGGCGTTCCCGTGCTTCGCGAAATGGACGACGATACAAGAGAAAAAATGATAGCTGAAAATCCCGACTACGGTGAGATTATTTGCCGTTGCGAGCAAATCAGCAAGGGCGAAATTCTCGACGCTTTGAAATCCCCGATATGCGTTCCGACGGTTGACGGTATCAAAAAGCGCATAAGACCGGGAATGGGACGTTGTCAGGGCGGCTTCTGCTCGCCGCTTGTCACCAAAATAATTGCCGAATTCCTCGGCGTTCCGCTGTATGAGGTTAAAAAGTCCTCGGCGGAAGCGGTGATAACATACGGCGAAACAAAGGTAAACGAAGGAGGCGAAGAGTGATGACGACAGGTAACTATGACGTACTCGTTGTCGGCGGCGGCCCTGCCGGACTTGCGGCGGCGATAAGCGCTCACGATAACGGTGCCAAGGTTCTCCTTCTTGAAAGAGAGGCAAGGCTCGGAGGAATACTCAAGCAGTGCATTCATGACGGTTTCGGTCTTCATCACTTCGGCGAGCAGCTCTCAGGTCCTGAATACGCCGAGCGGTTTGAGGATGAGCTGTACAAACGCAATATCGAATACCGCACCCTGACATTTGTCACGAAAATAGACAAAAACGGCGACGGAAGCTTTTCGGTGCATACCGTCGGCAGAAGCGGCGTTTCGGTGTTTACGGCAAAAGCGCTTGTGCTGGCTACGGGCTGTCGCGAGCGTACCGCCAAGCAGGTATTTATCCACGGTACGCGTCCTGCAGGCGTTTTCACGGCCGGAACCGCACAGCATTTTACAAATCTGCTCGGGCTTATGCCCGCCAAAAAATGCGTAATTCTCGGCTCGGGAGATATAGGACTTATCATGGCGCGCCGGCTTACGCTTGAGGGCGCAAAGGTTCTCGGCGTTTATGAGGCAAAGCCTACGCCGTCGGGACTTACGAGAAACCTGCATCAATGCCTGCACGATTATGACATTCCGCTGCACCTGTCGCACACCGTCACTCGCGTGTTCGGAGTTGACAGGCTCGAAGCAGTTGAGATTTCAAAGGTTGACGAAAATATGGCTCCGATACCCGGCACACAGAGCCGCGTCGAATGTGACACGCTGATTCTCTCGGTCGGATTGATTCCCGAAAACGAGCTCGCCGAGTCCGTCGGAGTAAAGCTTGACCCACGCACAAAGGGTCCCGTATGCGACGGCCAGTGTATGACGAGCATCGACGGCGTATTCAGCTGCGGCAACGCTTTGCACGTCAACGATTTGGTTGACTTTGTTTCGCAAAACGCCGAGCAGGCGGGAAAATCAGCCGCTGCTTATTCGGGCAGAGAAAGACGGCTTATTGAGATAACCCCGGGTGACGGCTTATTGTACGCAGTGCCGCAAAGGCTCAATCTCAACGAGGATAACAGTAAAACAGACCTGTATTTCCGCGTCCGCGAGGAGGAAAACAACTGTGTGCTTCATATTTACGCGGACGGTAAGGAAATACTTAAAAAGCGTTACGCATTTATGCGTCCGCCCGAAATGGAAAATCTCACGATTGATTTCAGCGCATGCGAATTAAACGAAAACAGCCGAGTGGAGCTTCGGCTGGAAAGACTCGGTAAAGGAGACGGTGTAAAATGACAAAAGAATTGGTTTGCATCGTTTGTCCCCGTTCGTGCAGAATGACGATTACATCAGACGGCGACGAGCTCGTTGTGACCGGCAACACCTGCAAAAGGGGCAAAGAATTCGCCGTAAGCGAAATGACCGACCCGCGTCGTACCGTTTGCACAACGGTGCGCACCGCCTTCCCTTCGGTACCGGTTCTGCCCGTTCGCGTATCGGGGCCGATTCCCAAAAACAGAATTTTCGACCTGATGCACGAGGTAAACCGTATCACCGTTTCAAAACGACTCGGACGAGAGGAAGTCGTTGTACCGAATATTCTCAATCTCGGCGTGGATTTGATTGCAACAAGCAATATCCTGAAGGACGAGAAGAAGCAACCTTAAAAAAGAAAGAGGGGAAAATCTTTAATGGAACAGTCACTTGTGCTGACCTTTGACGTCGGCACGCAGAGTGCAAGATGCTTGCTTGTCAATGAGAGTGGAGACTTTGAGGATAAGGAGCAGCAAAAATACAAGGTTCCTTATTTGTCAAAACAGCCCGGATGGGCAGAACAGACCCCGGATTTTTATTTTAACATTATAGCCGAAATGTCAAAAAAGGTTATCGAGAGAAATGCCGATAAGCTTGACCGCATAACAGCCGTATGCCTTACCTGCATACGAGACACGGTGCTTTGCCTCGACAAGGACAAACGTCCGCTTCGCGACATAATATTATGGCTCGACGAACGTGAGGCCGACGAGGACGGACAGATTCCGGCAGCAAAACGCGCATTGTTTTCGCTTGTGGGAATGGGAGAATCGGTAGATATGATTTACCGAGCCTCTACCGGCAACTGGATTATGCAAAACGAGCCCGAAATATGGGCCAAAACAGACAAATACGTTATGCTGCCGTCATATCTCAACTATCTTTTGACGGGCGAGCTTAAGGATTCCGTGGCAAATATGATAGGTCACGTACCGTTTGATTACAAAAACCGCCGTTGGATGAAACCCGGTGCTCTCACGCGCTGCGTGTGCAATGTTCCGTCCGAAAAGCTCTGTGAGCTTGTTCCGTCGGGCGAGGTTATAGGTAAAATCACAAAAGATGCGTCCGAAAAAACGGGCATCCCAATGGGACTTCCGCTTATAGCAACCGGCTCCGACAAGGGCTGTGAAACCATCGGTATGTCCGTTGTAAAATCAAACCGAGCAGCAATTTCCTTCGGCACGACCTCAACCTTACAGATGGCGGTTAAAAAATATTTTGAACCGCAGCCTTATATGCCGGCTTATCCGGCTGTTCCGAACGATATGTTCAATCCCGAATTCGAGGTCTATCGCGGATTTTGGATGATTTCGTGGTTTATAGAGCAGTTTGCCGCGAAGGATAAGGTTGACGCCGCCGAGGAGGGCGTTTGCATAGAGCGTTATCTTGACGATAAAATCAAGGATATTGAGGCCGGCTCCGGCGGACTTATTTTACAGCCGTTTTGGACTCCGGGCATCACGAACCCGAATGCGAGCGGCGCAATTATAGGCTTTTCGGATTTCCATACGCGTTATCATCTGTATCGTGCCATAATAGAGGGCATCTGCTTAGAGCTGTACCACGGGCTCGTTAAAATGCAAAAACGCTCAAGCGTCACGGTAGATGAGCTTTTTGCCGGCGGAGGCGGCTCCAGCAGCCCGGTTGTATGTCAAATTGCCGCAGATGTGTTCGGCTTGCCCGTACACCGTATTCAGACTCACGAGGCGAGCGCAGTCGGCTGTGCCATGGTCGCGTTTATTTCACAGGGCGTTTACAGCAGCTATGAGGACGCCATAGAGCATATGGTACATAAAAAAGACGTATTTATTCCGAACGAGGAAAACCACCGAACCTATATGAAAATTTACGGCAAGGCGTATTCTCACCTTGCCTCAAGATTAAAGCCAATAGAAAAATACCTACATCATTTTCAAACAGGAGGACACTGATAATGAGTACAAAACCGTATAAGGGCTTTGAGCCTAAGTGGATGCTTCAGAGAGCACCTGAGAACAGCTATCGTTCAATTTTCCGCTGGGGCGACCCCGACTTCTTCAAATATCCGAAGGAGAGCCTTTACAAATATGTTAAAAAACGCTGCAATCTCAAGGACGAGGAGTTTATGCAGTATAATGACGATTTGGGTCTTGACCCCGTAAATCTCGGCGAAGAGCACGCTCCGAAGATTGACAAAAAGCACGTAAAGGCCATTGCCGCAATAGTCGGCGAAAAGAACGTCTCACAGAGCGACTACGACCGTCTCGCCGTTTCCTACGGACAGACAATGTACGATCTTCTCAGAATGCGTCACCGTCGCTTTGACTCTCTTCCCGACCTCGTTGTTTTTCCGGAGACAAGCGAACAGATTGAGAAAATCGTAGCCTACGTCACAAAGAATAAAATACCTCTCTATGTTTACGGCGGCGGCTCGTCGGTTACAAGAGGCGTTGAGCCCATTAACGGCGGCGTTTCTCTTGATATGCGCCGCAACTTCAACAAGGTCATTAAATTCAATGAGACCGACCAGACCATTACCGTTCAGGCAGGTATGTCCGGACCAAAGCTTGAGGAAACGCTTCAAAACGCTCAGAGCCTTTTCGGCGCAAAGCGTCCGTACACCTGCGGTCACTTCCCGCAGTCGTTTGAATATTCCTCCGTCGGCGGTTGGACCGTCACACGCGGTGCCGGTCAGAACAGCACCTATTACGGCACCATAGCCGATATAGTTGTTTCGCAGAAATACGCCACACCGATAGGTAAAATAGAGACAAGTCACTATCCGAGAGAGGCGACGGGACCGAATCTCAATCAGGTCATGATGGGCGGCGAGGGTACCTTCGGCGTTCTTACCGAGGTCACGCTCAAGTTTTTCCGCTGGATGCCCGAAAACAGAAAACGCTTTTCTTATATGTTCAAGGACTGGCCGACAGCTATGCGCGCCGCTCGTGAAATGATGCAGTGTGAGTGCGGCTTCTCCTCTGTTTTCCGTCTTTCAGACCCGGAGGAGACTTCATTAATGCTCCATCTTTACAACGTTGACGAAACGCCGCTTGAGCCTCTTCTTGATAAATTGGGCTACAAGGACTTTGAGCGCTGTCTCTTCCTCGGATTTACAGACGGCGAAAAGGGCTTCTCAAGAAACGTTGCGCATAACATAATGAAAATTGCCGTTAAGCACGGCGGTATCCCGATGACCGGCTACGTATGCAAGGGCTGGGAAAAGGGCCGCTTCAACGACCCGTATCTCCGCGATACACTCATGGATTTCGGCTTTATGATCGATACGCTTGAGTGCACGGTCAACTGGTCAAATATGGCTCGTGTTCACCGTGAGGTTCGTGAGGTTTGCCATAAGCTTCCGAACACAATCGTTACAACTCATATGTCGCATTGCTATCCGCAGGGCGCCAACCTCTACTTCATCTTTATGACTAAAATGCAGGACGAAGAGGAGTTCCGTGCTTATCACGCAACAATTCTCGACGCCATACAGAAGAGCGGTGCGGCCATCAGCCACCACCACGGTATCGGAAAGATGTTTGCTCCGTGGCTTGAGGGCTACCTCGGTGAAAAGGAATACGGTATAATCCGCACGCTTAAAAACTATTTCGACCCCGATTACCTTATGAATCCGGGCGGAACCATAGGCCTTGACCTTAAGCCCGAGGATAAAAAGTATCTGCGTGAGCATACCGAGTATGTTGACGAGCTCAAGGACTGAAAAGGCTGTTGAAGCGCGGCTCAAAGCCGTAACGTCAAGCATAAACACATAAAATCAAGGCTTTCGTTTCACCTGAAACGAAAGCCTTTTTATTGCCGATCACAGAAAAGCTTACTTTTCGCATAAGCTTTCGGCATTTGCGGCTGTTGACTGTTTGCCGTCATAATTATATAATAATTTATAACATAATTTCGCCGCATATGTGATATGCCGCACAAGTAAAGAGGTTCATCATGACAGATAAAAGCTATTCAATTATTTTCAGCAGCCCGACAGGCAACACGAAGCTGCTCGCCGACACCATTCGCGACGCACTGCCGGAGGAAAACTGCAATTATTTCGGAGTGAGCGAAAACGCCGATACACAATCCGACATTTTATTTATAGGCTTTTGGACGGATAAGGGAACCGCCGACAAGGCGACCTTGGATTTGCTCGAAAAGCTGAAAAATAAAAGGATTTTTCTTTTCGGAACGGCGGGCTTCGGCGGAGACGAGGAGTACTTTAAAAAAATCCTCGCAAATACAAAAAAGAGCATTAGTGGCAGCAACATCACAGTCGGTGAGTATATGTGTCAGGGAAAAATGCCGCAAACGGTCAGGGAGCGCTATATCAAAATGAAAAGCCTGCCGAATCCCGTGCCCAATCTCGATATGCTGATTGAAAACTTTGACCGTGCTCTGTCTCATCCCGACGAAAACGATTTGAAAAGGCTGAGGCTCTCCGTGGAAAAGCTGTAATATTAAGCGACAGCGCGACCTACCCCGCTAAGCTGTGCCGCGTATCATATTACTATTGATTTATTGTAAAAATAATGATAAAATATTCAGCGTAGCACGTAAGCAGGTGTAGTTTAATGGCAGAACATCAGCTTCCCAAGCTGAATACGGGGGTTCGATTCCCCTCACCTGCTCCAAAAACGGCAAGTATCCTTTGATACTTGCCGTTTCTTTACTTTTTCGCATTTTACTCTCGTCTCGCTTTTCTTTCGTCTACCCGTCGTCCGCTCACTTCATTATTCGCTGTTCACTTTTCTCTCTTCGCTCAACCTCTCCTCTCTTGCAGAGGGAGGTGGGCCTCGTCAAGGCAAGCCGGAGGGATTCTGCCTCCCTTGTAAAGGGAGGTGGGCCTCGTCAAGGCAAGCCGGAGGGATTTTCTCAAAAAAATAGATTTTAAAAAGAAAGTGCTTCGCTGTTTAATCCCTCAGTCATCTTCGATGACAGCTCCCTTTACAAGGGAGCCTAATTTAATCCCTCAGTCCGCTCGTGAACTCGCGTCCAGCTCCTGACGGGAGCCCGTCCCCTTTGTCGCTCCGCGACATTTCCCCACACTGTGGGGAATCACCCTTTACAAGGGAGCCTATTACTATTAGGGTGCCGCGCCTTGTAAATAAAATCTATTAAAAAAGCTCCCCTTGGGGGAGCTTTTCGTTATTATTCGCCGCCGGTACGTCTGAAAAGGTCGTTAATGTGCCTGAAATAATTTTTGTCTATACCGTCTATTGTTTCCTCGGTGGTTCTGAACTGCCAGTTGCCGAACGCTCTGCCGGGAACATTCATACGCGCGTCCGAGCCGAAGCCGCACATATCCTGATAAGAAATGACGGCAAGCTTTGCCGAAGAGCGCCACACGGTTTCGATAATCTTGCGGCAGGACGGGCTGTAATATCCGCCGTCGCCCCAGTTATCGCCCGTAAATCCGCAGTAATCAAGCGCAAAGGCGCGCTCTTCGGGCGTTGCCTCCCAAAGCCACGCAAGCAGCGTTGTATTGTCGTGCGTGCCGACATATGCTACGGTATTCAGCGGATAATTATGCGGTAAATGTGTGCTGTTTCCGCACGGGTCAAAGCCGAACTGTATTACACGCATACCGGGGAACCGAGTTTTATCAAGCAGCTGTGTGACGTCCTCGCCGAACACGCCGAGATCCTCTGCAATAATAGGAACGTCTCCCATTTCTTCCTTTACGGCGTCAAAAAATTTCATTCCGGGCCCCTTGACCCATTCGCCGTTTTTCGCCGTTTTTTCGTCCGCAGGAACAGCCCAATATGACGCAAATGCGCGAAAATGGTCAATTCTGACCGTATCATAAAGTCGAAAAGCGTCCTTTATGCGGCTGAGCCACCAGGCATAGCCCGTTTTTTCAAGCACATCCCAATTATAAAGCGGGTTGCCCCAAAGCTGACCGTCCTTTGAGAAGTAATCGGGCGGAACTCCCGAAACTCTGCGGCGCACAAAGCTGCGCTCGTCTATCTCAAAAAGCTCCGTATTGCTCCAAACATCGGCACTGTCGGTTGAGACGTATATCGGCATATCGCCGAGTATTTTTACGCCGTTTTCGTTGGCAAACTGCTTTATGCGGTGCCATTGAGAAAAGGCGATATACTGCTCGAATTTATAAAAATCGGCTTCGTCTTTCAACTCGCTTCTGTTTTTAAGCGCATTTTCGTACCGCGCAAATTTTTCATTCCACTCATACCATGGCTTGCCGCCGAATTTTTCCTTTGCGGCGCAAAACAGCGAATATGCTTCGCACCATGGGTTCTCCTCGCAGAATTTTTCAGTCTCCGCAGATACTTCGTTTTTCTTGTTTTGATACGCGATTTTTAAAAGCTCCCTGCGGCTTTTTGCGGCAAATTCGTAGTCCGCCGTGTAAGGCGAGCCGTAATATACGCTTCTTGCAAGGTCGTCTTCCGACACAAAGCCGTCATTTTTGAGCGTGTCCGGGTCAATCAGAAGCGGTGACAACGCAAATGCCGCCGGAGACGCATACGGTGAGCCGTAAAAATCCGTAGGACAAAGCGGCAGCACCTGCCAATATGAAAACCCCATATCCTTGATGCGGCGTATAAACCGTTTTGTCTCTTCGCCCATTACGCCGATTCCGTATTTTGACGGGAGCGACGTGATATGCATTAAAACTCCTCCGGCTCTTGTGTTAAGCATTATATAATTCCCCTTTTTGAGCTTCGTCTTGATTTATGCCGCTTTGAGATACTCCTCAAGGCACAGGCCGCTCTTATTCATCGCCTTTGCAGCCTCTTTGCCGACATAACGCCAATGCCACGGCTGATAATTCATACCCGTTTTGTCAGTTTTATTTTCGGGATAGCGCAAAATAAAGCCGTAATCCTGCGCATTTTTTACAAGCCACGAAAACTCCTTTGTAGAGGCAAAATCGGAGCTTGCACTCACAATATCCATTGACAGACCGAGATTTTGCTCGGAATATCCGCCCGGCAAAATAAACGTGCGCGCCTTTGCGGCGGCGTCGTCATCGGACAAGCCCTGATTTTTATAATAATTCACCTTTCGGTTGTAATTATCGTTTTGACGTGAAACCGAGCAATACCCTGCATACGGAGTTAAAACGCAACCATCCTTCTTTGCGGCGTCGTACATCTCTTGATACGCTTTAACAACTCTCGAATCAAGCTGCACGCTGCTTCCGCTTATCGCGTTTGCAAGCGACGGCACATATCCGTCGGGCAGCTTATGCCCTGCGTTAACAAGCGTGAGCTCCCAATTGCCCGAGTTTGGGTCTACGGTTTGAGGATTGTTAAAATCGGCTGCCGAAGCCGTAACGGGCGGTGCCGATGCGGTCGTCTCCGGAACGGTTTCAGGGGCTGTCGTTTCCTCTGTGGTTTCCTCCTCCGATGTCTCCTCCTCGGTAGTGTCCTCCTGCGTGGCGGGCTCGTCGAGTCTTGCCTCAAGCCTCTCAACTGCTGGGTCCTTTACCTCTCTTTGCCCTATCGTAAGCTCACCGACTATAAGCCCCGTCATTATAACGGCCAAAATTACAAACAGTAAAAATTTCTTTTTTACCGTCTTTTTCAATCTGACTTTTTTCTTCATATTTCGCGTCCTTTTAAAATCTCTTCTTGATATTTTAAAATGTTTACGTCGGATTGTCAATCAAAAGGCGCATTTCGGCGACAAAATTCAGCCGACGGAGACTTTTTTCTCATCAAAGTAAACGAAGCCGTCAATCCACACATTGATTTTTTATCTTTAAGGCGCTCCGACAATGCACAAAAAAGACCCTGCGGATTTTACTCTGCAAGGTCTTTTTCCTGTTATGGTTTAAAAATTGGGGTTGCCCAAAATCAAACTCTGATTATTTGTTCTTCTCTGCGATTGCAGCCTGAGCAGCAGCAAGACGAGCAATCGGAACACGGAACGGTGAGCAAGATACATAGTCGAGGCCGATCTTGTGGCAGAACTCAACAGAAGACGGGTCGCCGCCGTGCTCACCGCAGATACCGCAGTGAAGTGACGGACGGGTAGCTTTACCGTTCTTAACAGCCATTTCCATGAGCTGGCCTACGCCGACCTGGTCAAGCTTAGCAAACGGATCGCTCTCGAATATCTTCTTGTCATAGTAAGCACCGAGGAACTTACCTGCATCGTCACGGCTGAAGCCGTAAGTCATCTGAGTAAGGTCGTTGGTACCGAAGCAGAAGAACTCAGCTTCCTTAGCGATGTCGCCTGCGGTAAGAGCCGCACGCGGAATCTCTATCATGGTACCTACTTCATACTTCATATCGGAGCCGGCAGCTGCAATTTCTGCATCTGCAGTCTCAACAACGATGTCCTTAACATATTTAAGCTCTTTAGCGTCGCATGAAAGCGGAATCATAATTTCGGGAGCAACAGTCCAGTCCGGATGAGCCTTCTGAACGTTGATAGCGGCGCGGATAACAGCCTTAGTCTGCATCTTTGCGATTTCCGGATAGGTTACTGCAAGACGAAGTCCGCGGTGACCCATCATCGGGTTAAACTCGTGAAGAGAAGCGATGATAGCCTTGATCTGCTCAACGGTCTTGCCCTGAGCGTCTGCAAGCTTCTTGATGTCAGCTTCTTCGGTGGGAACGAACTCGTGAAGAGGCGGATCGAGGAAACGGATTGTTACCGGGCAGCCCTCAAGTGCTTCATAGAGCTTTTCAAAGTCGCTCTGCTGATAAGGAAGAATCTTATCAAGAGCAGCTTCTCTCTCTTCAACGGTGTCGGAGCAAATCATCTCTCTGAATGCGGCAATTCTGTCCTCTTCAAAGAACATATGCTCTGTACGGCAAAGGCCGATGCCCTCAGCGCCGAGTTCTCTTGCCTTCTTAGCGTCAGCCGGAGTATCTGCATTGGTGCGAACCTTGAGGGTTCTGTACTTATCAGCCCAGCCCATTATTCTGCCGAATGTACCTGCTATGGTAGCGTCAACAGTCGGGATGATGCCCTCATAGATGTTACCGGTAGAACCGTCTATTGAAATGTAGTCGCCCTCGTGGAATTCCTTGCCTGCGAGAGTGAACTTCTTATTTTCTTCGTCCATATCGATAGCTGTGCAGCCCGATACGCAGCAAGTACCCATACCGCGTGCAACAACGGCAGCGTGTGAAGTCATACCGCCGCGAACGGTGAGAATACCCTGAGAAGCCTTCATACCGGTGATGTCCTCGGGAGAGGTCTCAAGACGAACAAGAACAACCTTTTCGCCTCTCTCGTTCCACTCCTCTGCATCCTCTGCGGTGAATACTATCTTACCGCAAGCAGCACCGGGAGAAGCACCGAGGCCCTTGCCGAGCGGAGTAGCTGCTTTAAGAGCTGCTGCGTCAAACTGCGGGTGAAGAAGAGTATCAAGGTTACGCGGGTCGATCATAGCTACCGCTTCTTCCTCGGTTCTCATACCCTCGTCAACGAGGTCGCAGGCAATCTGAAGAGCTGCCTGAGCTGTTCTCTTACCGTTTCTGGTCTGAAGCATATAAAGCTTGCCGTGCTCAACGGTGAACTCCATATCCTGCATATCTCTGTAATGATCCTCAAGGGTCTTGCAAACATTTTTAAACTCTGCAAATGCCTCGGGGAACTTCTGCTCCATCTCTGTGATGTGCATGGGAGTACGAACGCCTGCAACAACGTCCTCGCCCTGAGCGTTTGTAAGGAACTCACCGAAGAGGCCCTTAGCGCCGGTAGCCGGGTCACGTGTGAATGCAACGCCTGTGCCGCAATCATCGCCCATGTTACCGAATGCCATTGACTGTACGTTAACTGCGGTACCCCATGAATACGGGATGTCGTTATCACGGCGATAAACGTTTGCACGGGGGTTGTCCCATGAACGGAAAACAGCCTTGATAGCGCCCATGAGCTGATCCTTGGGATCGCTCGGGAAATCCTCGCCTATTTTAGCCTTATACTCATCCTTGAACTGCATAGCGAGCTTTTTAAGGTCGTCGGCGTCAAGCTCTACGTCCTGAGTTACGCCCTTTTCCTTTTTCATAGCGTCTATAAGCTGCTCAAAATATTTCTTGCCGACTTCCATAACAACGTCGGAATACATCTGAATAAATCTTCTGTAGCAGTCCCAAGCCCATCTCGGATTGCCTGACATTTCGGAAATTGTGTTAACAACTTCCTCGTTAAGGCCGAGGTTGAGGATTGTGTCCATCATACCGGGCATTGAAGCGCGCGCACCGGAACGAACCGATACGAGAAGCGGATTTTTCTTATCGCCGAACTTTTTACCGGTGATGCCTTCCATCTTTACGATGTACTCGTTTATTTCAGCCATGATCTCGGGATTGATCTCGCGGCCGTCCTCATAATACTGAGTACAAGCTTCTGTTGTGATAGTGAATCCCTGCGGTACCGGAAGACCGATGTTGGTCATTTCGGCAAGGTTTGCGCCTTTACCGCCGAGGAGCTCACGCATGTTAGCATTACCCTCTGAAAAAAGGTAGCAATACTTTTTTGCCATTGAGAATACCTCCAATTATAAATTACAGTGTTAATGGCTGCCCTCGCTTTAAAGCTATGGGCATTATAAACCGCTTGATATTATAACAGAAAAAATACGGCATTTCCATAGTTTTTGCGAATTTTTTGTATTTCGGCGAAATAAATTAAGCACAAAATATAATTTTGAGCATTTTAGGGGAAAATACGCAAGTTTTACGCCGTTTTTTGCGAATAACAACTGTGCAAATCAAAAAGGAGCCGTAAAAATTACAGCTCCTTTCGGAAATGAAATTATACAAGACCCGCGTACATCTTTAAGATGTACTCCGCGTCAAAGGTCGAAATATCGCCGCTGCGGTTTGCATCCGCAACATATTTAGCCGTAGGGGACAGCTCCTCCATACCGTTTACGTATCTCAAAGCAAGCCTTGAGTCAACGGGCGTTATGCTGCCGTCAAGGTCAACGTCGCCGAGCTTTGCCGTAAGCGGAGCCACGTAGTGAGTTCCCGCATTATAAACGAGGAACTGCGGATACTCCGCCCAAGTGTCAACGGTCGGCTGCGTTTTCGCCGTCATCGCCCGCACATAAAGGTCACAGCCGTTTCTGCGGTAATCAAACATCGAATGCCCGTAATTCTTTATAAACCAGGTGTTTTCGGGGAGCATACAGGTTGAGGCGTCGATAATGCCGTCCTCGGAAAGACGGTTGTGCCCGACGTCCCTCGCCTGAACGTAATCGTCGCCGAGAGTCGTTTTAAGACGGGCGCAGGTGGCACCGCCGCTTGTACGGTTTGTCTCTATAACTCCGTCGCTCGTGTAATCGGCGGTAGGCGTAAACGGCGCTATATAAAGATTGTAGTTTGAGAATATGCAAACAGAAGTGCCGCTTGCCTTGGCTCTCTGTAAAATCGAAGAAATATTCGCCTGTATATTGTGTATCTCGTCGATTTTTCTCTCAAAGGTCGCCCAGTTGGCAGCTATCACAGAAGCCGAAACACCGCTTTGCTGCTGATTTTTCTCCATATACCCCTTCATTACGGCTTTTGCGTCATCATAGTATTCATCGGGTACAAACGCCCAAAGACTCGGCGTGTAGCCGAAGCCGGAAACAAGGCACTCGGTATAAATACGGTCCTTATAGGTTCTGCCGCTGCCGTCGGGAAGCTCGGTTTCAAGGAATCCCTCAAGCTTCGGCACCACAAGCTGCAAAAGCTTTAAGGTGTCAAGGACCTTGCCGAGAGTGTCGGAATTCATACTCTGATTTATAAACGGGATAAGCTTATCTATGCCGACGGCTATCTCGCCCTTAAAGAGACAGCCCACCATATCAAGCCCCGTAAACGCAGAATTTAGCATGGTTATGTTTGAGACGTCGTCACAGCCGTAAAGCCCCAAATACGAAGCCAAAACCGCTCCGCCCATACTGTGGCCGGCAATCGATACCTTGTCGACGTGCTTATCCGCCTTGATTTTTTGAACATACGTGTTTATGTCCGCAGCAAGCTCCTGCATAGATTTATGCCAAGTAAGACCGTAAACGTAAACGTTGTCGGCACCGACTTCGTCGCAGCACGCGTCGACTATATCCTTATCGAAGACGTCTGCCCTTGTGACCTCGTCAAGTCCGTATTGCGATACCGGCTCGGTATATTGGTCTATAACGGTGACGTCGGGGTGCTTTGCCGTGCCGTCGGGATTGCACGAAACCGGCTCGAAAAGATTGTTTGCTATTTCCACTATTCCCGTGCAAAACGTTTCATAATCTCCCTTTAGGAACGCGCCGAGCGGAGCTATGGCGTTTTTCGCCATTTCAACTATTGCGTCCTGCGACGGCCCCCAAACCTGATTTCCGTCGCCGTCCACCAGCGTATATTCGCTGAAGCCGGCTATTATCAGGATAGGCGTAACCTTATCCTTGGGCTCTGCGGCTGCCGCGGGAACAAAGCAAAGAACTGTCATGGTCAGTGCCAAAAGTACACTGACAAGCTTTTTCATCCTGTTTTTTGACATAATTATTCTCCCCCTGCTTTAAACAATTAAGTAGATATTACCATAATTATATCATTTTTGCAATATTTTTTATATAATCAGCTTATAAAATCCGTCTCAACCCTTTTAATTGACGTTTCGGGTGAATATGTCCATTTATCTATGTGACCGTCACTTATAAAATAATCCGCCGCCGGACTTTTGCCGTCACCGGTAAAATAGTCCACGATAATAAGCTTTATTTTCATCCTTTCGGGATTTATGCTTTTTATGTAAACCGCGGCACTGTCGCCTGCGCGCGGCCCTAAGGCGCATTCGGCAAGCCCTGCAAGATTTGGCGCAAGCTCCACGAATATACCGTAATCCTCCACCGAGCGTATTACTCCGGGCACGGTTTCTCCGGGTGCGAATTTTGAAGCGTTTTCCTCCCAAGTGCCGAGCAGCTCCTTTTGCGACAAGGTGATTCTGCCGTTTTCGTCTATCGATTTCACAACTGCCTTTATATCCTGATTAACCGAAAAACGAACACTCGGATGAGGTATGCGCGACACCGAGATACCGTCTATCGGCATAAGTGCCGAAATGCCTGCGCCTATGTCGCAAAACGCGCCGAACGGCTCAAGGTGCGTCACGCGCGCGTCGATTATATCGCCCGGAATGAGTCTTGAAGTATAATTTGCCGCGCACTCCTCTTGGAGCTTGCGGCGGCTGAGCAGAGCGAATGTCTCGCCCCTTTCATTCTCGGAAAATCCCGTTATCACAAAGTCAACGGGCTTATTAACGCGCGATATTATGGCTATGTCGCGAACCGTGTTATTTTCAATCCCCATAGCGCATTCCTTGCGCGGCATAAATCCCTTCATACACCTTAAATCCACGTCGAGATTGTGTCCTCGGTCGCAGAGAACCGCGCGCGCCTCAAGCGATTCTCCCGACAAAAAGGCGTTTTTGAGCTCCGCCGGGCTTGAAAGTCTTTTTTCGACGGCTTCGATGTCTGCGCGTGCACCCTCGGGGTAATATTTTTTCATAATTCTCACCTGCTTTGTTTACACTATGCCTGCCGCTTTATAAACACCGTGTCCCTTATGGCAGGTACAACACTATATGTATATGCGGCAGCTCTTCGGTTGAGAATTAACGCGCGATTTTATTTTAGCCCGGCAAGCCTCCGGTTTTGCCGCGACGCAGAACGAAGCGAGCCGCTCAAAACCGTAATAAACAAAGTCCGTAAAATGCAAAAGTGCCGCAAACACGAGGTTTGCGACACTTTTTTACACCATATTCAAATATCACTTTTTAGCCTGCTTTGAGTACTTCTTGAGATATATAAATCTCATAAGTCTTGTCTCAATGGGGTTTATGGGCTTGCCTGCCTCAAACAGTCTTGCGCCGACTGCGGTCTTGCAGCCCTTATCCATTACCATTTCAACCGCTGTGGCATCATATTCGCTGCCCGATACGCAAAGCGCGCCGTTGTTGTTAAGAAGAACGCCGTTTCTTCCCTTAAGAGCCTTTACGACCTTCTTAGCGGTCTTTTTTGTGCTGTTGGGATTAAATGTTACCGAGCGAACGGTTGCGCCGACAAGCTGTGCAAAATCGTCAAGAAGCGGCTTTATTGTTTTGCCCGACTTAGACATTGCGACTTCCGCCGGTGTTTTGGTGTGCATAATGAAGTTTACGTCCTTGCGCTTTTTATAGATGGCTCTGTGCATTTCAGCCGAAGCCGGATAATCATTGCCCGCTACAAGCTCACCCGTTTTAATATCTATTCTGACTATTGAGCCGTCGCCGTCTACGGCACTTATATTAAACACGCTGCCGTCACGTTCGCTGTTGCACGGCTCAAATACCGGAGCCTCCTTGGCACTCGAGTCAAAGAGCGAGCCGATATATTCGGCTACGTCGCCTAAGGTCTCGGCTACCTTACCGGTGATGAGACGGTATCTGTTTTTAACGGTAGTTTCGCAGATCTTTTCGAGCTCTGCCGCCACCTTAAACGCCTCGTCGTAATCCTTACCCATGCAAAGAGCACCGTGGTGAGCCATAATTACGGCCTTGGAGTCCGAACGCTTTATAGCCTCGACAACGCCCTTGCGAAGCTTGCCGGTTCCGGGAAGTCCGTATGCCGCAATCGGGACATTATCGCCGACTATTTCGGCCGACGCGGGCTCAACCTCGTTTATATCCATACCGAGTGCACTTATGACGGACGCCTGCATCTGATGCGTGTGAATTACGAAATTAACCTCGGGGCGAAGACGATATGCCTCGGCATGAATGCCCTTTTCGGAGGACGGCTTAATGTCACCCTCATAGCTGCAATCGTCGATATTAACAACTACTATTTCGTCGGGAGTAAGAGTTTCATAGGGACGTCCGCTCGGAGTAATAACGAATCTCTTATCGTCTACTCTGCATGAAATATTACCCCATGTTCTCGCGATAAGGCCGTATTCAACAACCTCTATACCGGCTTTAATGACGAGCTGTTTTGCTTCCATTATATCCATTGTATTCACCTCTTCGTTATTTATAACAAAGCGGGACAGACGGAAAACCCGTCCGCCCCGTTTTCTTGGGATTAAATTCAGTCAGCCTTAACAGCGACGTTTTCAAATACTCTGTCGAAGCAAGCAAGAGCCTGGTCGATCATCTTAGGAGTATAAGCGGCTGAAGTATAAAGACGGCTGCCTGCGAGAGTTACAAGACCCTCTGCCATGTAAGCTGCGCCCATATGCTCCATTTCCTTCTGTCTTACGCCGGTCTCGCCGAGAATTGCCGGGATTTCCCACGGTTTCTTCCAGTTGATCTGATAGTGCATTGTGCCGACTGTCTCAAGGTGGCAGATAGAGCCGGTGTTCCAAACTACGAAGGGAAGGCCGTGCTTCTTAACGAGCTCTTTAAGACCCGCACAAATTCTGTCGCCCATCTGACCTGCCTTCTGGCAAGCGTTTGTTCTTTCGATTTCTTCAAGAGTGAAGTAACCTGCGCAGCATGAAAGCGGGTTAGCGGTCATTGTGCCGCCGACAAGAGCCTTGTGGATCTTCTTACCGCTCGAATCAAGGCCTGCACCGAGATACTTCATGTACTCTCTCTTACCGCCGATGCCGCCTGCACCCGGATAACCGCCTGCAATAACTTTACCGAATATGGTAAGGTCGGGCGATACGCCGAAGTAACCTTGAGCACCTGCCATACCGATACGGAAGCCTGTAACAACCTCATCGAATACGAGGAGTGCGCCGTATTTGCGGCAAAGACGCTCAACGCCCTTAACATATTCAACGGTGATGGGGGTAGTACCGCTCTCGGGGCCTACCGGCTCCATATAAACGGCTGCTGTGCCGCCGCGGAACTGGTTGAGTCTGAGCTTTCTCTCAAGCTCGTCAAGATCGTTCGGAGTAGTCTCCTGAATGAACATGAAGCAGTTGAGCGGAACACCGTGAGCCTGTGTGAACTTGGTGCCGTTTACGCGGATACCGTAAGCCATCTGATCTGACCAGCCGTGGTAAGCGCCGCCCATCTTTATGATGTTCTTATGCTTTGTAGCAAGTCTCGCGATACGAGCCGCACCCATGCAAGCCTCGGTGCCCGAGCCCATCATACGGAACATATCAACGGTTTCAATGCTGTCGGAAATCTTTTTGGCGAGCTTGTACTCAAACTCGTGGAAAAGTCCGGTTGAGGGACCGCAAGTATTAAGGAGGTCAATAACCTGCTCACGAACAGCTTTCGGGTTGGAGCCGAGAACAGTCGGGCCGCCTGCCTGAAGGAAGTCAAAATACTTGTTGCCGTCAACGTCATAGAGATATGCACCCTCTGCCTTTGTGAAAACAAGCGGGAAGGGATAGTTGAAAGCAAGGTTATGCTGAACGCCGCCGGGGATTATCTGGCGAGCTTCCTCAATCTGTGCTTTTGATTTGAGGCACTTTTTGTTGTAATACTCATCCTCGTATTTTTTAAGAGCCTCCGGCTTGATGGTGTAAATCGGCTTTTTAATAAGCTCATCAAGCTCTTTGTTGACTGCAACAGCGTCATTGTACTCCGAAATTGCAAATCTTGTGTCCATATCGTGACCTCCGTTTAATAAAATTAACGAAACGGTGCTGCGCAAAAGCGGCGCACCACAGATAACCACGTGTAGTGAATTACCGTTCACTTGTAATTATAGCACAAAAAAGGCTCTTGTCAACGCAAAAATACGACGCGGCAAACAAATCGAACTCAAAATTGCGGACGTTTAGATGTTTTTTAACTATTATTTGAATTTGTTAAACTAAACAGCCGCGAAATTGAAAAAATGACGAATACATCTGTGGGGTATAAATGAGCAACTACACAATATATTGATGATTACTCCGTCAAAATAAATAATCGATGTGTCAATTATTCGTCAATCTGCCGAAATTTCGAAATTGCGGCAAAAATCGCGGATTTTTTGCATAAATGTCTCTTTCGACTGCCGAATTTACATTGCAGCCGCTTTCAGGCTACATCAAATAGGGTGATTCCCCACGGTGTGGGGAAATGTCAAAAGGCACCCTTGTAAAGGGTGATTCCCCACGGTGTGGGGAAATGTCACGTAGTGACAAAGGGGACGGGCTCCCGTCAGGAGCTGGACGCGAGTCCACGAGCGGACTGAGGGATTATTCAGTCTCCCTTTTCAAGGGAGATAAAAGCGAATTAAAAGGTCACGCACATTCTTTTTAAATTCTGTAAATTCCTTTGAAATCCCTCCGGCTTGCCTGCGGCAACCCACCCCCCTTTTCAAGGGAGGCAAAAAGCGGATTAAAGGTCACGCACATTCTTTTTAAATTCCGTAAATTCCTATGAAATCCCTCCGGCTTGCCTTCGGCAACCCACCTCCCTTTTCAAGGGAGGCAAAAAGCTTCCAAACTGCTTTGGCGAGCTTGCTCTCTGCAAGGGAGGCTGAAAAGTAAAAAGACGAAAACGGAAGTGGAAAACGAATAGTGAAAAGGGCGGGCAGGGGTGTGCGAAAAGCTCCTCATATGACACACAAAAAAGAATAGGCATACAGCACCTAAATTAAGTACAAAAACAGAATAGGCACACGATATCAGAATGGTGTACAGAAACGGAATGGTGCACAAAATGCAAAACAGGGCACAAAAAAACAGAGCAAGGCGAACCTTGCTCTGCTTATGATTGTTAATAAATCGGATCGATTGCTACGTGAGCGTCAGATCTCAACCCAACCCGAGTCGCCGCCCTCTACGGGGCCGGTGCCTATGGAGATTGTGATGATATCATCAAGCTCGTATGCAGAAACATCGAAATCCGGTGTTTGATAAACCTGTTTCATTGAGATTTAATCTCCTTTCAAGATATAATAATAAAATTTAATGTCGGAACGGAATATTCAGTTTTGAACAGCCGAACCGATAGTAAAGTTTCGCTGTGGTTTCTTGGTAAAATTCAATTACTGAGCTTTCCAAGCAGCAACAGCAGCATCATATCCTGAAGCAACTTTAGCAGTTACAGCTGCGGAATACCAAACATAATGATCGGCAGTACCGTCATTGTAGCATACATAAGCGATGCAGTCAATATCAGTTGCCTGAGAAGCATGAGAGATATTCTTGACGATTGCGCCGAAGTATGCATCGGAAGAAGCGTTTGCCTGACTTACATAGTCAGTAGAAGCAGCTTTCCAAGCTGACGGAAGTGCGGTGCCTTTTTCAACTGCTGCCTTAGCAGCATCTGCATCGGCAGCGCCTGTGTTGGCAGCAATGAAGCCAACGCTCTTAATTTTATTGCCGTTTGAGTTCATAGCAGCGAAGTCAGCAGCTGTGATAACCGAAGTAAGTCTGAACTGGAAGAGATCATCCGGAGCAGTTGTCTTATCGCCTGTGAACTTAACCTGAGTCTTATACTTAGCTACAGCATAAGACGGAGCTGACGGCATGTTAGCAAGGATATTACCTTTTGCCGCACTTACTTTATCGTGAGGAATAACGGTAGGGTTAGCGGTAGTACCAGCGGTCTGCTTCAAATACTGAGCTGCATTAGTACTCGAGTCACACATTGCAATATTAATGTTGCCAGCCGCGATTGCAGCTGCATCACCGGTTACGTTAAATGTGATTGACATTTCAGGTACAGAAATGCCATTAGCTTCTTCTGTGATCTTTACACCCTTTTTAGATGTAGCACCAAGGTTAGGACCGTCGGCAAGGATCTGCTGCATAACACCGCTGTTATACAACGCTTTGTCTGCATCACTCATTGTTGAGTTGCTCATACAAGTGGCGGCAAACTTTGCATTGATGTTAGGTTTAGTAGCATCCTTTGCATAATTTGCAAGGTCTCCCAAGAAAACACGTGAAGAAAGGTCAGGAGTATAAACATTGCTGTCATACAAGAGACATGTACGTGAGTCAGAGAAGAGGAAGTTGTCGAAATCCGCTACTTCGAATTTTAATGTAACCGTAACTTTTGCGCCTGGTACGATTTCAGATGCTTTCTTATCTGATTCAAGTACAAGACCGAAAGTTTTGCCGGTATCAATAGCGAAAGAACTGATTGCGACTGTGCTTAAGAGCATGACTACAACAAGAGCAATACTTAAAATTTTCTTCATCTTAAGCATAAATTAATCTCCTATTTGTAAAAATTGATTGATTAAAGGGACATTACCAAGCAGTATTGACGTTACCGGCAATCACATTCTGGTCAGGAAGAGTTTCGAGCCAAGCATCGTGTGCTTCAATAGCAACTGCATCAGTACCATCAACCGCACCGTCGCCGTTTACATCTGCTGCATAATATGCTGCAGTATCTTCATCTATTGTTTCAATCCAAGCATCATGTAATTCGACAGCAACCGCATCGGTACCATCAACTGCACCGTCGCCGTTTACATCGCCGAAGTAAATGAATACATAGGTTGCAACTACTTTGCCGCTGTCATCTTTAAGAAGGATGGTAGCTCCGGTAGTCATATTACCCTGATCGTTGGCAACTACTTCAATAGAACCTGCTTTTGTAGTAACATAATCCTCAATGTTTCCGCCATTAATGGTATCTATACCGAATACACAGCCGGCATAGTCGCCCGAACCTGTGCAAAGGTTTGTTCTGATTACGGTACCGTAATCTTTGCCTGTTTCGGTAAGGATAAGTTCCGGATCAGCTGCAGCAGCAGCCTTCATTACCGGGAATGTAAGTTTCTGACCTGTGGTATAAACCGTAGAGGTTACATCAGAGGTCTTGTAGGAACCTACATAGAGTTTACCGCCGAGATTGGTCATTGTTTTCTGATCGTTAAGCACACCGAAAGCGGCCGCGGTATCGGAAATGGCCTTAGAAGCGGTAAAGGTGAGGGTCGAAAGTACGACGCCGTTTGCCTTCTGAGCAACAGCTCCGCCGGCAGCCTGCGGTAATACGCCGACATAGACATAAGTCTTGCCGCCCGCAGCAGCATCATTTACGACCGTCTTTGTTGCATCGCCTGCACCGAACAGCGTTGAAGCGGTTGTGCCGCTTACAAACTTAACAGCACTTCTGTCATACTGAACAGGAACAGAAACCGTTGCAGCATAATAATCTGTGGTTAATTTTACGGTAACCCTGACTGTATCGCCTGCGCTATATGACGCCTTGTCAAACGATAAAGCGATAGTGCCGTTTTCTGCGACACCGGTATTATCATTTGCGAAAACGCCGACTGCAAGCACGCCAAGGAGCATAACTACAGATACAATAAGGCTAATAGCCTTTTTTGCCTTGGTCATTTTTTGCCTCCTTCTATTCTTAATCAATATTAAATATACACTTTTGAGAGCACAATGTCAATAATTTGTGAATAAAAATGGCACGCCGAAAGAAAATATCCCTTACGCTATCACAAATAAAGTTATTTCCTCGCGGGCTTACAAGCTTTGTACCGTTTTTTCACAAAACTATTCCGCCGCACTTTTAAAGTATATGCTCTAATCTTTTTAAGAATATCCCATTACATACGCCCTTGTGGGGGAGAAAACTCCCCCACCGGGTTTTAACTTAAGTAATCTTAAAGGAAATTACTTCTGAGCGATTGCAGTTCCGCCGTAAGCAGCGTCAACTACAAGGCCGTAGTTAGCGAGGTCAACCTTACCGGTAGCAAGGCCGCCTGCAGTCTTATAAGCGCCTGTGAGAGCAGCTTTGTTGTTGATTGCGAGGTCCATGGAGGAAGCATCGAATCCGTCAACAACACCGTCGCCGTTTACATCGCCGTAGATAACGACTGTGTAGATAGCAACCGGAGCACCGCTCGACTTAAGGCTGAGTGTTGCGGTAGCGCCTGTACCATAGAGGCCTGCAGCGTTAGCGGCAACATTAAGAGTTGTAGCCGAAGAATCCTTAGCCGTTACTCTTGCGAGTACGTCGTCGGCAGTAGCAAGCGAGCCGGGTGTTATGCCGGTGATGAGAGAAGCGTTCTCTGTTACGGAAACGCCCTCATTTGAACCCGCTGTGGTGGGAACTGCTACGTACTTGCATACGAACGGAGCCATAGCATTCTTGAGGTTTGTGATAACAGCGTCAATCTGAGCTGCTACAACGTTTGAATAGAAGCGGTCATTTGCAGCATAGTTTTCAGCGGAGCCGCTGTAAAGGTTTGCTGTGTTGCCCTTCTCATCGGTGTACTCATAGCCGAGTACGGAAACGAGCTTAGCATAAGCTTCGGTCTTTGAAAGGCCGTCAGCTTTTGATGCGTCAAATGTATATGCACTGTTTTCAGTGAATATTGACTTAGCCTGAGCTATAACTGCCTCAAGCTCGGTGTAAGCACCTGCCTCGAGAGCAGAAGCCGATTTCGGCATAAGAGCGCGCTGAGCGATTTCAAGCTCATACTTAACATCGAATACCTCGGACTGAAGAGCATTTGCGTTGGCATTTAATGCCTCGGCAGCTGCAAGAGCCTTGGTGTATCTTGCATAAGAGCCTGCTGTGTAATCAGCCTCTTTGTAGCCCTGAGCCTTAGCGGCTTTGATTTCCTTATCAAGGAACTGCTTCTGAGTTGTAACCGCAGCGCCCTTCAGGAAGCTTGCATACCAAGCAATGTTCTTAGCGCTGTTAAGGATTTCAAGCTCCGAATAACTGGGAGCCTTGTAAGCCTTTACGGCATCCATATAAGCGTTCTGAGCTTCGATTGAAGGAGCCTTCATGGAAGCTACGATAGCACTCTTATATGTAGCGTTTGCCTTGTTGGCAATAGCAGTAATTTCAGCCTCTGAAAGTGAGCTGCCGTCAATGTACTTTTCGGGAGCTACGGGGCCCTTGTAAGCGTCAATGATAGCGTTGCCGGCTTTCATTGCCTTTTCGTAAGCCCAATAAGCATAGAGGTCGAAGTTCTGATAGTTGATGTCGCCGGCAGCCTTAAGAGCATCCTCAATGGGAGCCGGTGTAACGGTTGCTGAACCGCTTGAAGGTGTTGTGCTCTCGTTGTTTGCTGTATCAAGAGCCTTAGCGGCGGTTTCAAGAGCGGTTATGGCTGCAGTGAGATTAGCATCACTGTAATTGCCGAGGTTAGCCTTCTTGAACGGGCCGTAAGCAAGCTTAGCGGCAGCGGTAAGAGCTGTCCAGTAAGTCTTCCAAGCCTCTGCCGGATACTTAGAAGAATCACGGTTAGCCTTGAACTCGCTGTCAACGGCCTTCTTAATATTGGTGCCGTTGTAATAATAGAGTGTGCCGAACGGGGCAGTCATGGTGAGAGTGCCCTCACGACGGTTATGTTTACCCCAAACAGTTACCGAGCTGTTTCCGAGAGCATATGTGGCACCCGAGGGAACCGTCGCTGCGTCAACATCGGATTTAAGTCTGAGCGGGTTAACGGTAACAATACCGTTGGGATCGCCTGTCAAGAATTTCTGACCGACGAGAGCCTCTGCCTGACCCGAGGACTCAAAGTAGGTTGAATTATAAGCGGAAACAGAGCTTGCGTCGAACTTACAATCAGAATCTCTCTGGTTAGTCCAGGTTACGGCAATGTTTGAAATAGCAGAAGCAAGAGCCGATGCACTTGTTACAAGGTAATCTGTGGTGGTTTCACCCTTCATCTTAACTACCTCATATAAGTTTGTCTTCTTATCTTCCTTAGACCAAGGGGTGCCGACGGTATCGGCTGTATCGTTGGTTGCATACTCAAAGGTAGTGGAAGTAATGTCGCCGTCGTAAGCAGTACCGTCCTTGAAGGAGAAGCTGTAAACAGCGGTTACCTTTACAAGGCTGTCTGTGGGAACTGCCGCGTTAAGAGTAACATCGGTGCTTTCATACGGTGAAAGCTCCGTTGCGCCGTTTTTGAGCATTTCGGTGCCGTTAACGGTAACAGACTTAAGAGTGAGCACGTAAGGATGATCATATGTATCGCCGTGCTTTAAGAGCATACCTGCAGATGCGTTTGTTACCTTAAGAGTAGTGTTCATCTGGCCGTTTTTAAGCTGTACATAGTTAAGTGAACCCTTATCTATTGTAAGCTTAGGCTCAGCATAGGACTGAGCGTTAGTAGTCCAGCCGAGGAAGAAGTTTACGAACGGAAGAGCTACGTCAAGAAGACCGCCTGTTTTAACGGCATAGGCAATACCTAAAATCAATTTCTCTGCGAGGCCTGCAATAGCGCTCTTCTGAAGAATAGCGTCAAGTGAATTGTAAGAATCGGCGATAAGAGCGGTGTTGCCGCATACCTTACCGAGAACCTTGTTAAGGAGTTCTCTTACGATTCTGAATACTGCGGGATACATAGCCTCGGTTCTGAGAGTGCTGTTAGCAGGAATATTGAATATGCCCGTAACGCTGTTTGTACCGAGGAGCTTGCTTACGTCAAGGTTGAGAAGTCTGTCGATAATGTCTTCTCTGAGAACAGTCTCAAGGAAGGTCTTACCGTCAGCAGCGGTTTCGTTGATTATCTTCTCAACAGGAAGAACGTCGCAGATAATCTTGTCGAGCTTAACCCACGGATCCTGTGCGGTAGCAAGGTCGATGGTAAGGCCGTCGGTGTTGATGAGCTTCTGGAACTTCCAGCACCACTCGTTGTCAGAGGTGAGAGCCCAGTCGATTATCCAGTCAATGGTGTCTTCCCAAGCGCGTGTGTTCTTTTCGAAGTCTGCAAGCTTATAAGTCTTGGAGGCTTTGAATTGGTAGCCGCCAGCCTTATCGGAGCCGAGGTCGGCAAGCTTGGAGAGATACTTCATACCGATGTCGGTGCCCATGGTAAAGATAACATCGAGCCAATAGCCGCTGTTCTTACCCTTTACGAGGGTCTTCGAGTTGTAATCGGCATAAATAAGTGCGTCATAGTTGTAAGTCGGAACGAACTGAGTTGCAAGCTCACGAATTACGCAAGCGAGAAGAGCGGTTACGTTCTGTCCCTTGAGCTCGGCAGCCGACGGGAGAATTATCTGAGGCATAAGAGCCTTAACGCCGATTGCGCCGAGAGCGGTAACAACATCCTGATCGGAAGCGGACTTATCTACAACTGTGTCATAGTAGCCTGCATAAACAGTCTCATAGCCGGTACCGAAGAGATACTCGGGGTTATAAGCTGCTACATACTGAAGAGCCTTGCGAAGATTGGGAACAAGGTTTGAGTTATCGCCCTTTGTCCAATTGATTGCAGCCTTTGCAGTATCCGAAAGCATTGTGTCGATTGCCTTGCCGACAAAATCGTTGAGCGCTGCAAGAACGGTGGTATACCCCGCTGCCGAAGCAGTAACGGAGCCGCCGTTTGCAGCTGTGGGCATAAACTCGTTAACGAAATCACCGGAGATGGTGTAGTTCCAGTTAATGAGCTTAGCGAACGAATTAGCGGTGGACATATCAAACTTGAGCCAGGTCTCTGTGAGACCGTCTTTGCTGACAAGGCGATAATAGCCGTTGTCGTCGGAGCCTATTGTGAAGTCCGACCACTCCCAGTTGTATGTGCCGGCAGCCTTAGAATAGAATGCCTTTACATCTGACGGAAGCTTAGCGAGAACAGCGGTGGCCTCTGAAGCCTTGCCGCCGAAGAGCTCGGTCTTTTCAGCGCCGAACCACTGTGCAAGAAGCATCTTAACGGAACCGTTGAGAACAACGGGAGCAAGATCCTTAAATACATAGGGAGCTATCTGATAGAGAGCCGAAACAAGAGTATTGCTGTCAAGATTGAAGATTTCGGAAACCTTATCGCTTGTGGCAAGTGAGGGAAGGAAGTAGCTGTCTTTAACGTAATATTTTACGTTTTCGCCCGAAGCGTTGGTGTAAACATAAACGCCTGTGCCGTTGCCTTCCATATCGGTTTCTTCGGTCTTGTAATATTTCTCATCCTGAGAAACATATGTCTTCTTGGCGGTATCATATTCAAATACCTCGATGTAAGCACCCTTAGAGTCTGAGCCCTTAACATAATAATCACGAAGGCCTGCTTCAGCGCTTTTCGGAAGAGCAATGTGATTGCTTATGCAGTTGCCGGAAGCGTCTTCTTTATAAGAAGTATAGCTCTGCGGCTTAGACATAGCGTTGATGAGGACATTCTTGATAAGAGTGTCGGGATTTGCGGTTGTTGTTGAATAAGTATTGATGAGCGTCATGTCATCGTCAACTCTTGCGAACAACGGATAAACAAGACCCTTTACAAGGCCCGGAATATCGGAGAGGTACTTATTAACGCCGGAGATATCAACAAAGTTGCCGATAATGCCGACGTCGAGCTTGCCGTCGTTGATAACCTTTTTAACGAGACTTGCGTTGTCGTTAAGAAGGGTTGCAATACCGTTGACTATTTCGAGCTGAGCGTTGTCTTCTCTTGTCATGCCCGACTTCCAGTTTTTAAGGTTAGCGTCTTTAACTATGCCGAGCATCCACTTGACACCGCCGACAAGTCCGTTGTTAAGAAGAGCCTGTGCGCTGTCGATTGTTCCGCAAAGAGCATTAACCGAGCGAAGGTCGATAACAAGGTGCAAACCTGCTTTGTTAATAACATCGCCCATGTTTATGTTCGCGGCGGCAAGGGTAACATCGAGGAAGTCAAATACGACTGACATTCTCTCTTCGGTAGAGAGTCTTGTTACCGCGCCGTCCGGGCTGTATGCGTTAAGAGCGGTAAGGTTATCAGAGGTCTGATACTCCGTCTTTGCGGCAAACGCCATTACGGACATAGTTGAGAAAATCATGACAACTGCCAAGATGACACTTAACAATTTGGTAGATTTTTTCATACGTGTTTTTTCCTCCTAAAAAGATTTACATTAAAACCATGTATGCGTACCTGATTTTTTCTGCGGGCGGCACTCCCCGCAACAATTCCTCGCACAAAATCCGCTGTACTTCTGACCGCTCTTTGATTTACAAGAAAGCAAACCGATTTCGGCACGTTAACTCGGTCGGTTTCCACCGTTTCCACTTCCGTAAAAATGAATCGGTGGAAAACTGATGATACACACCCGAGCATATTACCGTAGGATGTGTATCAAAACGGGATGGAAACTGCACGGTAAATCAGCCGTGCGGCAGCGCTCCCTCAAAACAGGGGGCACTTCGCCCTATTACACCATTCCTATGGTTAGTTAAAGTATAGAATTTTAAACGAAAAAAGTCAATAAATTGTTCACACAAATTTGTTGATTTTCTGTATTGAACAAATAGAATTGTTATTTTTGGGCAAAAGTGGCAAACAAAATTGGCAATGTTGTTGTAAAATTATGAACAAATTGTTAACGCTTTCGAGTTTTGAACTTTTTAACAAGTATTGAACACGGTTTTGAACATTTTTACGGTATTTTCGGGTAAAAACAGAGGGCTTAAATAGGCTCCCTTGAAAAGGGAGCTGTCTGCGAACGAAGTGAGTAGACTGAGGGATTTATTCAGGCTCCCTCAAATAGGGTGATTCCCCACAGTGTGGGGAAATGTCGCGGAGCGACAAAGGGGACTCTCTCCCGTCAGGAGCTGGCTACGAACGAAGTGAGTAGACTGAGGGATTAAATTAGGCTCCCTTGTAAAGGGAGCTGTCATCGAAGATGACT
>ERZ772879.392-NODE-392-length-34673-cov-4.554914_pt1 | contig 34673 bp, 41 predicted proteins | sample MGYA00580582_ERZ772879 | MGnify/ENA primary metagenome ERZ772879 (study PRJEB29015, sample SAMEA2737682) | human gut metagenome | biome: human gut; feature: human-associated habitat; material: faeces | place: China | collected 2012 ... | reverse complement strand
TGATTATAGAATATTTTCTACATTAAGTCAATATAAAAGTAGAATATTTTCATCTTAGAAAGGAGGAGAAACGTGATTTACGATAACATCCGAACTATCTGTGAAAAGAAGAATATTTCTATTAAACAGGTAGAACGAGAACTGGGCTTTTCAAACTCAAGCATTTGCAAATGGAATGAATGCGAGCCAAGTGTTTGGAAAGTGCAGAAAGTAGCAGATTATCTTGGAGTAACCATGGAATATCTTTTGGCAGACCAGAAGGAATCAACATGAGGTCCGCAAGGTTGGATAGGAGGTAAAAGAAAGTGAACAGATTTGATCTCTTGAAACAGACAAATATAAAGCTTGCAGCCCGTGTAATTATGGAACTCGGGGAAAGGTTTCATAACAATCCAGAAGCTTTGGTGGAACATCTGGAAGGAAAGATAACAGAAGAAGACCTGCACCAGATTAATGATGCAGGTCGTAAGGAAGGGTTAAGACCGATCGTCTTTATCCCGTAGGCAATAGTAACAGCCATTTCCGTTTGGGCATCCCATCATTTTTGCATAAATCAAACAAGACATATAAGAATTATCCATTCTAATGTGTTCTGGCTTAATTTTATCAATTTTGCATTCTGCTGTTTCATTATCCAAGTCGTGAATTTCGCCGGTATTGATATTAAGCAGAAAACGTTTGCCATTAAACGGTGTCTGAGATCTTCGCATAATCAACCCTCCTTCCATATGTACTCGGGTGTGCCAGCACCCTGTATATACAGAATAGGAGCGTACTGTCGAAAACACAAGAAAAAGCGTTCGACAAAGTAGTAAAAATTCTATAAACACAATAAACACAATCTTCATACGATAAAACAGGAGGTGAACCAGATGGCAGTTATCAAAGAAATCAAAAACGGATCCGGAGGAGTAATCCGGATCCATGACGACTACTGCAAGAACAACACTCCGGAAGACAACCAGAAGATCATAGATAACGTATCTCGGATAGTCAATGATTATTACATAAGAAAATCCGTGGGGTAGAAGGAACTTGCAGAGCTCCGCCCTCTGGTGGATGAGGAACATAAGAAAAGAGGCAAGAAATGAAACGAGATGCGATCATATCCCTGTGTATAGCCCTCCCGGTGGCAAATCTGCCGTTCTGGCAGTGGAGAAGCCCGGCAGAGATGCTCCTGATGGCAGGGTTGTTCTGGCAGGTGGCGTTTGTGGCCGTGGTCGGGACGGGGTATAAGAAACGAAGATAAAAAATGCCAGCACATAGCAGTGTGCTGGCAAAGGGAAAAATCCCAGATGTAAACGTTCAACATCATCATAGCATCTGGGAGGAGAACAGTCAAGCGGCACGGGTGAAAAGCCCGTATTTATTTTTGGGGTATGAATCCCCTTACAGGCTTGATTAAACGTATTAGAGATAGGACAAGGATTGCTTATGAGGTGTGGATATATAAGATGGATCTGGGACTGTGGGAACACCAGGGAAGTTGAAGAAAAGCATACGGGCAGATATGGAGCCAGGGGACAGAAAAGACAGAAGAGGAGAAAAGCCACTCCGGAAGAGATCGCTAAACAGAACCAATGGAAAAGGGAACGGGATGTCCGCCGTCTGATTAAATGGAATTTCGGAATAGGAGATTACTGGTTCACACTGACATACAAGAAAGGATCACGACCACCTTGGAAACAGATGCAGAAAGATATGTCAAAGTTTATCCGGAAGCTCCGGGACAGGTATAAAAAATATGGATGGGAGTTGAAGTACATATACCGCTTGGAGATTGGAAAGCAGGGCGGACCCCACGTACATATCCTGGTCAACCGGAAATCAAACAATGAGACAGATACAGGGCTTCTAGTGGAAATGTTATGGAACCATGGCCATGCACAGACGAAGAGAGTGTATGACGTAGATTCCGGAGAACTGGCAGAATACATAACCAAGCCGTTGAAAGAACATGAGCCAGAGGATCTGAAACGGTACCACCCATCCAGAAACCTGATCCGCAAGGATCCGGAGAAAGAAGAGATAAAGAAACGGAGCCTGGTGGACAGGCAGGGGATACCGAGAGATCCGAAACCACCAAAGGGATGGGCGATTGTTCCTGGTTCAGTAAAACATGGGAAAAACAAGGTGACAGGCTACGCATACCGGCATTACATATTGGTCAGAACAGGGAATAGAAGGGGTTGACATGTGGAAAGTAGACATATATCTGGAGGCAGACAGCAAGGCCCAGAAGAATACAGAGAGAAAATATGCATATATCCTGGAAACGATTTGCGCCGGCGCAATTAAAACAGCAGAAGGGTTCCAATGTATTTCTGGAACATACCATAGTGCAACCCTTCAAAATCTGGCGGCAGCATTATCGCGGATCAGAAAGACAAGCAATGTCTGCGTCCATACAGAAGATGTTTATGTGGTCTCCCGTATCCGGAAACTTCCGGAAATGACAGCAGCCAATTGGGAAGATGCCAGAGGCACCAGGATTGGGAACGCAGAACTCTGGAAAAGGATCTGGGAGCTGATAGAAGAACATCGCTTAACATTAACAGCAAAAGCCGGGAAGCACAGTTACTCAAACTGGCTTCAGGAAGCTATGAAAAAACGAAAGGAGAAGATGTAAATGTTCGAAAGATTTGGAGAGATGAGCAGCTGCAGGGAGATCAACGAACTTGCAGAGAACCTGCTGAATGAAGGAGATATCCAGAGCCTGAAAACGATGGCGCAGGAGAATGGCATCCCGGAAGATTATGTTGAGATGTATCAGTCCGGTGATATCCCACATCTTTGCGATACTGTGACGGCTGCCATGGGGAAACTGGATGTGGAATGCGGATCTCTGAAACTGGCCGGTCTGATGAATGACTGGGTGGAGTATATCCGTGGGCTCTGCATGGAGGATGAGATGGTCGCACACCAGGTCCGCAAGAAAGGAAAGAGCCTGAAGCAGTGCATCGCAGAGATCTTGAAGTATGCCTTTAAGAACCAGGTACCTGTGGACAAGGAGATCATAAAGGCTGCAGGAGTCAACGCCGGAAGAGTAACTTTCGGAGATCCGGACATGGGTACCGCAAAAAAACTGATCCGTGATTACTATCTGGGAGGCAGCAGGAAATGAAGAAAAAGGAGATAGAAAAGATCCCATTCCGGGGCGGTGTCAGGGCAGACAAACAGTATCGTAACACAGCAGTTGCATTTTTTCAGGATCTCCGTGGAGAGAGCCATCTGTTTGTTGAAGTTTACGAAAACAAAAAACGGGAGCTGCAGACCCCGTGGATTCGGATGGTGTTTACCCAGAAGGACTGGGGCTTGTATTATCCGGATGCAGGCGTCTGGTCGGCAGCAGGGCTGGATGAAGAAAGGGAAAAGATCGGCAGTAACTGCAAAAAAAGAAACAACAAGTGTTATATGGCTAGGTCCCAGGGAGATATGGTGTGGAAGTTTACTGGAAATACGTGGGAACGGAAATACATCACCTGGGTAGGTGTCCTGCAGAGCCTGATCCACAACATCAAAGCGCAAAGAGTCCAGAAAAGGGAAGACAAACGTGCGGACAGGCTTAAAGAACGGGAACAGAACACCCCGCCGCTTCCGAAAGGACTGGAAGACTGGGCGAAAAAAACAGGCATCGGAACAGAACACTTCCTGTACTACAAGCGTCATGGAAGATATGCGGATATAACTTGCTCTGCATGCGGACAGGTGACGGAGGCAGCGGTCAGAAGAAAAGACACCTACGAGGGACAGTTTGAAAAGATAATCCCGGTCCCGCAACATGATTCGGTGGGAACGTGCCCTCATTGTGGTGCTACAGGGGTGTATAAAGCCCAGGGAAAGGCCAAAGGAGTATGGGGGCATGGGATGAACTGCTTTATTGCACAGAGATATAAGGACGACGGAGCAGTGATCAGATACGTGGAGATAGAAAAAATATACAGACTGGATACTTTCATGGATGAAAAAGAGATCATGACAGGCGCAGGCGAAAAGATGATCATAACTGAGATCGCAAGGACTTACCTGGAAAAAGGAAAAAGACCACAGACAGATTATCATAAATTTAGTTCTTACTCCGGAGAATTCTGGGATGACTGCAATTTGTGCGGAATGAACAACATTTCGATCAAAGCAGCAAAGATATATCCGGAAAGCTACAAAGAACTCCGGACCACATTCCTGAGATATTCGGCAGCAGAGATGTATGGAAAACATAAGACCATGTACAACCTGAAAGAATACCTCGAAAGATATATCCAATGGCCGCAGATAGAGATGTTTGTGAAAATGGGATTATATCATATAGCGGAATCCATAGTAGAGGGCTACTGCGGGATCATAGCAGACAAGGATGCCATAAAGCCGGAATGTTTTCTTGGAATCTATAAAAGAAGGCTCAGGGACCTGAAGACCTTGCAGGGAAACTCTGATTATCTGAAAGTGTGGCAGATGGAGAAACGGATGGGACTTCACGTGACAGTACAGGAAAGCATATTCCTTGCGGAAAGCCAGGTACGGCAGAACGATCTGAAAGAAATATTGAAATATACCACAGTAGCAAAATTCATGCACAGGATAGAGCAGTATTCCGGGTGCGAGATCCCTGATACTATGCAGGAACCCATGTGTGGAAGGGCAGCAGGTGCCGTAAGCGGTGTAACCCGCACTTATGTGGATTATCTGCATATGCGGATACAGAGGGGGTATGACCTGCATAACCAGATTTTCCTTTTTCCGAGAGACCTGAGGCTTGCCCATGACCAGATGGTCGTTGAGACAAATGCGGAAGAGATCCGCAAGAGAGAACAGGCAGTTAGCGAAAAATATCCGGACATCCGAAAGAACTACAGGGGTCTGAGAAATCAATATTTTTACGAAGACGAGGATTATCTGATACGGCCGGCAAGATCAGCAGAAGAGATCGTTGCAGAAGGAAGGATCCTACATCATTGCGTCGGCGGGGACAGCTATCTGAATAAGCATAACACCGGCCGGAGCACGATCCTTTTCCTGCGTTCAAAGTCAGCGCCGGAAACACCGTATATCACAATAGAGATCTGCGGGACAAAGATCCTGCAGTGGTATGGGATCCGGGATACAAAGCCAGATGAAATTAGGATAGAAAGGCATCTGAGAAGATACATAAAAGCATTAAAGGAAAAAGATCAGATAAAGTCAGTGACCGCATAAGGAGGAAAGCATGGAATATGTACAGCTGAGCATGGATGAATACATCCAGAGTAAAAATGACATCAAAAATAATCTTGGGGGTATCGTAAAGAGTTTTGTCCGGATCGGATGGCAGCTGACCAGGATCGACCGGTCAGGTGCTTATAAAAATGACGGATACAGCAGCATAGCCGAATTTGCGGCCACAGAATATGGGATGAACAGGACCGGTGTAAGCCGTTTTATGAACGTATATGAAACATATTCTGCAGATGGGGATACACCGGAACTGAAAGAACAGTACCGGGAATTTAAGTTTTCGCAGCTGACCGAACTCCTGCAGGTACAGGAAGCAGACCGGCAGATGTTCACGCCGGAAGTGAAAAGGGAGGATATCAGAGAATTCCAGAGGTTTGAAAAAGAAAATGAAGCAGATCCGGCCCGGCTGCTTGACTGGAAGGATGCAAAAAGCCCGGAAGAAAAGCTGAAAGCAACGATACAGGAGTTTTGCAGGGAGAATAAAGATATCCTCAACGCAGTGTACAGCTCAATTACGGAACCAAAAGACCTGGCAGAGATGATCAGCCCGTCCGGCAGCAGGAGTTACCGGAAAGGCACTGTGTATCTGATGTTTTACGAGGAAACAAAAGGGATCATGGTCAAGGTGTTCGGAGAGACGCCGGTGGATATTACATATCGATATTTCCTCGATGTTGTGCACAGCCTGTTCGATGAGTACGATGCAGGGGCCCATACCTGGGAGAAATGCTTCGGGGTACTGCCGGACGAGGGAACAATAGCCCAGAAGCAGGAAGAACCTGTGGAACCGAAAATGCCAGAGCATAGCGGTGAAAACATCGGGAATGTACATGAGGATATTTCGGCGGAGAAGGTGATGGAAAAACCAGAGATTGCGCCGGCGCAACAGGAAGAACAGATCCCTGGACAGGACAGCATCGATCAGCATCCGGAATATATGCCGGAACCGGTGCAAGGACCAGATATCCCGAAGAAGAAACCAGAAGATTCTGTACCGGGGATCCATAAAGAAGAACAGAAGTCCGACCCAGTACCGGAAAACAATGAAACTATTCCGGAAGCTATTTCGGAAAAAGCAATAACCCGGAAAGAATATCTTGAAACGCTCACATTATACGGCTGGGCGGATTACGTGGCAGCAACAATGCGGACCTTTGGAAGCATACCATTCTCCAGGTTACGAGAGATCAGCTTCTGGGAAGAATGGCTGTGCGGAAAAGTGGACAAAAAAGGACGTCCATGGATTGAGTAAAGGGTGTTTTCAAAAATCCAAATATATCACAAATACATAAGGGGAGGCCCTGACCTCCCCGGAAAGGGGCAGAAATGTTATTCCCAAAACAGAAAAGTAAGAAAAAGAGAATGCTCCATCCGGCCAGCATCCTGCACGATAAAAGCAGCAGGACCTGTTATCTCTGCGTAACACTCCACGATAACTGGAACGAACACAGGATCCTGGACGAGCACCATATATTCGGAGGACCGAACCGGAAGAACTCCGAGGAATATGGCCTGAAAGTATACCTGTGCCATGATCATCACATCTACGGCCCAGAGGCAGTACACAACAATGCACGGATTCGCCACGAATTACAGCGGACAGCACAGAGAGAATTTGAAAAGCAGCATAGTCACAAGGAGTTCATGGAGATATTCGGCCGGAACTATCTGGATCCGGTAGAGAAAGGAGAAAATGATGGAGGACACATGTAAAACCTGTATCAACAACGATGATGGTCTTTGCGACCGCAAAGGTATTCTTGTAGAAGACGAAGATTCCTGCGAGCATCACTGGGCAGCAGGAAAGAAGGTCAGAATGAAGCGACATGAGAAGAAGATGGACATCACACCAGAACTGATGCTGTCAGCGTACAACATACTGATCCAGGGGTGTAAAAGCCAGCCGGCCAGTGAAGATGGAACCTGCAGCAACTGTATCCTGTATCAGAACTGCCCAGGTGCATCAGATCTTCTTCCGGAAAACTGGCAGGAGATACACTATCCGTATCTGGAGGAAAACACACTACATTACATAAAAGCTGGGAAAGTTAAACAGATTGTATTTGCCAGACGAGAAGATGCAGAGGAAAGGCTTGAGGAAATGAAAGAAGGTGTGAAATGAACTACAAGAACAATGAAGGCTATCCAGATCCGACAGCCGGTAAAGCAGTTCGGGCAGCAGGCAGGATGCCGACACATATTTATAATGCTTTTTGCGTTTTGAACAATACAGCAGGTCTGCTGGGATTAGAGATTACAGGCGTACGAGATCGAAAGACAGGAAAAGAATGGAAGAAATAGAGAAAGCCGGGAGCATACACGTTCCCGGCTAAAAGCATCGAAAGGGGAGGATACCAGTGGAAACAGAAATCCAGAAAGAAAACGAAGAGAAAAAAGAATATCTGAAATCCTATCGAAGAGCAGTGAAGAGAGAAAAAGATATCCTTGACGAGATCCAGAGACTGAGGGCAGACAAGATGTTCCCTTCCGTGGCCAATGACGGGATGCCAAAAGGCAGCAACCAGTCCGATCTGTCAGACTACATAGCTATTCTGGATGAGCAGATCGAGCTCCTGAAGGTAGAACGCCTGGAAAAAGCCAGATGTTATCAGAAAATCGAGAAACAGATCAGGCAAATGGGAAACGAAGATGAACAGGAAGTGCTGAGATTGCGGTATATAACAGGTTTGAAGTGGGAGGAAGTAGCTGCACGAATGAGCTATAGCTGGAAACATATACATAGAATTCATTCATCAGCTCTTTGCAATTTCAAGATGACATAGAATGACACACTTTATATGTGATATTATTACAATGGATTTCAGAAAAAGCAGATGGAATCCTCCTTTCAAGAATTTAGCTGCCAACCCACGGGCAGCAGTTTTGGAACGTAGCTCAGTGGGAGGTAGAGCAGCTGGTTTATATTCAGTATGTCGATGGTTCGAACCCATCCGTTCCAATTTCTCTATTGTAGAGAAATTCCTAACATCATACATTTTTTGTAAAACGTCTTGTAGAAATACGGGGCGTTTTATAGTATCATAAAGAAAATGTATGTGGGAGGAATAACGATGATTCAGATATTAACTTTTAATAGAAACGTAGAGACTTTAAAAGGACCAAATGTCGTAATAAATAGAATACATGACGCACAATCTTTAGATGATTTTGAGATTAATATCATAAATTTGAATGATGAAAATATGTGGAAGAGACAAGGACGTACAATAAGTCTAATTGATTCCATTAACGATTTTAAAAGCTTATCAAAAATGATTAATAATTGCAAGAAAACGAAAATCGTTATTTTATTTCCACAGAATCTGACGTATAGATATAATTATGCAGTGCACGATTATTATTCATACATAGAATTAAAAGATATAATTCCTGAACTATTGAATAATATTGGAGAAATATATTCGGAATTATCAACGACGAAACTAGTATATGAAAACACTATTTCAATTATTGGAAAAGAAAAAATTAAAGCGAGCTTTTTCTTTGTGACAGAAAATAATGGATTAGTTACATCAAGTAGTGGAAAAAATGTAGCTTATAAATTGGGAAAAGTTTATATAAGCACATTGGACTTACGAAATTATATACAAGTTATACATTTTTTGGAAAAAATTGAACTTATTATTAATAAGACTGAAATTCCTTCATGGATGGAGGAGGTACAAATGTTTGATGATATTCAACAGCTGGACTTAATACGAGAAAACAGAGAAAAGATACAGATGGCAGAGCAAGAAATTGATAAAGCAAAAAAAGTAATGGATCAGAATAACAGGTATAAATCCGTTTTATATACGACAGGTGATGAGTTGGTAGAAGTTGTTCTTGAAATCTTAGGCCAGTTACTTGATTATGACTTTTCTCAGTTTGAGGATAAGAAGAATGAAGACTTTTTAGCTGAAATCGGAAATGATGTATTTATTGGAGAAATCAAGGGAGTGAACCATAATGTTAAGTCTGAAAATATATCACAGTTAGATGTTCACTATCAGGGATATTTGGATAACAATGATATACAACCAGAAAACGTACATGCATTATTGATTATGAACCATCAGAAGAATAAACCAGTTGCAGACAGAGAGCCTGTACATGAGCGGCAGGTTAATTTGGCAATCAGAAATGAAAGTTTAATTATTGACACTTATATGTTGCTAAAACTGTTTGAAAAATTCAAACGAAATGAAATTGACCAGGAAGAATGCCGGAATATTTTAAAGAATAATATCGGAATCTTAAAAACAATTTAAAGACAGTGTATATATAGCAGTCCTGCGGGGCTGCTTTTCTAATGCAATTTTTCCTACAGCGTGCACGGCACCAGCATATACATACTTTACGCGTGGATTTACACTGTATGTAAGTGTTAGCGCACCTCCTTTCGGCGTGGCAGCAATCGGCTGTCACTATGGTGCCGGTAGGACTGTAATTTACAAATATCAAAAACGAAACGAATGAGAGGTGGTGAGGCTTGCCAAGAGCACCAGATCAAAGAATTGAAGAAGCCAGAAAGCTATATGCTTCTGGAACGAAATTAATTGAAGTTTCTCAGAAGCTCGGAATCCCGGAGGGGACAATCCGAAGCTGGAAAAATAGATATAAATGGGATAATGCAACGTTGCAAAAGAATAAACGCAACGTTGCGAAAAAGAAGGGCGGACAGCCCGGAAATAAAAATGCGGAGGGACATGGAGGAACCGGCCCGCCGGGAAATAAGAATGCAGTTAGGACAGGAGAGTTTGAAACTCTCTTTTTTGATACCCTGGAACCGGAAGAAAGAACGTTGGCAGAGATGATCAGGCCGGACAAAGAACAGCTGCTTCTCAGAGAAATCCAGCTTCTTGCAGTCAGGGAACGCCGGATGCTGAAAAGAATCCAGTCTCTCCGTGAACTGGAAGCTCAGACAGGATCTGAAGAAGATCCGGTACCATCCGGAATGTCTGTAACAGAATATACTTCCGGTATCGAAAAAGGAAAACTAACAGAACTTCGAAAGTATGAAGGCATCCTTGGCCAGATCCAGGCCATAGAGGATGCTCTGACCAGAGTGCAGGCCCGGCAGCAGAAAGCAATCGAGATGCTGCATAAGTTTGGTTATGACGATGCAAAACTGGAACTTGCAACCATGCAGCTTGAATTTGAGATGTTGAAGCAGGATAACCAGGCAGAAGAGACTACCGATGATGGTTTCCTGGAGGCAATGAATGCAACAGCGCAGGATGTCTGGGGTGATGAGAATGTATGAAAAACTCAAAACTCTGAAAGATAAGCTGCAGAAGATGAAAACCAACAGAGCCAACAGGCAGATAGGCCAGACGTTTCATTTTTCTCCGTTCTCAAGAAAACAGAAACAGGTCCTGACCTGGTGGTGCAAAGAATCCCCGGTTCACGATATGGATGGAGTTATTGCCGATGGAGCAATCCGATCAGGAAAGACAATCAGCATGTCCTTATCCTTCGTTATGTGGGCCATGAGTACCTTCACTGGCCAGAACTTTGCCATGTGCGGAAAGACCATAGGATCCTTCCGGAGAAATGTTCTGTTCTGGTTGAAACTGATGCTCCGGTCAAGAGGATATTCCATCACGGATCACAGGGCAGACAACCTTCTGACCATCCGAAAAGACGGAAAAGAAAATTACTTCTACATATTCGGCGGCAAGGATGAAAGATCTCAGGATCTTATCCAGGGAATCACTTTAGCCGGCGTGTTCTTTGATGAAGTTGCCCTGATGCCGGAATCTTTTGTGAACCAGGCAACAGGCCGATGCTCTGTAAAAGGTTCAAAGTTCTGGTTTAACTGCAACCCGGATGGCCCGTATCACTGGTTTAAACAGAACTGGATAGATAAATCTACCGGATATCTGGGAAAAGAAGAAACTGCCCGGAGGATGCAGCAGGCGGCCGCGGAGGGGAAAGATCCCGGTCTGAAAGATATTCTGTATCTCCACTTCACTATGGACGATAACCTGTCCCTGGATGAAGAGATCAAAGCCAGATACAGGAGCATGTACGTTGGAGTATTCTTTAAACGTTATATCATGGGGCTTTGGGCGGCTGCAGAGGGAATCATCTACGACATGTTCGACGAGAACAAACATGTCCAGGATATCAGAGATTTCTATCAGCTGCTGATCAACGGGAACAGGTATGTTTCCTGCGATTATGGTACACAGAACGCAACGGTATTCCTGCTGTGGAATAAAGGAACCAACGGGAAATGGTACTGCATCCGGGAGTATTACTATTCTGGAAGAGACAAAGGTAAACAGAAAACAGATTCAGAATATGCAGACGACCTGAAAGAGTGGCTGGATGGAACCAAGATCAAAGCAATCATCGTGGATCCATCGGCCGCTTCTTTTATTGCAGAACTCCGGAAACGAGGATATAAGGTCCTGAAAGCCAACAATGACGTTCTGGATGGAATCCGGCTGGTTGGAATGCTTCTGAACCTGGAGAAGATTGTCTTTGCTTCTTCCTGTAAAGAAACCATAAAAGAATTTGCTTCTTACATCTGGGATGAGAAAGCCCTGGAAAGAGGAGAAGACAAACCGGTGAAACAATTCGATCATTGTTGTGACGCTGTGAGGTACCTATGCAGCACCATAATCGGCAGAAAAGCAGCACGTTTCCGAGAGATAAGGAGGTGAGAAAAATATACACATTTACAATACCAAGAGAAGATTTCGATGAGTTAAATCCAAACAAGCAGGTGATCCGTCAGCTGATCAGCAAACATATCAGCATGGTTGGACGACTGCAAAAGAATATGCGTTACTACGGCGGAGACCATGAGATTTTAAAAGAAAAAAGGAAAAACAAACTGGTATGCAATCATGCAAAAGATATCTCAGATGTGGCCAGTAGCTACTTTGTCGGAAACCCTGTAACTTATAAGTCAGAAGCAGATATCAAACCACTTACAGATGCTTTACAGATTGCAGAAGCTGATGAGACAGACGGAGACAATGGCTTGGATCTGTCTATTTATGGCATAACTTACGAATACATTTATGTAAAAGAAAATGAAAATTACTTAGTAACTAAGAATATATCTGCCGAAAATACTTTTATGGTAAAGGACGACAGCATAGAGGAAAATGAACTCTTTGCTGTCTATTATTATATCCGGAAAGATGATTCCGGAATGCGGCCAGATCATTACAGAGCTACGGTAGTAACCCCAAATTATAAATACGAGTTAGATATTGAAAACAGCAACATATACCAGCCAACCACAGAACAGGCAGTGCCACATTACCTTAGCGAAATTCCGATCATTGAGTATTTAAACAATAAACTGGCAATCGGAGATTTTGAACTACAGATACCTCTGATTGATGCGTACAACGCACTGATGAGCGATCGTATAACTGATAAAGAGCAGTTCATTGATGCAATTTTGGCTATTTACGGAACATTGCTGACGGATGAGGACGAATCAGATACTGAGGGTGAAGACGAAAGTATTCGAAAAGCAAAAGCACGTTTAAAAGAATATAAAATTCTAGAGATGCCCGATACGGCGAAGGCAGAGTATCTAACAAGGACATTTGATGAGAATGGAGTGGAGATCCTCAAGAAAGCCATTGAGCAGGATATCCATAAATTTTCGCACATTCCTTGCATGACAGACGAAAATTTTAGTGGAAATGTCAGCGGCGTGGCTATGGAATTCAAGCTTCTGGGTATGGAGAATATTACCAAAATTAAGACCAGATATTATCGTAAGGGCCTGAGAAAAAGAATGAGGATTTTCTGTAAATTCCTTGCAATGAAAGGCGTCAATATTGACATGATGGGAATTACAATGATATTCACCAGAGCTCTTCCTAAAAATCTTCTCGAGATCTCACAGATGGTATCCAATCTGAAAGGCGTTGTAAGCAGAAGAACACTTCTGGCACAGATTCCGTTCGTGGAAAATGTAGATGAAGAGCTTGCGGCTGTGAAAGAAGAAGCAGAAGAAGAATTAAAGCGGCAGCAGGAAGTCTTTGGCTTGAAGGACAATACCCCACCAGAACAGGATCCGGATGATAAGGAAAAGGTAGATGAGTAGGAAATACTGGGAGCAGAGATCTGCCTGGGATATGTATCGGTTCATGGAAGACGCAGAAGAAACAGCAGATCTTATTGCCAGGGTATACCGGAAAGCTTCCCTCCAGCTGGAATATGCCGCAAGAGATATCTTTGAAAGGTTCATGACAAAATATGGTCTGTCAGAAACAGAAGCCTGGCAGATCATAAATTCCATCCAGGATAAAAACTCCATTGATCAGCTGAAACAGGAACTCCAGAACAGGAAAAAGGACAGTGAGATTCTGAAACAGCTGGAAGCTCCGGCGTACCGTGCAAGAATGGAACGCCTGCAGGATCTTATGACACAGGTAGATGCAGTGATGCAGCAGGTGTACCAGCAGGAGAAACAGTTCGATACGAAGCTCCTTGAACAGCTGGGCGAAAAAGCTTATTACCGTTCCGTATATAACATGCAAAAAGAAACCGGTCTGGCATTCGGTTTTTCTCATGTAAGCAGGAAGCAGATCGACCAGGCTCTGCAGATGAAATGGTCCGGAAAACATTTTTCAGACCGTATCTGGCAGAACACACAGCAGCTTGCAGATTCCTTGAAGGATGAACTGCTGATCAGTCTCCTTACTGGCCGAACAGACCGGGAAACAGCAGAATCCATCCGTGCTCAGTGCGGAGGGGGAGCAAAGCAGGCCAGGCGATTGGTAAGAACAGAATCCTGTTACATGGCAGGAGAGCTGACTGCACAGAGCTATATTGACTGCGGCATCAAGAAATATCGCTATGTGGCAGTACTGGATCTTCGAACCAGTGAGATCTGTCGGAGACTGGATGGCATGGTATTCGAAGTAAAGGATCGCCAGGCCGGAAAGAACTATCCTCCTATGCACCCCTGGTGCCGTTCTACGACGATTTCTATTATCGACAAAGAAATCCTCAGAAACATGAAAAGAAGCGCCTACAACCCGGAAACAGGGCGTACAGAGATGGTTCCTGCGGATATGACCTATAAACAGTGGTATGAGAAATACGTCAAAGGAAATCCAAAAGCAGAAGCCCAGGAAAAGGCAGTCAAGAACGCTGCATCAGACAGGAAACAGTATGATCAGTACCGGGAACTCCTTGGAAAAGACATGCCGAAACATTTTGCAGACTTCCAGGAAATGAAGTATAATGAACCTGAGAAGTGGGAACTGCTCAGGACTTATGCTCGTTCGGTGAAGAACGGAATGATATCTCCACTGTCCGGTTTTAAGAATTATCAGAAGTTCTATGATGAAATCAATGAAAAAGTTGTTGGAGTCAAAACTTCTGAGGGAACCGAAGTAACCAGACAGAGCAAACACTTCATGGAGAGAGTGATCGGAACCATGAAAGATCCTAAAACTGGACGACCACGATCGGGAGTATCGGTGGAAGGAATAAAGGATGCGCTGGAGAAACCGGCGAAGGTATTTCCTGTGAGAACGGATCCTGGTGGAGAAAAAAGTCAGAAATATATGGGCAGAAACGGAACAGTTTCAGTAGATCCAGATACGGGAGTTCTGATTCAATGTAATCCAACAGATTCAGATTATGTGAGGAGAATAAGAAATGGAAATGCGAAGATTTGAACTGACGAATGAACAAATTGAATTTCTTAAAGAAATGTATCCTGACAATGAACTTGTTCAGAGAGTACTGAGTCATGAAAACAATGGAGTATTTGAAGTAGATGTGGATACCAAAATTGATTTTATGGAGTACATGGAAGATGAGTCGGTATATTGGATGAATCCACATCATGAGCCATCAGCAAAAACATATATGCTCGAATCAATAAGGGATGATATTTATTATCAGACCAACTGATACCACCAGTCAGAAATGGCAGGTGGTCTTTTTGTACTCATTTTAAGGAGAATGTGATGAAATTAATTGAATATGGGGAGAAGTCCTGTCAGGGTATGTTCCTGACCTCCCCAAAGAAACGGAAGACATGGCGAAAGGCTGTGTCTTATTTTTATTCGTAGGTAGGACGAAAAAATAAAAATACCTCTTGACGGTTACGCGTAACAATGATATATTAAATGTAACGCGTAACACAAGGAGGTGAGAATAATCGCGGATAATAGCAGAGCCGATTATATGAAAACCAGAAGGGAAAAGCAAAAAACCTTTAGTGTGACTGTTGACAAAGAAAAAATGCTAAAATTTGAAGAAAAATTATTAAAGCAAAAAAAGTCAAAGTCCGAATGGTTGAATGAGAAAATCGACGAAGAATTAAAAAAATAAGAAACACTCACCAACCTACCAAGTCAACTGAGTGTTTCTCCACAGAGGAAATCCCTCTATGAAATATATTATCACAGATGTGGATTTCCTGCAATTAAAAGATTGGAGGAAAAATCATGAATGAAGTTATGAATAACAAAGCAAACCAGACACCTATTGAAATTGCATTGGGCATTGATGAAAGGGGATATACTACAGCCAGAGCATTGTATGATTTCCTTGATATGCCGAAGCAGAATTTTGCAAGATGGGCGAAAAAGAATATCGAAGAAAATGAATATTTTGAGGAAACTGTTGACTGGTGGGGGTTCTTCACGATGAAGAACGGTAATGAATGCAAGGATTACCGCCTTACTACAGACTTTGCAAAGCACCTTTCGATGGAAAGTCATTCAGCTAAAGGAAAGATTGCACGCCAGTATTTCCTTAAAGTAGAAGAAAAACTGAAAGAAACAGTACATCGCCCAGTTCCAATGACCGTCCCGAAGCAGATCCAGCTTCTTGCAATGGGAAATGTAGAGCTTAACCAGAAAGTGGATAACCTCGATAAAAAGATTGAAGATCTGGAATACAATCTTCCAATCCTTGGCATTGAGATTGACCGGATTACAACAGCAGTAAAGAAGAAAGGCGTAGATTGCCTTGGTGGAAAGAACAGCGAGGCATATGCAGACAGATCTCTCCGTGGAAAAGTCTACAATGACATTTACCGAGAATTAAAGCGGCAGTTTGGAGTTTCTACATACAAAGCCATAAAAAGAAATCAGTGTGATATGGCGATTGAGATGATCACTGGTTATCAGCTTCCATATGTATTGGCAGATCAGGTGCAATTTAAAAATGCACAGGGAAATCTGTGGGGAGGTATCCGGGCATGAATCAGATGGCATATGATATCGAAAAAGAACTGAAGATTTCAAGAAAGCAGACAGTCGTATTTTTAAAAAATACATCGCTTGGAGATTTATATGAAGCATTTGAGCAGGCTCTGAACCGTAAATGCGATCCTTTTGCGGCATCTGTATTTTACAATCTCGGGAAAGTACATGGAATCCGTGAAGAAAGATCTAAAAGAAAAGAGAAACATATTTAATTAAAGTATAAGAGGGCGTTGGCACTTGGTCATGAATAATGAAGTGTTGACAGGCCCTCTTTTTATACCCATTTTTAAATAATTGCGCCGGCGCAACGGAGGGAGGTGAGGAGAATGAAAGTGAAATGTATCAAAAGGTACAGCGATACCTGCTTAAAAGAAATCGTTGAGAAGGGAACTGTTCTGGAAGTAACAGAAGACAGAGGGGCACATCTGATCAGTGAGGGTGTTGCAGAGATGGTAAGAGAAGCAAAGGCAGCAGCCAAAGGGAAGGAATAGGTGATCCAATTATCTCCCGATGAGACGCAGGGTGAAGCGTCTTATTTTTTATGCCTTTTTCCGCCAGGCGTTAAAGAAGCGGATTCCACAAACTGAATGGCCCGGGCGTGCGAACGAATAGGCTGGGCAGAAAGGAAAAGACATGAGAAACAAAGTATTCAAAGCAATGTGTAAAGTTCCGATGAACCTGCAGTTATTCGCAGAAGGCGGAGACGGTGCTGGGGCCGGTGAGGGCAATGGCGGCGGATCTGGCGAAGGTACAGGCGGTGAAGGTGGGGATAATCCTCCATCCTTTGATGACTTCCTGAAAACAGGCGGTAATCAGGCGGAGTTTGACAGACGTGTCCAGAAGGCAGTCAATACGGCAGTGACAAACGCACAGGAGAAGTGGCAGGCACTGACGGATGATAAGCTTTCCGAAGCTGAGAAGCTGGCCAAAATGACCAAGGAGGAAAAAGCACAGTACATGCAGAAGAAAAAAGAAAAGGAACTTTCCGACAGGGAGGCAGCAGTAACCAGAAGTGAGCTCATGGCAGAAGCCAAGAACACACTGTCAGATGAGGGACTTCCGGTGGAACTTGCAGAAGTACTGAATTATACAGATGCAGATGCCTGCAAGAAATCCATGGAAACTGTCAAGAGAGCATTCCAGACTGCAGTTGAGAAAGCAGTCGATGAGAAGCTGAAAGGAGGCAAGCCTCCGAAAAAAGCACCAGGAACAAATACACAGGAAGCCCTTGAAAAGCAGGTATACAATGCGATGATGGGGATTTTTTAAAGGAGAGTGAATAAACAATGGCAATCAATACTTTAGCAACAGCAACCTTATTTATGACACAGCTTGATAAGATCGCTATCCAGGAAGCAACCACTGGCTGGATGGATGCCAATGCCGGTCAGGTGATCTATAACGGTGGATCTGAAGTAAAGATCCCGAAAATGAGCGTTCAGGGAATGGGCGACTATGACCGTGAGGCTGGATACCAGCGCGGTTCCGTTACCCTGGAGTACGAGACCAGAAAAATGACACAGGACCGTGGCCGTCTCTTCCAGCTGGATCCGATGGATATCAACGAGGCAAACTTTATCCCGACTGCTGGTGCAGTTATGGGAGAGTTCCAGAGGACACAGGTAGTTCCAGAGATCGATGCGTACCGTATCAGCAAGCTGGCTACAGAAACACTCACTGCAGATAAAGCAGGAATGATCGGAGAATCTTATGTACCGGGAACTGCTTCTACATCTGCTCTGCGTAAGCTGAAAGAAGGGATCAAAGCGGTAAGAGAAAACTATAACGGAGCTCTTATCTGCCAGGCAACACCGGACTTTATTATGGAGCTGGAACTGGAACTTGCGGGCAAGATCACTGCAGTGACCTTCTCTAAAGGCGGAATTCAGACACAGGTTCCTTCTGTAGATGGTGTACCGCTGGTTTCCACACCTTCCAACCGTATGTACACAGTTATCAAGATCAATAACGGTAAAGATAGTGGTCAGGAAAAAGGCGGATATGAAAAAGGAACATCTGCAAAGAACCTGAACTTCTTCATCTGTCCTGTAACCACGCCGATCGCTGTCACAAAACAGGATATCATGCGTATCTTCGACCCGACAACAAACCAGAGACTGAACGCATGGCAGATGGATTACCGCCGTTTCCATGATATGTGGATTCTGGACAACAAACTGGATTCCGTCTACCTGAGCATGCAGGAGGCAAAAGCATGAGACTGATCCGTAAAAATGTGGAAAGAGAAGCTGATGGGACAACAGCAGAAAAGCTGATCAGCGATGGATTTACGCCAATGGGAGAAAAAAAGCCAGATACAGTACCAGAAGAGAAAGCCGGCAAGAATATTGAAGATATGACAGTCGAGGAGCTGAAAGCTCTTGCAAAGGAGAAAGGCCTGACTGGTGTATCTTCCCTTGCCAAGGCAGATCTGCTTGCTATTTTGAAAGGATGATCCTGTGGCGAAAAGTAAAGACATAGAAAGAGTTCAGGCCTTGACAGGAGAAAAAGATGAGGATCTCATAGAGATTCTTCTTGATGATGCAGAAGCTTTCGTACTGTCTTACACAAACCGGACACGATTAAAAACTGGACTTGAAAAAGCAGTCAGGGATCTTGCCGTGATCGCTTTGAACCGGATGGGAACGGAGGGGGAAAAGTCCAGAAGTGAGGGCGGAGAGAGTTACACTTTTGATGATGCGCCGAAGCAGATCTATGACACACTGAACCGGTATCGCCTGGCCAGAGTAGGAGGAAAGACTTATGAGGCTGAGAAGAAGCAGACTTGAGGGATTTTTCCATAAGAAAATGACGGTAAAGAAAGATAAGGAAGGCAGTACCAGCGAGGAATATGGTGCTGCCTCTTCCGTTACCGGAGAGATCTGGCCGGCATCCGGAAAAGTACAGGCTGAGCAGTACGGCCAGAGACTGAATTATATCCGGAATATCCAGATACAGGGAAGCTATAAGATCCAGACGGATGAAAAAGGCCGGCTGCATTATATCCTGGAAGATGGAACGGATATAGAGGAACGGGATGGGATTTGTTTATATGTGGCAGCAGATCAGTCACCGGATTATCGGATCATATCCATCAAACCATATCGTTTCCTGACCATGGAGGCAGAAAAGATATGAGTGTAAAGGGATTTGATGAGGTAGCAAAAGCATTGAAAGAGGTGTCCGAGTTGGACACCCGGCAGGCTGTAGAAGAAGCAATCCAGTTTGTGCGGTCGGCAGCGGTTGAGAATTGTCATGCAGATACCGAAGAACTCAGACACAGTATTTCTGCCGAGGTTACAGAACAGGAAAATACAGTTACCGGCACCTGCTGGACAAATAAAGCTTATGCACCATATCTGGAATTTGGAACCGGACCGAAAGGGCAGGAGAAACATGCTGGTATCTCTCCGGAAGTAACTCCGGTCTATACCCAGCAGCCATGGTGGATCCATGAAAGCCAGATAGACAGAAGAGTGGCTGAAAAGTACCGTTGGCCATATATAGACACGCCGGATGGAAGATTCTATAGATGCAGCGGAAATCCGGCCTATCCGTTCCTGTATCCGGCTATGAAGGATAACGAAGAACAGATCTTAAAGATGCTGGGCGGAAGCCTTGCGTCAGATTTGGAGGATATATGAAGAATGTAAAAGATCAGGTGTACGCGGCACTGTGCACGGTGTCCGAAAATGTTTCAGATGCTTATCCACGTTCTTGGGCGGAGGGCTCAACGATCCAGTATACCGAAGAACAGAACGATGTATACGAAGCCAGCTCCGATGCTGAAGGAATGAGAGAGGATAAAGCCCTTGTAAGATACCGGATCGATATCTGGAACAATCACAGCACTTCAGAAGCAGCTCTGCAGGTAGATGAAGCGATGAAAGTGACAGGCCTGAAACGGATCGCATGTGCAGATGTGCCGGATCCGTCAGGGATGAAGCATAAACAGATGCGCTACGAAGGAATCATTGATATGGATTCTGACAGCGTGTACTGGAGATAAGGAGGAATAGCGATGTTAGCAAATGGAGCAACATTAGGTTACAGAAAACACACAGCTGGAGAAAACTCTGCAGCTTACACAGATCTTCCAGGACTGAAAGAGATCCCGGAAGTCGGAGTGGAACTGGATAAGGAGGAAAACACCTGCCTTACAGATCCGCACAAGATGTACGAGGAAGGCATTGGAGACCTTCCGGATATGAAGTACAAATGGAAGTACGACAATAGCAAAGCTGGAAGCCCGTACAGGCTTATGAGAGATGCAGCAGACAAAAAAGAGATCTGGGATTTCCAGGAAAAAACAAAAGATGGAACAGTTACCGAGTTTACTGCACAGTTTTCCGTAAAACGTACAGGCGGTGGAGTAAATGGTGTGATCGAGTTTGAGGTGACCATGGCCGTACAGTCTGAGATCAAACAGACAGATCCGGCGTAAGGAGGAATAAAAGATGATGAATTTTGAAGGCATTCAGGATCTGGGCGGAGCCTCTGCCCAGAATGAGACACAGGCTCCGGAGGAAAAAGTAGTCAATCTGGAGGAACAGAAGAAAAAGAGACAGCCCTTTGCTTATTGGAATGTAGGCGGTAGGAGCTTCAAGATGAAACTGAAAGCTTCCGGAATCGGACGCCTGGAAAATAAGTACAGACAGAATCTCATGAATATGATCGATGATATTCCGCCGCTTTCCGTGATGCTGACGATCATCCAGGAAGCAATGTCACCGTGGGAGCATGGGATTGATTATCAGGATGTGCAGAAGCTGTATGACGCATGGATTGATGAAGGGAACAGTCAGCTGGAACTCTATCAGAAGATTTTGATCCCGCTCATGGTGGTATCGGGTTTTTTACCGGAGAAAACAGCGGCATCCCTTCTGGAGGAAATCGAGAACGCCTGATGTCAGAACAGCTCTCAGAGCTGTATCCGGTAGCTCTTGAGATGGGGATCCTAGCGGAAACATTCTGGAACCTTTCTGTAAATGAGATATTTGATACTTTGGCAAATATAAGAAAGCGGCTGCTAAGAGAAGAAAAGCAGCGGATCATGGATAATTTTATCCAGGCCCAGGCCATAGCAGTAGATATCTCAGCGTTATTTGCCAAAGATGGCAAGATAGCCCATCCCTGGGATTATTATCCGGAACTGTTTGAAAAAGAACAGAAGGCATACGAAGAAGCAGAGGAAGCCCGCCAGTGGGAAGAGTACATGGAAAAAAGAAGGGCGTACAACGCCGAATGGAACTATAGACATAATCATTAATTTGTTGAGAAAAAGAGAGGAGGTGAGACCATGGGAGATACACTTCATAAGATGCAGGTGATAATTGAAGCTACAACAGAACCATTGAAAAAAGGGATGGAAAACAGCCGGCGGGAAGTAAAGAAAAGCGTTGAAGAAATCCAGAAGGAAACTGAGAAAATAAAGAATCCGTTCAAGGGGATGGAAAGCAAGGCACTGCAGCCGGTAAGGAATACCCTGAATAAGATTAGGGAAATGCTCAGCAGGAATCCTGTGAAAAATTTCCAGATCAAGGCAGGCATCAAAGTTCCAACGGAAGAGTATCAGCAACTGAACTCCACAATTCAAAAAACACAGACTCAGCTCAATAAATACTATGAACGCCGGGATAAGATGAGTGATCTTGGAGTAGATCAGGAAAGCATGAGCTGGAGAAGCCTGGCATATGACATTGAGGGCGCTGAACGTAAATTGAGAATGTATGAAACTGACAAAAAACATATGGAATCCTCAAATACAGATGTAACGCGGCCGGTATCTCTTCCGAAACAGGCATTGAACTTTGGAACAGGAATTTTCAAAGGAATAGGAGCAACTGTTTCGAAGGGGTGGGGAGGCTTTACAAAGCTTCTTGGAGGTGTTGGAAACGTTGCATCTTCCTTCACCGGTGTGATCCGGAAATGCTCCGGTGCTTATGCTGCACTGATCCAGAAGTTCACATCCGGAATCCCGTTTCTTAACAGGACAAAATCTTCGTTCAATGGTCTGGGAACATCCGGACGAGGCTTGACAGGTATACTGAAGACGATCGGAATGACTGCAAAATTTATGTTTGCAAGTTTTGTGATCCGTGGAGCTGTAGATGGCGCAAAGCAGGGATTTCAGAACCTTGCACAGTACAGTGGAGAAACAAACAGAAGTCTTTCTCTGCTGATGTCTTCTCTGACACAGCTCAAAAATTCACTGGCCACAGCCTTTGCGCCAATCCTGAATGTTGTAGCGCCAATTCTGAACAGTTTCATTCAAACGGTTATCAACGTGGTAAATTCCATAGGCCAGCTGATGGGAGCCCTCACAGGCAAAACCGCCATGGTCACGGCCAAGAAAGTCAATCAGGATTATGCTGCAAGTCTTAACAGTACCTCAACGGGTCTGAAGAATAATGCAAAGAACGCGGATACGGCATCAAAAGCGGCAAAACAATATCAGCGCACTCTTCTGGGATTCGACCAGATCAACAAGCTGAACGATGATTCAGACAGCTCCGGATCAGGAGGAACAGGAAGTGGAACGGATACATCACCGCTTGGTGGCGTTAATGATATGTTCCAGACAACAGCCATCAAGAGCCGTTTCAAAGATCTCGCAAAACTGATTAAAGATTCCTGGAAGTCCGGCGATTTTACAGAACTTGGCACCATGGTCGGCAATAAGCTCAACGAAGCACTGGAACGTATTCCGTGGGGTAAAATCCAGAATACCTGTAACAAGATTGCAAAAAGCATTGCCACTTTTCTGAATGGCTTTATTGAAGCTGCGGATTGGAAATTAGTTGGTAATACATTCTCTAAGGGACTGAACACAGCCTTTGGATTTGCAGATACCTTTGCAAAGAATTTCCACTGGAACAGTCTTGGGAAAGCTATCGGAGATGGAATCAATGGTGCTCTTGAAGGCCTTGACTGGAACCTGATCAAAGGAACCGTACATGATACCGTCTTTGGTCTGGTAAGCACACTGAATACAGCGATTGCGACAACCAATTGGAGTGTAGTTGGAAAAACAGTTGGAGAGTGCTTTAACACACGACTGGAAGCACTTTATACTACAGTTCATAACTTTAACTGGAGAGGCTTGGGCACTGCACTGGCTGATCTTGTAACCAACACGGTCAAAACCATTGATACAGGAAAAATAGGACAGACCTTATCCGATGGGATAAAAGGCTTTTTTGATTTTGCAATCTCAGCGATTGAACACATGGATTGGTGGTCCATGGGGGACACCATCTATAACAAAGCAAAAGATCTGATGGTAAACATTGACTGGAGCGGAATTGCTGACAGAGTTTTTGAAACGATTGGAGCTGCATTTGGAGGTTTTGCCGCATTTATTGGCGGTATCTTTAAAAATGCAGTTGCAGATGCAAGGAAGTATATTATAAAGCATTTCACAGAAGCTGGAAAATTCACCTGGGAAGGCTTTAAAAATGGTGTTGTGCAGTCATTTAAAGATATAGGAACCTGGATCAAGGCACACATTTTTAAACCATTCATAAACGGATTCAAAAAAGCTTTCGGAATCCATTCACCATCAACAGTCATGCGTACGCAGGGCGGATATGTTATATCTGGCCTGTTCAATGGTATGAAAGCAGGATTGCCAGCTGTACTGTCTTGGATTGCTAAACTCCCAGGGCAGACAAAAGAGAGACTTGGAAATGCCAAAACATGGCTACGTGGGAAAGGAAATGCTGCGATCATCGGTCTGAAAAATGGCTGGGAAGCTGTAAGGGAATCAACATTCCTGAGCAGAGTAAAGAAAATCGGTTCTCAATCTTTCAACGCTATCGGAGATATCAAAAGCAAAGTAACGCCGAAAGGCAGGGATATCATAAGCGGAATGAGAACCGGCCTGAATAATAACTGGAGCTCTCTGTCTGGAATATTAAGTAATATACCAGGCAAGGTGGCAAACGCAATTCCAAGCTTATACACAGTTGGCCAGAATGTTATTCAGACTTTTGCAAATGGATTTTCAAGCATCCATATCCCTATGCCACATATCGGCTGGGATTGGGAAGGTGGATCTATAAAAATCGGTAACTTCAAATTTTTATTGCCACGTTTCAATCTGAGCTGGTACGCAAATGGTGGATTCCCTGGTATGGGAGAAATGTTCGTGGCAAGAGAGTCCGGACCGGAGCTTGTCGGAAGAATGGGAAAACGTTCTGCGGTGGCAAACAATAATCAGATCATTGCCGGAATCCGGGCAGGTGTATTTGAAGCAGTTGTGAATGCTTTTGAAAGCATGCAGGGCAGAAATGATCGTGGACAGGAACTCCACATCTATCTGGAAGGCGATGCAAAGAAATTGTTTAAGGTGATCCGCCAGGAAGGAAACAACTATCAGAAACAGACCGGAAATCCGGTATTTGGATAAGGAGGCGGTAAAGTGACAGATGATATCATTATTGACGGAGTTACGATGCCGACTCCGGCCCTCGGGGGCTTGACCATTAAAAAAGAAAAAGTGTGGTCAAATAATACAGGGCGTGCTGCAAACGCAGAAATGATTGGTGATGTGATTGCTATCAAGTATACACTTGAGTGTACATGGACGATGCTTAGTAGGGCTGATGTCGCAAAAATTGATGCGGCAATAAGTCCTGCTTTTTTTAGTGTAACATTTACAGATCCTGGAACAAACACAAGAACAACGAAAAAATTCTATTCAAATACACCATCTTATCCCGTATATAGTTATGTTAATGGCGTGAAAACATATAAGGGAGTAGGAGCAACACTAATTCAGAAATAGGAGGAAACAAATATGTTAAAAGGTACAAAATCAATGAATCTCAGTTACAGCTCCATCATCGATGGAAAAAGTGTGGTATACATGTCTGCACAGGTTCCGGAAACCGGAAAGAGCAACTGCACAAAGACCATTCAGGACCAGGAGATGTATGAGGCGAACAAAGCAGAATGTAGAAAAGACATGGCTGCATTTGACGAGCTCCTGTGGAAACTGGAGGATCAGGGGACGGTAGACACTGCAAAAGATACTGATACGGAGGAATAGGGAGCATGAAGATGAAGAACAGTGAGATTGTAGCATTCCTTAACACCTGTGCAGGCTTAAGAGAGAAACATTTGCCAGTTCGTCTGGCGTATGCGATCAAGAAGAACATGGCAGCAGTCCAGGAAGCGGCAACTGCATACATGGAAGAAAGAGAAGAGCTTATAGCCAGATATGCGAAAAAGGACAAAAAGGGAGAATATCTTGTCAAGGATAATTGCTATGTGTTCGAAAACAAAGATGAGTTTGAGAAGGATATGAGTGAACTTTTAGCGATTGAAACTGCAGTGAAAATCCACACGGTATCAATTGATGTAGTCGAAAAATGTGATGACGATCCAAAGTACGATCCACTGACTATGGAAGAACTGGATGTCATTGAGTTTATGATTACAGAGTAAGGAGGCTAGAGTAAGGAGGCGGTTTTGTGTATCAGTCAACAGCAGAATTCGGAAACCTGGTACAGCAGGATTCCCGAACATTTAAGTGTCTGCTTACTTATGACAAGGTATCGATCACAAAGGTTAAGAGCATCAAGCTCACCGGAGGATCTGAGGCAGAAGATGATTTTTCCCTGGGATCAACGATGTCGCAGTATATCGAGGTGACGATTCCGGATGGCAACCTCCTGATCGAGGGAAAAGAGATCCTCCTGCAGATCGGGATAGACGTGAACGGTCTGACAGAATACATCCCGATGGGATACTTTACCGTAGGGAAGCCAAAGAAAGCGGACGATCAGATCACATTCACAGCTTACGACCGTATGATGAACACAGAGCGAACATTTTCCATGGATGGCACAACCACAAATACAGTGGCAGTACTAAAGATGATTGCGGATATCACAGGTGTTCCTGTAGTGACAACCGGATTAACGGCGATATCCATGAAAGTGCCGAAAGGATATAGTTGCAGGGAAGTCCTTTCTTATGTGGCGCAGCTTCATGGCGCGTTTGCTGTTTGTAACCGTAGAGGTCAGATCGAGCTGCATACCTATGTGGATTCAGATTATAAGGTAAAGACGAGCCGGTACTGGGGAAATTTTGAACATAATGATTATGCTTTTGATGTTTCAAAATTTGTATGTTTTACGGGACAAGATAAAAATGGAAAAAGCATATCAATCTTTTCAGGATCCGGAGCAAGGTCCGTGTCTTTTTCCAATCCGTTCATGACACAAACAGTCCTCAATAATATCCTAGCATCTTTCAAAAATTTCTCCTATATGCCAGGTGCATTGAAAATGATGGGAGATCCCTGCCTGGATCCCTGGGATATCCTGACGGTAGCAGATCTGTCTGGAAACACATATAAGGTTCCTATCATGAAGTTGGAATGGGAATTCGATGGCGGTCTGACGTATTCTGTTGAAGCGGTCGGCCTGTCAGAAGAGGAAACGAACGCAGACTATAAGGGACCTCAGACAAAAGAAATGGAACGGTATTACGCACAGCTGGTCATGATCGACCAGGCGATGATCAACAAGCTGGATGTGGATACTGCAAACATTACATATGCTACTATAAAAAACCTGAATGTAGTAGAAGAGAATGTGCAAAAGATAAATGGAGAGGTTGGTAACTTCAAGGAACTGACCGCTGCGAATTTTAAAGCAGCTAACGCGCAGATCGATATCCTGAATGGAAATTACGCAAATATCAAAGTACTTTTGTCCGGAGGGGCAGGAATCGGAGATCTGCAGAACATCCACCTGACGTCTCAGAACGCAGTCATTGACTCAGCATTGATCCGATCAGCCGTGATGCAGACGGTATCCGTAGCAGATCTTCTTGCCGGTACGATCAGCACAAACAAATTCCTGATAGCTTCCGACGACGGAGGTATCCGTATCCAGGGAGCAACGCAGCAGTGGTCTGACGAAGATGGTACAGTCCGGATGCAGGCCGGACGGGATGCGAAAGGAGACTTCACATTCTCTCTGTTCGACAAGACAGGGAAAGGCATCCTGATCGATGCAACAGGTGTTAAGCCTGGTGCGATAGCAGATGGCCTGATCGTCAACAAGATGGTTTCCGACAACGCCGCCATAGCCGGTTCCAAGCTGGATATCCCGTCTGTGGTGTCAGCCATCAACGACAGCTCACAGAGCATCAAGAGCAGCCGGATCTGGTTCGATGATCAGAATCAGTCTCTGAACCAGACGTACAGTCAGCTGAATGAGAACGTGTCAGAAATCCGTTCAACAGCCTCATCAGCGGCAAGTAAAGCGGACGCGGCAAATGAGACAGCAGGAGCAGCATCAAAGACTGCACAACAGGCGTTGTCAGTGTTATCTGGAATCTCTACGCTAGATGCGATCGGAGCCGCACTTGATAACGATGCACATGTAGTGCATACGAATACAGATGGTTCAGGCGGGGACTATAGCGACTGCTTCTCAAAAATGACGGTATATCTCGGAGATACGGATGTATCTGATGACAGCATATTCACGGTAACTGTATCTGCGGGAATAACCGGACACTGGGATGATACAAGCAGGACATACTATGTCACAGCTATGAGTGCCGACAACGGGTACGTTGACATTGACGCGTTGTATGGCACAGGAGACCGATATCTGACTACACGAAAGGGATTAAGATTTACGACCAGATCCGGGAAATATATCCTCGTACAGTCTGGCGGAGCACATATCCGGAAGCGTTTCAGCATCAGCAAGGCGAAGGATGGAAAAATCGGTCTGTCTTATGATCTACATAGCTCCACACTGGCAGTTCGGAAGCAGAAAAATGGAAAGACACTGATACCGGCATCTATCACTTTCTCGGCAACACAGAACGACAATGGCTTGGTCAGAAGCTATTCCGGAAGATACAGCATCCAGGAGACAGAAGATGGGACAACCTACACGCTCAAATATGTTTCAACGGCTGATGAGATTCAGAAGATATATACGCCCTCAAACGTGAACGTAAAAGCAGTCAGATGCACTCTTTTATCTGCAGGAGGGGTGTCCGAATTGGACACACAGACAGTGATCATCCTTGCAGATGCGGAAGGCCTGTCTGACGACATCAAGAAAGCACAGGACACAGCAGATGCAGCGAAAGAAGCTATAGTGACAACGAACCAGAACGTAGCAAACATCGAATCCGGGATGGATGGATTCTGGGCAGAGCTTAAGCAGACCACTACAGATCTCCATGGATTGACGGACAACACCTTGTTATACAATGTGAAATATCAGGATAACGGGAATGACACTACCACTCTGAGTGCAGTGCTGTACAAAAACGGAAATGATGTGACAAAGTTATATCCGGCTCGTTGGTATACCTGGAACAGAAAGACTGAATCAGGGCAATCTTATCTGGGTTACGGATACAGCATAACCGTAAAGAATTCGGATTATGAATTTGGCGGAGTCACTATAGGAAGCTTTACTACATATGACACAATGAATCTTACAACCCGATCAGGAAATCAGTTGACAACCCGATCCGGCAACCATTTAACAGTATGGAGGGAAAATTAATGGCAGATCAGAACATAACAGCGTTACCGGTATCAACTACACCGGAAACTTCAGACCAGCTTTTGCTCGTAGGAGCGACCGAAGAGAAGCTGATAGACTACGATAAGCTTGCAGATGCGATACTCAATAAATTGACATCGAAAAAATTCAGCCTGGATCAGGGAACTATGCCCTTGATAAGTGCTCTTAATCAATTAAATAGTAACCGGCTCAGATTTGCTCAAATCAATCATCCTAGTGATAGTGATGCACTGAAAAAACTTGATATGCCGTCTCTTATTTTTAATCAAGGGCAGGCATTACCATATTTATTTGTTTTTACAGATAACCGGGGAGATACCGACTTAACGGGTGGCATCTCTGTTGTCTACGGATTTATGTATAAAAATGATGATTACGGAGTACAAATTGCCGTACATTATGGCGGAGTTATTCGCAAACGCAACAAGAATAACAATATCTGGAGTAAATGGACTATAATACACAACTAACAAAATAGTAACCGGCTGACCGGTCTGGCAATAAAAACTAACGAAACAGCAATTTTGCCTATTCATGTATATTCTTCCGCATTAATACTGGGCACTGTAAATTCAAATGTATTTGGATTCTATCTCGTATCAAGAGGAGAGACAGAAAGCATATATATTACACCTTTAACAAAAAATTCAAAATCAGATGATTTCATAATTACACCGATTGATGCGTATAAAGTGTCTATCCAAACCAAGATAAATACTGAAATGAAAGTTATTTATTAAAATAGTAACCCCTTTCTGAGGTACGAAAAGACATTTGGCGATTCGCTTACTATCAAAAATGTACGCGCCGCCACTCATGGGCTGATCATAATCGAGAAATCAATGATTGTATTTTATCTCGGAGGTTCTGTCAGCATCGGATATACTGTGACTACATCAGCTCTTCCAGAGGGCATCACTGTCAACAACTCAGATAGAACCGTGACAATAAAATCGACAAAAACTCAGATGATCACATGCTTTTATGCTTTTTTATAATTGCAGTTTTCTTCTATAAAATAGTAAGGCATCCAGATTTGACGGAAATATTAAGAAAGTAGGATTCCGTTCAGGCCAAAGAGCATTGAATAATATTTATCTTGATTTTTACGATTCAAATAATTCAAGAACAAGTTTGGCATTTACTACAGATGGAGAAAATGCAATTAAGTTCCTTGTTAACGATGAGGAAAAATGGAAGGTTGTCGTAAAATAATTTTCCTCTTCCCATTTTGTGTAAAACAGCCTCTCCGATTATTCTCTTGTCTTCCCTCCTGTCTTTGCACATTTTCATACATCACAAAAAAGCTGCCATTTCTGCCAGCTTCAAAAAATCATATTTTTTAGAACAATTCAGGCTATGTATCGTCTGAACGATGCCCGGACATTTTCTTCACTGACAGTAACGTACATCATTGTCGTATCTGGCTTCTGGTGCCCCGCATACATCTGGATTTCCTGTAGTGGGATTCCTCTGTTTCCAGCATCCGTGAGCAAGGTTCTGCGAAACTTGTGCGGATGAGCATGAATCTCTGTCTTTTGCCCCAGAGTGCGGAGCATGGACTGAATAGCCTGCTTTCCCAGCCGTGTGTGCGGACGTTTGTTCGATACGAACAATGCCGGATTCGTATCATCCCTGGACAAAAGATACTTGTGCAGGTGATATGCACAGTCATCTGTCAGGTATACTCTTCTCTCTTTCTTTCCTTTTTCGCCATATATGATCACCTCTTTGTTTCCCCAATCTATGTCTTTTCGGTTGAGCCGCACTACTTCACCGATTCTGGCTGCCGTACTGTACAGAAATGCCATGATCGCAATATCTCTCTGGCACTCTGCGTTACACCGCAGATGCTCCATTTCAGCCTGTGTGAAAGGCTTTTTGATTGTCCGCGGTACTTTTATTTTTCGCAATCGCCGCATAGGATTCCGGCTGATATAGCCCTCATCCGATATCCAGGCGAAGAAGCTGCTTAGATACCGTCTGATTGTATCCATGTAGCTCATTGAAATATTCCGTTGTTCTTGATACATTGCCAGATAATAGCGAATGTCATTTGTATTGATGTCCTGCAGCCGCTTATTCAGCGCGGTGACCAACTTTGTCACACAGTCATTGTAACGCTCAAGAGTTCCCTGACTGCAGTTCTCAATTCGTTTCGATGCAATGAATGTCCGAAGTATCTTCTGCCAGTGAATTTCCGAAGTAACCAGCTGCGTACACTCTTCCCTAACCTCAACTCCATGAAATTCTATCGCCAGAACGTTCTCCAGATGTTGTAGTTGTTCGTTTGTGAGTATATCCTGCATCCTCTCCACTATTCTCGATTGTATCATTTCGATTTTTGTCAAAAAAATGCACCTCCTATGACTTTATTTTACCTTTATTTTGCCATAAGAAGTGCGCTGTTCACAAACCAATTAAATGGGAAGACTAAGAATCAGCATTGTACTTTTTCCAGTTTCCCCATATTTTGTACCAACATGTTCGCGCTTTTATATAGCTACTGTTTTTTGGTATTAAAAATTGTGTAAACAATCCCCAATCATTATTAAAAATTTTAAAGCATAGTAAAACAGCCTCGTCCTCTCCGTCAACGGGATACTTACCAACAACACGGTACGCACCTGGTTCCGCACTATCGGCATTGGTTCTCAATTCACCTTTCGGCAAAAATGCATTACTATTTTATTGAGCTGAGAAATATTTCCAAGCGCTCCAAGAATCAGCTTTTTTCATCCTTATTGCTATTTTTTCACAGCCGAACGAAAAAGCCAATTGTGCGGTATATGTTTTACTACCAGGGTTATGTTGTATAACGCAACACCCATTGCCGTCCAATTCAGGAAGCCCTTTAGGATTTATATCCGTATTTAAAATAAATGCAGCTGGTGGATTATCTAAGTCAGATACTTGTTTTTCATAGATCGAAAACCGGTTACTATTTAATATCACAGAAAGGAGGTGAGAAAAAACGAGATTTCAAAAAGAGATAAACATTTTTGCCAAAGATGCCACACTGAAGCGCTTCCAGGCAAATGAGACAAATTTTTCTGTTGTCAAAGGCAAGATAGAGGCCTTGATCAGCGAGAGTGAAATCCTCGAATTGCAGAACAGCAAGGTTACTATGTATAGCAAACTTGCGAATATAAAGCTTACTGTAGATGGACTGGAGCAGACTTATACAGATATATCATCGAAATATGATTCCGTAACCGGAAAGTATACGGACCTTGATGCCAAAGTTGCTGAGTATAAGTCAACTGTAGACGGATTCTCCTCAAATTTATCTCAGGTCAAATCAAATCTGAAGGATAACTATAGTACGACTACGACCATGAATACCGCGATACAGGGAAAAATAGATGAACTTTCACTGTCTGTATCTAATACATACGCCACAAGAGATGCGGTAGGAGCACTTGAGACATGGAAAAGAGAAGCGTCTCAGAAGATCACTGACAGCGCTATCGTATCAACAGTCACATCGAGTGCATCCTGGGCCAGTAAAGCAGATAAAGCATCATTGATCAGCCAGATCAATCAGTCTGCGGAACAGATCAAGATCCGTGCAAGCATCATAGACCTGCAGGGCAACATCAGTATCACGGATATATCTAACGACGCTATGGATACTATCAAAAACTATAGTATCACAGCATTGTCAGATGCAAAAAAACATGCGGATGACTGTGATGTACTGGTTCTCAAAGACTCACAGGACTATACACGGACGTATACATTGTCGGAAATCGGAAAACTGGAAGCATCCGGAGGAAATCTCGTCAAAGGATACCGATTCTCTGATGATAACATTAAAGCATTCTGGAACACGGCCGGGACAATCAAGACAGGACAGAATGATCCGGATGGCGGGAAAAACGCAGTGGCTATCGTTGCGGACGCAGCGAATTGCTATTTGGCTTCAAAAAGAAACGAAAACACGATAATCAACGCCACAGGCCGATATACAGTGACCTTCTGGGCCAAGGCATCAAAAGCGCAGACAGTGACATTCTCCTTTAACAAGGCCAGCGAAAGCATCGGTCTGACAACATCCTGGAAGAAGTTTTCTTTCATAAAAGATATCACGAGCATCGCAGCATCCGGAAGCTTGATTATATTCGGAGGAAGCAACTCGATCAGCACCGGCGATGGAACTATCTACATTTACCGGCCAGACGTGCGACACGGATACTCTTCCGAGGATATATTCAATTTGTTAACTAACAACGGGAACATCAAGGGAATGTACATGACCGGCGGAAACCTGTATTGGAATGGAACTTACATCAAGTCCAAGTCTATAACCACAGCTGCACTTGCGGCCGATAGTGTAACCGCGGAAAAAATTAAAGTAGATGATCTGTACTCTTTGAAAGCGAGCATAGCCGGATTCAAGATCTCAGCAGATACAATATCACATCAGAGTACTACAAAACCTGAAAGTGGCATCGGACAGACTTATTACGACACATATTTCTCGTCTCGGGACAAACGTCTTACTTTTCGAAAGGGCCCTGGAACATCTGACTATATGACGTTTAGCATAAAAGGTCTTAGGACTAGTAGCTGGAAATGCTTAGATCTGATATCGGATGCGGATGTAGAGAGTGGTGATTTTTCCAGCGGAAATCATCATTCCCTAGGATATACAAACATATACGGAATTTTGTATGTGGCAGCTGGACTCAAGGTTGCCGGAACTAAACAGGCGGTCAGAGAAACGGAAAACTACGGAGAAAAAGGCGTCTATTGCTACGAAACCCCGACACCGTACTTTGGAGATATCGGATCAGGAGAGATAGCCGCAGATGGAAAGTGTTACGTCGATATCGAAGACATTCTTAAAGAGATGATCAACACAGAAATGCAGTACTATGTTTTTTTACAGAAGCGCGGAGAAGGAGATCTGTATGTTTCAGAATGCTCCCCGGATTACTTCATAGTCACCGGCACACCAGGCCTCAAGTTCTTCTGGGAGCTGAAAGCAAAACAGAAAGGATATGAGTATAACCGATATGAAGGCGAGGACAGAGTAGTAGGATTTAAGAAAATAGCATATGACGATGAGTATATAGTAGAAACAGAAAAACTCATCGAAGAAAGAGAGGAAATATGAAAGTATTAACAAGTTTTATAGCACTGAACACTGGAGAAGGAGAAAGAATCTCGTTCACGTATTCAGAGGTTGGAGAAGACGGAACAATCATCAGCCAGAATAACAAGAAAAACTTCCTCGTACTTAATAAAGATCTGAAAAATCATATCAGCGAAATTAAAAAGTACATCGAAGATACACACCTCACAGAGTAGGAGAAACCAAATATGAGAATCAGAGCAGAGCCGAAAGGCTCTTATTTTTATACTTAAAATTGCGCCGGCGCAACAGCCGGAGAAAGGAAAATACATGGAAACAATCCTGTCATCCTGTATCAGCGCTGCGGTAACTCTTATCGTATGCCTGATCAGTAACCATAGCCAGTCAGAAAAGACCAGGGCCCTTATGGAGTACAAACTGGAAGAACTGACAAAGAGGGTGGATAAACATAACAATACTATTGAACGCACATATGATCTGGAACGCCGGATGGATGTCCAGGAGGAACAGATCAAAGTAGCAAATCATAGAATAGAAGATCTGGAAAGAAAAGGAGAATGAACATGAATGTAAATGTAA
>ERZ772879.389-NODE-389-length-34826-cov-7.817089_pt1 | contig 34826 bp, 26 predicted proteins | sample MGYA00580582_ERZ772879 | MGnify/ENA primary metagenome ERZ772879 (study PRJEB29015, sample SAMEA2737682) | human gut metagenome | biome: human gut; feature: human-associated habitat; material: faeces | place: China | collected 2012 ... | reverse complement strand
GTGCTTACACATCTTGCTGCTGCTCCGTTCAGGCAGATCATACCGCTTCCGCGTTCTCCGCAAATGGTGTATGTCTCGAAACGGCTGCCGTTGTTCACATCTACGATCTGGACCTTCTCATATTCCAGTATCCCGGCAGCTTCCAGCAGTTCCTCATCCACAGTGATACTTCCTACATAATCCAGTTCCGCCTGGACAACGGTTGCTCTGTGGATCTTTCCTTTTAACATCTCTATTGTCATCTTATATAAGTCCTTTCCTGCAGGGAATAACTTTCAAGTGGATAAAAGCATCCGCTTCTGTATTTAATAAAAAAGCATCTCGGGGTACACTTCGACCCTGAAACGCTTCTGATTGATTCCCTGTATATTGAGTCCTGTTTTTTATACACGAAAAGCATGCTCTTCAACAGTTGCTCAAAATTCCCATAACTGTTGTAACGCCTTCGTTATCATCGATACAGGCTCGTATCTTTTATAATTTTCATATATCCGTCCGTTCCCGATCCCGGGTTCCGGCTAGCTATTTTTATATAAGATTCCAGTGATTTCAGCCAGAGTATAGTTTTGAGTCCAAATACTATCTCTGTGGGGTATTATTGCACCCCGACACTGGTTTGTCAATAATTTTCATATTCTCTATTATCGTGAATGGCAGTAATAATCTCAAAACCAGTTACTTTCACCAAAAAACCCTCCCACACAGCAATTTCTCTGCCATGTGAAAGGGCTTTAGCTTTCTTCCTTTATGCACATTATTTATGGATATGCACATCCAGCTGATTATAAGGAATCTCAATTCCATAATAATCAAAATCTTCCTTGATCCTCTGGTTCAATCTCCATCTGGCTGCCCAGTAGCGGTCGGTATCTACCCAGACACGAAAGCCCATGATCACAGAGCTTTCTGCCAGCTCGTCTACGAATACCACCATCTCTTCGTCTTCTCTTGTATCCGGATCCTCGGTGAGGATATCTTCCAGGATATCCTTGGCCTTCTGGATATCTGCATTGTAAGAGATCCCCACTTTGATCTCCAGCCTTCGCTGATCCCTTGCTGTTACGTTGGTGATGGTCACATTGGAAAGAGTACCGTTCGGGATCACGATGTGCTTGTTATCAATGGATAACAGCGTTGTATAACAGATCTCGACCTTGGCTACCGTTCCCTCGCTTCCGTCCTGTCCGTTAACGATGATGTAATCCCCTACCTGGAAAGGCTTGAACAGAAGAAGCATCATACCTCCTGCCAGGTTGGCAAGTCCGCCCTGGAGGGCAAGACCCATAGTAACACCTGCAGTTCCGAGAAGTGCTGCCAGAGATGATTCCTTTACTCCAAAGCTTATGGATATGTTAAAGATCAGGAGTATGTAAAGTACGATCTTGACCAGTGAGGACATAAACTGTGCCACTCCTGTATCCAGCCTGGATTTTGTCAGTGATTTCCTCACAAACTTTACGATCCATTTAATTACCGTGCTTCCTACCCAGAAAGCAACAATAGCCAGAACAACCTTGATTCCGAATTTCGTGATGTCCGGCAGATAATTTTCAAACATCTGCCTGTACTGGCTTACCTGATTTCCGACCTCCTGCACGGTCTGTACAGTACTATCCAAATATAATCCCTCCTGTCTGATCGATTATTCGATATACATATGCGGATCGATCTATGAGCTTCAAAGCTTATTTCTGATATAAGCATTTCCTATAATCCGCATCTGATAATATAATAATATAGCAGTGGTTTTTCCCTGTAAACCTGATTTCTCCGGTTCTATAAAGTATAGGGTATAAACCACTGCTGTATTTCTGTTATAGCTTTATTGTATATCGGTCCGGTAATCCGCCGCAGAATGCTGCAGAATATACTTGCCTGCTTCTCTTTACTCAGTTTTTCTCTTTATTTACTGATTCCCTTCATGGAAAGGCTGATCCGTTTTTTCTTCATATCAACACCAAGAACACGGACATCCACGATATCTCCCACACTGACTGCTTCCAGCGGATGTTTGATGAATTTCTCGCTCATCTCGGAAATATGGACCAGGCCATCCTGATGCACACCGATATCCACAAAAGCACCGAAGTCAATGACATTGCGGACAGTTCCCTTAAGAACCATGCCCTCTTTCAGATCCTTCATATCCAGGACATCGGTACGGAGGATCGGTTTCGGCATCTCGTCACGTGGATCTCTGGCAGGTTTTTCCAGTTCCTTTACGATATCACGTAAGGTTGGCTCTCCGATCTCCAGCTCCTTTGCCAGTTTTCCGTAATCGCGGATCTTCCCGGAAATACCGGTAAGCTTACGCTCTGCCACATCTTCCGGTGTGTAGCCCAGCTTTTCCAGGAGTTTTTTTGCTGCGTCATAGCTTTCCGGATGGACACTGGTTGCGTCCAGAGGATTTTTGCCTCCTGTGATCCGTGTGAAACCTGCACACTGCTCAAAGGCTTTCGGACCAAGCTTGGCAACCTTAAGAAGCTCTCTTCTTGTCTGGAAACGGCCGTTTTCCTCACGGTAGGCTACAATATTCTTTGCGATGGCCTTGCTGATTCCGGAAATATACTCCAGAAGGGATGCAGACGCAGTATTCAGATCCACTCCGACCTTGTTTACACAATCTTCCACAACGCCGTTAAGGGCTTCTCCCAGCTTTTTCTGGTTCATATCATGCTGATACTGACCGACACCGATGGATTTCGGATCAATCTTTACAAGCTCTGCAAGCGGATCCTGTACACGTCTTGCGATGGATGCGGCGCTTCTCTGTCCAACATCGAAATTCGGGAATTCTTCCGTAGCAAGCTTGCTTGCGGAATATACAGAAGCACCTGCCTCGTTGGTGATAACATACTGGACCTTTTCAGGGATTTCCTTAAGAAGCTCCACGATGATCTGCTCGGATTCTCTGGATGCCGTTCCGTTTCCTACAGAGATCAGTGTCACATGATATTTGCTGATAAGCTTTTTCAGGGTTTCCTTTGCGGCACGGATCTTGGTCTCATTGGTTGGTGCTGTGGGATAAATAACTGTGGTATCCAGAACCTTTCCGGTAGGATCTACCACTGCCAGCTTGCATCCGGTACGGAAGGCAGGGTCCCAGCCAAGAACTACCTGTCCTGCAATTGGAGGCTGCATGAGAAGCTGCTCCAGATTTTTGCCAAAGACATGGATGGCACCGTCCTCTGCTGCCTCTGTAAGGGCGCTTCGGATCTCACGCTCAATAGCCGGTCCGATGAGACGTTTATAGCTGTCCTCAATGGCTTCTTTCAGAACAGGTGTAGTGTATGGATTATCGCGGACGATCACCTGTTTTTCAAGATAACGGATGATCTCTTCCTCAGGTGCAAGGATCTTCACAGTAAGGAATTTCTCTTTCTCACCACGGTTCAGAGCAAGGACACGATGACCTGCAAGCTTTTTCACCGGCTCCTCAAAGTCATAATACATCTCGTATACAGACTGCTCCTTCTCATCTCTTGCGGTGGAACATATAGTTCCCTTATCCATTGTTCTCTTACGGATACTGATACGATAATCTGCTTCATCAGAAATGTGTTCTGCAATGATATCTCTGGCACCGCTGATGGCCTCTTCCACAGTTTTGACTTCTTTTTCCTCAGAAAGAAATGCTTTTGCCTCTTCTTCAAGAGGTTTCTTCGTCATCTGGAGAAGGATGATGTCGGCCAGAGGTCCCAGACCTTTTTCCCTGGCGATGATGGCACGTGTACGGCGCTTCGGGCGGTACGGACGGTAAAGATCCTCTACCACAACGAGTGTCTGCGCTGCCTCGATCTGTTTCTTCAGCTCCGGAGTCAGCTTGCCCTGCTCCTCGATGCTGCCCAGAACCTGAGCCTTTTTATCCTCAAGATTTCTTAAATAAGTAAGTCTCTCATTAAGATTACGAAGCTGTTCATCGTTCAGTGTACCGGTTGCTTCCTTACGGTATCTGGAAATAAAAGGAATGGTGCAGCCTTCATCGATCAGCTTAACCGCTGCCTCGACCTGCCATTTCTCAACGTTCAATTCTCTGGTAATTACCTGAATAATATCCATTTTTATCTTTCTCCCGTTGTTTCAAATTTGCCTGAGGCTGCTTTTTCCTCTTTACACAGCTTCTGACATTTATCAAAGATCAATCTGTGCGATCACGTCCTTCAGAGCATTGGCGCTCGCATGAAGCTTCTCTGTCTCCTCCTCGGTCAGCGGAACACGAACGATACGTTTTACACCTTCCGGTCCGATAGAAGCCATGGTACTAAGACATACGTCTTCAACACCGTACTCTCCGTGAAGCATGGTTGATACACTGACTATTGTATCAGATGCTGCAAGAAGAAGCGAGCAAAGTCTGCAAACAGATACGGCTACCGCATAAAATGTAGCACCCTTCTTGGCGATCACAGTTGATCCTGAAGTATGAACATACTCCAGAACCTCTTCTCTGTCAAGTGGCTGCAGATCTTTCTGATCCTCATGAACGATCTTGTCAAACTCATCAAGGGTCGCACCTGCAACAAAGGCTCTGGACCACGGTACAAAGGAAGTATCTCCATGCTCTCCGAATACATAGGCGTGGATGTTTTTCTCAGATACACCGTAGTGCTGAGAAAGTCTGCAGCGGAGACGGGCCGTATCCAGGGCGGTTCCGGAACCAAGGATCTGATTTTCCGGCAGTCCGGAAAGCTTTGCAAATGCATAAGTCATAATATCACATGGATTACTTACGATAATATAAAGCGCTTTGGGAGCCACCTTTACGATCTCCGGAGTAATACTCTTCATAATGTTGACGTTGGTCTGTGTCAGCTCGATGCGAGTCTGTCCCGGTTTTCTGGCAATACCGGAAGTGATGATCACAATGTCAGAATCTACAGCATCCGGGTAATCTCCTGCCACGATGGAGATCGGCTCACGGAAACTGGTTCCCTGCTCAATATCCATAACCTCACCTTCAGCCTTATCTTTGTTAATATCGATCAGAACAATCTCTGATGCAATACTCCTCTGTGATAAGGTATAAGCGATAGTTGCTCCTACACTTCCTGCTCCGATGATCGTAATTTTACTGCTCATATTTGTTCTCCTTTCAGCGTTGTTTGTCATTTTAATAACAACTTTAATTACACACATTCAAACATAACATAAAACATTGCCCTGTGCAATAAAAATTTTATTGTATTTCTCAGGTTAATTCCCGCTAATTTGTATTTCAAATTATTTAAACCGATTATATTTTCTGATATTTTCCCTATTATTCTGTATACATTCCTGTTATTTTTTTATCGATTTATAGAAGCAATTTCAGAAACCTAGCAAAAAACCTCTGAACTTCAAAAAAAATCAAGAAGTCCAGAGGTTTCTTTCACCTCTTATTATTGGCTTAGATTCAGATGTTTATAGCTGCTCCAACGTTCACCCGGTTAATTCTTTGCCTGGGCAAGGGCTTTTTGTGCAGCGTCCAGGATCCCTTCGGAAGAATATGTGGCTCCGCTGACAGTATCGATTCCATCCGCCGACTGGTTTGCCATGATCTGAGAATAGATCGTGCTCCATGCAGGATCAAAAAATTCCGGTGTATCCTGATTTGTCTGCTCAATGGATACGATCTGGCCTCCTGAGATCGTAATTATCAGATATGTTTTTCCTCCATATCCAAAAGCCGAGCCTGTATACGTTCCATCTCTGTACATTCCCACCGGTTCCGGTGCTTCCGTTGGCTCCGGTGTTGCATCCGGCTCATCTGTCCCTGGTGTTGGAGTTACATTGGGTTTTTCAGGAACCGGCGTCACATCCGGGTCGTCCGGCTCCGGCGTCGGGGTTGCTGCCGGCGTCTCTGTTGGCTTCGGTGTGGCTGTTGGTTTCGGCGTTGCCGTAGGTTTCGGTGTGGCTGTTGGCTTTGGTGTCGGTTTCTTTGTCGGAGTTGGTGTCGGTTTCTTTCCATACTCCGGATTGATCGCTTCTTTAAGAGCTTTTTTTACAGCGTTGAGAATTCCGTTGGAGGAATAGGTTGCTCCGCTGACTGCATCAATATCATCTACAGAATCCGTACCAATGATCTGTTCCTCCAGCACGCTCCATGCTTTTTCAAAAAACTGCTCCGTGTCCGTATTTTCCTGTTTCAGAGCTTGGATCACTCCATCCTTGATGGTCACAATTACTTTCACGTCTCCATTGAAGCCCTTTGCCGAAGCTGTATATTTACCATCCAGATATTTTTGGGGACTGTCCGGATCTTCCGGTTTCTTTGTAGGAGATGGTTTTTTTGTAGGTGACGGAGCTGATGTCGGAGTTGGTAAAGCAGTTGCTGCAGGTGTAGGGGTGACCTGCTGGCTGTTTCCATCTGCCGCTGCCTGGGAGAGGGCATTCTGAACTGCCTGGATGATTCCGTTGGAGGAATAGGTTGCTCCACTTACTGCATCTACATTCGGTGTATTTCCGGCGATCATCCTGCTGATCACACCCTGAGCTGACGCAAAATACGACGCGGTTTCTCCAGATGCCTCCAGAATATCTATGGCTGCAATCTTTCCGCCGCTGATTGTTACTCTCACGCGGATTGTCCCGCCAAATCCGGTTCCGCTTCCTTCATACGTACCGTCCTTATATCCATCTGCCGGAACGCTTGCTACCGGTGTCTGCGTGGTTCCCTGTCCTGCGGCGCCGGCATTGCTTTTTGCAGATTCGGAAACCGTTCTTGTACCGGAGCTTTTTTTCGCTGCTGTTTTTTTTGAACTTTTTTTCGATGAGCTTTTCTTTTTTGTTGTACTGTTTTTCTCAGCTGTGCTGTCAGAAACAGTATTTTCTTTTTCATACCCGAGATATTTTTCCAGCTCTGAAGCGGACATTACGGTCGTCTCTGCCTGCCCGACTGCTTCTGTCTCTCCATCAGAGCCCTTCGCCTTTATGCCTGAAAACACAAGCGCCGCAATCACAGCAGCTGCAGGGACCAGCTTGGTCCAGGGTATCTTCGGAGTATTTTTTTCCTCCTGCTTTTTATCTTTCAGATCTTTTTCCATGCTTCCTTACTCTCTCCTCTTTTCTTGCGGCCTCTGTCAGACATTGCTCTTCAGAAATCAGCAGACCTCTGCCGCAGACATTGCTCTATGTCTGCGGCAGAGGCTCCCGGATATCTGTGCTCGCATTCGGTTCAATAGCGAAATTATTTAACTGTTACCACAAATTTCTTTGTAATTCCGTTGCATTTCACTGTGATCGTTGCTTTACCTTTTTTGATTCCCTTTACAACACCCTTGCTGTTTACAGTTGCAACTTTTTTATTGCTGCTTGTATATGTAACCTTGCCTGCAGGTGCTGCTTTGGATCTGATGGTTGTTGTTTTACCTTTTTTGATCGTTGCAGAAGATTTTACAAGACTAAATGCAGGATTCTTGACAACTACTTTGCAGGTTGTCTTCAGGGCTCCTGCCTTTGCTGTAATCGTAACGGTTCCTGCTTTGATTCCTTTTACAACACCTGTTTTACTGTTTACGGTTGCAACCTTTGTGTTGCTGCTTGTGTATTTTACAGTTGCAGATGGTGTTGCAGTTGCTTTTACAGTTGCTGTTTTTCCTTTGTAGATCGTTACGGAAGCCTTTGCGAATTTAATTGTAGAAGCTTTTACTGTTACCTTGCAGGTTGCTGTGGCATTTCCGACCTTTGCTGTGATAACTGCTGTTCCGGCTTTTACGCCTTTAACAACACCCTTGCTGCTTACTGTTGCAACCTTTGTGTTGCCGGACTTAAATGTTACTGCTGCATCGCTGTCATTTGTTGTTGCCTTAAGAGTCGTTGTTTTTCCTGTATATACAGCTGCTGCTGTCTTATCAAGTGTAACTGTTACCTTCTGAAGCTCTTTCTCTGCTCCCTGAAGATGTTCAAGTGCTTCATTTACCTCAGCCTGACTTGCATCTGTTTTTGCAAGAATGTCTTCTGCTTCCTGAAGCTCACCGGCAAAGGACTTCCAGGTTGCAATTGTGTAATCTGCCTCTGCCAGAGCCTTTGCAGCTTCCACTTCTGTTTTAAGACTTGTAAAATCAGTTGGCTCCATTGTAGGATTTACGATATTCTCTGCAGTTGCCTGGAAGCTGTAAGTATAGTCATTATATCCAAGAGCATACACTGTCAATTTCCAGTATCCTGTTCCGTCTGTTCCTCCCGGAAGCTTGCAGCGTGCAGATTTTGTAAGTCCAAGCTGGATTCCCATTGCTTTATGCATCCAGTTATCTGCGGCAAACTTGGTTCCATAAGAAGCGAGGCATTTTGTATATGTGGAATCATCTCCATAATAATCCCAGCGTACAGCCTGCATATTTGCACCAAGATCGCCATAATTTCCATTGAGATCCACACGGAGGAATTCGCCGTAGCTTCCGCTTGCTGCTTTTACACTCGGCTTGATCTCTGTTGCTGTTTTTAACGCCTGATCCTTGATACCGGAAGCTGTTCCGTCTGATTTTCTTGCTGTAAATGTAAAGCCGTCACCATTTTTCTCCGCATATTTCAGACCATTTGTCTGTGCATTTACGTCTGCCACAAGGCCTTTGTAATACTGGAGATTGTTTTCACTGTATCCTCCGGAGAGCACAGCTCCATCCTGTACAACATTATACTTTTTGCAGAAATCTGCAAAATCTGCGGTCTTAACTGCTACCGGGACATATTTCAGACCATATATCTCATAATGATCCATCGTATAGGTTTTTCCATCTTCTGTTGTTATACTGCCTCTGTTCCATTTTACCTTGGAACCATCTGTAAGATAAAGTGTGCTTCCTTTATCCTCCCAGTAGGATACGTCGAATCTGGTTCCGTCTTCAGCAATGATCGTAGCTTCTGTCTGATAGCTTCCTCTGTGGAGTCCATGATTTGCAGTCGCTCTTGTTACTGTATCAAAAGCTCCTGTATCAAACTCACTATGTGAATCCTTCTCTTCTGAAGAGCTTGTATCTCCAGCTGCATATACACCTTCTGCTGCCCAGTACTCACCCCAGGTAAGTCCTGCATATACGTACTGATACTCGCCTGTCAGCTGGTCAGAATCGGAAAATGCTTCCGCCACTTCATCGCCTTCTGTGAAATCCTCTTCCCCTGTAGAGAACGGGTCTGCTTCCTCTGCTGTCTCATCCAGAGTCTCGACAGCTTCTATATCTTCCTGCTGGATATCCTCTGTCTCGTCTGCAGCAGCTTCTGGTACTGCTACATCCTCTGCTGCTTCTTCTGTTATGTCTGCAGCATCCTCTATAGCTTCTTCTGCTACAGCTTCAGTATCCTCTGCCGTTTCCTCTGTGCTAAAATCCTCCGTATCTCCTGCCTCTGCCTCGGAAACCACGGCTGCATCAAAATCAGATGCCATTACAGCGGTCGGAAAGGTTGTTGCTGCCACTGCAAGACTTAAAATGCATGGAGCTGTTTTTTTCAATAGATTCCACTTCTGCATTGCTTATTCCTCCTAAAAATATGATATATTTATAGAACCCTTTCCAGGTTTACTATCGCAAGTACTGCGGATATGAGCATTCCCCTCTGCCAAACAGTCATAAACCGGATCGCCGGGAGATCAGCTTCACTCTGCAATATCCTCCACACTATAGGAATCCGCAAGCAGGCTGAACCGCTCCTTCATCCCCTCAGTGAGATACACATGATGGTCTTCATCCACAAAAAGTCCGTCTGCACCGTAAGCTTTCAACAGCTGTGTCCCTTTTTCCACCCCCAGCACAAAACATGCTGTGGAAAGCGCATCTGCCTCCAGACCTGAGTCACAGACTACCGTTACCCCGGTCACTCCGCTTTCTGCCGGATAGCCGGTAGACGGGTCCATAATGTGGTGATACCTTACACCATTTTCGATAAAATATTTCTCATAATCTCCGGATGTGGAAAGAAATTCTGTACCATTTAAGGCAACCACACCAAGATAGTCATCCTCATTTTCAGCTCTGGGATCTGTCACTGCCACATTCCAGGAAGAACCATCCGGCTTGCTTCCGTAGGTCATGACACTGCTTCCTCCCAGATTCATAAGTGCTGCTGTTACATCCTTCTTTGTTTCCAGTTCTTTAAGGATCAGGTCACAGCCAATACCCTTTCCCGCTGCTCCAAGATCCAGAGAACAGCTCTCCTCCATGTGGACCGTATTTCCGTCAAGAAAAATCTTCTGATATCCGGAATCCTTCAGAACATTCTTAATTTCTGCTTCTTCCGGAATTTTCTGGTTTTCCCCTCCAATATCCCACAGGCGGATCAGCTTCCCGATGGTTGGGTCAAAGGCTCCGTCAGAATCCTCTGCGATCTTCAGAAGACGTTTCAGGTATCCGGAAAGCTCGTCGGAAATCTCCGTATCTTTTCCGCTGTCTGCATTCACCTTATAGATTTGGGACTTCTCATTGGTCCAGGAAAGAAGGTTCGTCTCCACATCTGTCAGCACAGCTGTCAGCTTACTGTTTATATCGTCACCTGTGGTATAGAGTGTTTCTGATACCACAGTATCCATTGCAAAATCTGTATCGGTATATGTCTGTACATCATTTTCCGAAGCAGCCATGCACAGCACAGGAAACAACACCGCAATTCCTGTAAATGTAACTGCTGCCAGAAAAGTTTTCTTTTTCAGAGCCTGATATCTCATAGATCATTTTTCCTCAATTGTTCCAATATGAATATTTTTTCTCGGGCAGGCTGCGGCACATGCGTGACAGCAAAGACATTCGCCGGATCTGCCTGTGTCACCGTCGATATCCAGATGAGCCGGACATCTTTTTTTACAGAGACCACATTTCGGCGGACATTTCTCACGGTTTCTCCGAAACAGTGCACCCGGAAGGATTGGCATTAATGCAAAAACCGCTCCCATGGGACAGAGAAACTGGCAGAAAAACCTTTCCTGTGTACACATTCCCACAATGATCAGCACCAGGAGCACAATTCCCACCAGATATTTGCTGTTCGGGAGCCGTCCTGCCGTGAGCATGGAAAAAACATCCCACGGGCTGGTTCCCGTAAGCTTTCCGTATACACCTGTAAGGCAGGAAAGCAGGATCAGTGCCAGTACGATATATTTGACTTTCTGAAGCCCGTGAACCATTTTTTCGGAAAGAACCGGTTTCTTTTTTTTGTGAAAGCATTTCATCCGGATCCAGGAAAAGCCTTCATATACGGCATCTCCGAAAGATCCGAATGCACACGCATATCCGCAGAAATGTCTTCCGAAAAAGCAGGTAAAGATCAGAAGCACTGCCGTTACAGTCAGAAAGGAATTCCACTCCACCGGCTGACCGGCCGCAATGGCAAGAAAGATCGATTTGATACCTGCAAAGGCTGTAGAAAACAGAGACGGGGCGGCAATAAAAAATGCCAGCTGTATTCCCGCACGCATCAGCCTTACCTCCCGCTGTCTTTTTTTCATGAGTTTTCCGCCTTTCCAAGTGCCGCATCCACTGCGTTTAGGATTCCTGTGGAGCTGAACGTTGCTCCAGATACGGTATCCACATCTGTACTCTGAGCACTCAGGATGGAATCGATCACACTCTCTGCCTGTGAAAGATATGCACTGTCCTCACCTGGGGCGCTGACTACGTTGATGGATGTGATCTCATCACCGGTAAGTGTCACCTCCACCTGAATGGTCCCGCCGTATCCCTCGGCTTCTCCTGTATAGGTTCCATCTTTATATACATTATCGGAATCTGTGGTTGCTGTGTCCTCTGCGTCTGCATCGGATACATTGCCGTCTGAAGTGTCTGTTGTTTTGTCATCGCCTGCTGTATCTGCATCACTGCTGCCTGATCCTACAGATGCTGCCTGATTCTGCATACGATTTACATAACTCGTCTCCAGCGCACTGAGAAGTTCATTCTGCTGCTCCTGAAGTGTATCTACCTTATCTGTCAGAGCCGCGATCTCTTTTTCATTTGCCTGGGCTTTCATGCTACTGTTATAAAAAAGTACAGCCAGGATCACCAGCAGTAAGGAGATCACTCTCATATAAAAATTCTGATTTTTCATCTCTTTTCTCCCTTGTATTTATAACAATTCCGTAAATTGCTGCATCAGGCTCAACTGTGCGAACATATATGGCTGCGTCAGATGCTCTCGATCCAGTCCTGTAATCTGCGTATAACTGTCTTTTGGATAAATTATATAGTTTTTATCCATATACATAAATTAGTTTTGATTAATCTTTTTTATAAAATTAGACGATGCTAACTTACAGTTAGGTATTATATCACCTGTTTTTTTTCTTGTCTACACTTTTGTTAGTAGTTTATAACTTTTTCCAATATGAATTTTTCTGTTTTATGTCTTTTATAAAAGAAAAATCATCGCCACTCCTCCCTTTCCGTTGGGAACAGCTGTATGAATTATGGTTAGATATCATTAACTTATGTTTGCCTTTTAATTTCGATTATGATATGATTTTTCTGAATCTGTAACAGAAATGGAGATTTGTTTTGAAGAAAAAAGAATTGATTTTTATTGCCGGGATCCTGATTCTGGCGGGGGTTCTCTGGCTTGGTTTTCAGATTGCGGGGAAACGTTCCCATAATACGATCCGTATTACCGTTGACGGAAAAGAATTCGGAACCTATTCGCTTTCCCAGGACCAGATCATCCACATCGGAGACACCAATGTCTGCGAGATCAAAGATGGAAAAGTTACAATGATCGAAGCAACCTGCCCGGATCATTACTGTATAAAACAGAATGCTGTGGACGAGCACGGCGGTTCCATCATCTGCCTTCCTAATAAGGTTGTGATAGAAGGGGAAAATACTGCAGAGGATTTGGATTCGGAGAGTTCGCCTAAAATTGATGCGGTGACATAAAATTTCCGGAGAATATGCGTAATGCGTATTCTCCGTAGAGTTTTCTCTGACAGACGGTATTCTGTCTGTGCTATTTCTGCAACGATATTCCTGCAACAAATGAAAGGATTTATTTATGAAACGAAAAACAGCTTATCTCGGATTATTTGCCGCAGTAGCGATCATTTTTGGATATGTGGAGTCTCTGGTCCCTGTATTTACAGGGATTCCGGGTATCAAGCTCGGGCTTGCAAACCTGGCGGTGCTTTTTATACTGGACCGATATTCCTTTAAAGAAGCGGCTCTCGTGTCCGTTGTCAGAATCCTGGTGATCGGATTTATGTTTGGAAATCTGTTCAGTATTTTGTATAGTCTGGCTGGCGCTGCGCTTAGCCTGACTGTGATGGATCTTTTAAAAAAACATTCCGGCTTCAGTCTGATCGGTATCAGTGTGGCCGGTGGTGTCACACATAATATCGGGCAGCTGATCGTTGCCATGATCGTGGTGAGCAATACGAGTTTGATGGTTTATGCACCGGCACTGCTGGTAGCAGGTGTCCTGGCGGGGATTCTCATAGGTGGGTTGACAAAGGAGGTTGTGGGACGACTTCCTTTGAATCTATAATTATGTGGTTTGCTTTTTGGATTATGGTTTTCACTTTTTGAAGTGAGGGGAAATTGTGTGGTTTGATTTTTTAGATTATAGTTTTCACTTTTTGAAGTGAGATAAATTGGGTAGTTTGATTTTTTGGGATTGTAGTTTTCACCTTTTGAAGTGAGAGGAAATTGGATGGTTTGATTTTTTTGGATTATAGTTTTCACTTTTTGAAAGTGGGTAATTTGCGAGAAGGGGAAGCACTCATAGTTGCGAAGGCCGTCTCCCCTTCTCGCGCTCTTCCCCTCCTGGCCACGCCGCTGTGATGCGTTGTGGAATGTGTAAGTGTATCGGCTCAGTCCTGTATTCTGCTGTATCGGCAGTGACAGGCTGAGCCGATTATTGATTCGGCCTTGCATTCTGCTGCACTGGCAGTAGCAGGCTAAGCCGATTATTGATTCGGCCATGTATTCTGCTGCACTGGCAGTGACAGACTGAGCCGATTATTGCTTCTGCCTTATATTCTGCTGTACTGGCAGTGACAGGCTGAGCCGATTATTGATTCTGTCTTGTATTCTGCTGCACTGGCAGTAGCAGGCTGAGCCGATTATTGATTCGGCCATGTATTCTGCTGCACTGGCAGTAGCAGGCTGAGCCGATTATTGCTTCGGCACTGTATTCTGCTGTACCGACAGTAGCAGGCTGAGCCGATTGTTGCTTCGGCACTGTTTATTGCTTCTTCACTGTTTATCGCTTCTGGCTGAATGGGAAAGTGGCCTGCGTAGCGGGCCTGTTCTCTGGATTGTGGTGTATCGCTGTTATTCAGGAACAGGCTTCGCCAATATATTTACGTCAGCATAAATCGGCTCAACCTTCCACAGCCAACGTAGTAGAATCCATCGCCCCTCCAATATCTTCACATATTCCTACAACCTACAATAGCTGCGTGCCCGGAAAGGGGGAGCTCGAGGGGGAAAAGCGGGCTTCGCAACTTTGAGTGCTTTCCCCCTCGTACCTGCCCATGCCAAAATGGTCCCCCTGAAAGGGAAAGTACCTGTGTTTCAAGCATCCCCCCGGAAAGGGCATCACCTGCGTTTCAAGCATCCCCCCGGAAAGGGCATCACCTGCGTTTCATGCATCCTCCCGGAAAGGGAAAACATCCTCCGGAAGGCGATCAGGCTTCGGTTTCATCGTGGAACTGCGGGATCGGAGTTACCGGGGGATAAGAATCCACCGGAGGTTCATCAAACTCTCCGGAAATATTCCGATAGAAAACTGCCATACAGGTTTCTATATAAGGCACCAGCCAGATCAGTGCCAGATACAATGTAAATATGGAAAAAATGATCCACGGAACAAAACTTAAGAGCATTTTCATATATTCCCAGTAATGTCCCTTCATAAGCTTTGCACTGGCTTTCAGTGCCTGCACTCCTTTTATGTCCGAATTATCGGACAGGATGTAATAGCTCATGGTGAACGGCATAGCTGCCAGCAGGTTCAGCGCGAACCCGAGAAGTGTGAGCAGCATGTAAGTTACTGCCCAGTTCATCTGCTCCTCCGTTGTATTTCCCATATTGCTTGTAAAAGAAAACCACGCCAGTGGAAGTGATGTCACCAGATTGATCAATGCCAGCACAAAGGATGCCACGATCACATGATCCGGCTGATGGCTGAAAAAGTACAGAAGGTCTCCGAAAGAGTAGGCTTCCCTTCTGGAAATATTCAGATAGATCCGGTAAAGTCCTGCGGAAAAAATACAGATCACCAGAGAAAGGACAAAGCTGAATACCTCTCCTCCAATGATCGCATACAGGGAATCTCCCGGAAAAAGTGCTGTAGAAATATAGCTTGAAACTGCGCTCATCGCCGCAACCGCAATACTCCCGATCACAGGGACCGTAAAATTGCCGGCCAGAGTTTCCCCTGCCAGCTTCTTACAACCCTTCAGATTTTTTCTCATAATTCTGTATCCCTTCGTTATAGAAGGCGGAGACTCATCCAAGCCTCCGCCCCGTCATTTTTTACTTCAGATATATCATATTCTCATATTTCACATCTGTTTAGTCTGCAAGATTAAACGCATCATGTACCGCATTCATGGCACGTACGCCATCTTTCTCGTTAATGAGAACCGTCACACGGATCTCAGATGTTGCGATCATATTGATGTTCACACCCTCATTGTAAAGGCTTTCGAACATTTTTGCAGCAACACCCGGATTGCTCATCATACCTGCTCCTACAATAGAAAGCTTGGCAATGTTTTTCTCCGCATGAAGCTCAGAATAGGCGATGCGTGCCTGGTTAGCTTCCAGAACACCCATTGCATCGTCCAGATCATTTTTATCAACAGTAAAGGAAATGTCCTTGGTTCCGGCACGGCCGATAGACTGAAGGATCATATCCACATTGATATTTTTCTTAGCCAGGGTATCAAAAAGCTTAAATGCCACTCCTGGTGAATCTTTAAGTCCGATCACAGCAATACGTACTGCATCTGTATCCAGAGCAACACCGCTGATCAGCATTCTCTCCACTGTTACTTCCTCCTTTACCACAGTTCCTTCGCTGTTGTTGAGACTGGAACGTACCACCAGCGGCACGCCGTATTTCTTTGCCATCTCCACAGAACGGTTATGAAGCACTCCCGCACCCAGAGTTGCCAGATCCAGCATCTCATCGTAAGTGATCTCCTTAAGCTTGCGGGCATTCGGAACCTTACGCGGGTCAGCGGTATAAACACCGTCCACATCGGTATAGATCTCACAGGCATCTGCATGAAGCGCTGCCGCAAGAGCTACAGCTGTGGTATCAGAACCGCCACGTCCAAGTGTGGTATAGTCATTATATTTATCAATGCCCTGGAAGCCTGTGACCACAACGATCCTGCGGTTATCCAGCTCTCTGCGGATACGTGCCGCATCGATCTTTTTCAGGCGTGCGCTGCCATGTGCACTTGTTGTGTGCATAGCTACCTGAAAGGCGTTCAGAGAAACAGCCGGTACTCCCAGACTGTTCATAGCCATGGACATCAGTGCCACTGACATCTGCTCTCCGATGGTAAAAAGCATATCCATCTCACGTTTCGGAGGTTTGTCATTGATATCCTTTGCCATGGTGATCAGCTCATCGGTATACTTACCCATTGCAGAAAGCACGACCACCACGTCGTTTCCTTTTTTGTAATCTTCGATACATCTTCTGGCAACATTAAAGATACGCTCTTTGTTTGCCACAGAAGTACCGCCGAATTTTTTTACAATCAACATGTTCTTTTCTTCCCTTCGGCATCAATCCTTTACACGGATCATTGCCAGTACTTTTCCGGTGAGCTTGCTGATCTTCTCATAATATTCAGCCTGCTTCATCACCGGTGTGATAAATCCGAATTCGTCCGGAAGGTCATCCGGCTCGATGGTCTGTACATCACCAAAAGCTTTTTCCACTTCATCCATAGTAGTATCAGACACACGTACGAAGAAACGTCCCTCAACTTCATCCATATCCATAAGCTTCAGGGCATAGCTGCTCCAGTTTGTCATGATATTTCTGTGGAGATGCTTTGCTTCATCCACAACATCTGCAACTACTGCACTTGCAGTCGGAAGCTTACCTGCTCCGCTTCCGTAGAACATGGCATCTCCAAGAACATTTCCGTGCACAAATACTGCATTAAACACATCATTTACACTGTAAAGCGGGCTACTCTGGCCTACCAGGAACGGCGCTACCATTGCATAGAAAGAATCTCCGATCCTGCGGCTTGTGGCAAGAAGCTTGATGGTCATGCCAAGCTCTTTTGCATATTCCATATCTGCCGGTGTGATCTTTGTGATTCCTTCTGTATAAATATCCTCGTAATTCAGGAATTTTCCGTATGCAAGTGAAGAAAGGATGGCGATCTTACGGCATGCGTCAGCGCCTCCTACGTCTGCAGTCGGATCTGCCTCTGCATAGCCCTTTGCCTGAGCTTCCTTCAGAACCGTATCAAAATCACAGTTCTCTGTGCTCATCTTGTAAAGCATGTAGTTGGTGGTTCCGTTAAGGATTCCTGTGATCTCATCGATCTCATCTGCTGTCAGTGAAGAATTCAGTGCGCGGATGATCGGGATACCGCCGCCGCAGCTTGCCTCAAAAAGGAAATTGATATTTTTTTCTTTTGCGATCTCCATGAGCTCAGAACCATGCTTGGCTACCAGAGCCTTATTGGATGTGCTTACGCTCTTTCCTGCCTGAAGCGCTCTTTTTACAAAGGTATAAGCCGGCTCGATCCCGCCCATAACCTCAACAACAATATCTACCTCCGGATCGTTTACGATCACTTCATAATCATGAACCAGAACTTTCTCAACCGGATCTCCCGGAAAATCTCTTAAATCAAGAACGTACTTGATGTTAATCTCATCTCCAGCTCTCTTGTTAATACTCTCATGATTGGTGTTGATGACTTCAACAACTCCGCTTCCTACTGTACCGTAGCCTAATACTGCTATGTTTATCATATGCTTACTCCCTGCCTAAAATTTTCAAATAGTGTATACCGTCTCTCTGCTCAATATTCTCCACCATAGCCTCTGCGTCGCCTTCTCCCGGAAGGATGTCAACGCTCAGCGTCAGCGTTGCGACTCCGTTAATGGGAATACTCTGATGTATGGTCAGGATATTACCGTGAAAACGGGCAATCGTCTGCAGCACCATTGATAAAAGCCCCGGCTCATCGTCCATCTGAATGATAAAGGTGATGGTCTTTCCCTTGGTCTCCTCGTGGAAAGGAAAAATATCGTCCTTATATTTGTAAAAAGAACTGCGGCTGATCCCGGTCCTTTCAGCAGCTTCCTGAACAGTAGCCACCCGTTTGGATTCCAGCAATCTCTTGGCCTCAACCACCTTGAGAAGTACCTCCGGCACTGCCCGTTCTCTTACTACATAGTATTTTTTCTTTTCAACCTGTTTCTGCATAGCAACCTCTCTGACTGCTGTTCACATTGTGGCCAGCAGCCTCCTGTCCGTTTCATAAAGACAACTGTTTTTGTACAAGAGATATATTATCATAATAAAAGAAACTCCACAAGCGCTTTTTTGCCTGCGGAGTCCTTTTCTCTGTCTTTATGGGGTTCCGTGACAGTAATGTTATTCTTTCTTTTTCGCCAGCGCGATCCATTTCAGGTATGCATTGATAAAAATGTCAATACCACCGTCCAGAACTGCGTCAACATTACCGGTTTCTTCATTGGTTCTATGGTCTTTTACCATGGTGTATGGCTGCAGGACATAGGAACGGATCTGGTTTCCCCAGCCGATATCTGTCACTTCGCCTCGAATGCCGGAAAGCTTCTCCTCAGCTTCCTGCTGTTTCAGCAGATACAGTTTGGCCTTCAGCATCTGCATAGCCTTGTCCTTGTTCATGTGCTGAGAACGTTCATTCTGGCACTGTACCACGATTCCTGTTGGGAAATGGGTGATACGGATCGCAGAGGATGTCTTGTTGATATGCTGTCCACCGGCACCACTGCTTCGGTAGGTATCGATACGGATATCGTCATCATTGATCTCAACATCCAGATCCTTCTTGATATCCGGCATAACATCGCAGGATACAAAAGAGGTCTGTCTCTTTCCTGCTGCATTAAACGGAGAAATACGTACAAGACGATGAACACCCTTCTCGGATTTCAGATAACCGTAGGCGTTCTCTCCGTTCACCTGGAAGGTTACGGATTTCACACCGGCCTCATCACCGTCAAGGTAATCCAAGACCTCCAGCGCAAAGCCTTTCTTCTCCGCCCATCTGCTGTACATACGATAAAGCATTCCGCACCAGTCGCAGGCCTCTGTTCCGCCGGCTCCTGCGTTCAGCTTGATGATGGCGTTCTCTCCATCGTACTCTCCGGAAAGAAGTGTCTTCACATGGATGCTGTCAAAGCTTGCCTGGAACTCGTCCAGCATTTCCTGGATCTCAGGGACGATCTCAGGATCATTCTCCTCATATCCCATCTCGATCATGGTTTCCATATCTTCCATCTGTGTTTCCAGATTATGGTATGTCTCAATATCGTCCTTGAGACTCTTTAACTGTTTCATCTTCATCTGGGATGCTTCCGCATTATCCCAGAAATCAGGCGCCTCCATCTCGCGCTCTAATTCTTCGACCTTCTGCTCTTTGTTAGCGAGGTCAAAGTGAATCCCTCACTTCCACTAATGGCTCTGTGTATGTTGCAAGAATACTCTTGAACTGATCTAACTCAACCACAGCTTCACCTTCTTTCTATATATTGATACAGGATTTCCTGTCTGTCTTATACAATACCATATGGGCATGGAAATTACAACGAAAACGTGGTCAGGGCGTAAATATCCCCTCTCCTGTGCTTCAGAAGCGGCAGCTGCTCCCGGACTTTTTTTACCTCGTCCAGATCCAGTTCCACAACCTTCACAGCCGGCTTCTCTTCCATCTCCATGAGGACTTTTCCCCAGGGGTCTGCGGCAATGGAGTGGCCCCAGGAATGATACCCGGCGTTCAGGTCTCTGGCGGGGGCAGCTCCGATGGTGTATACCTGGTTATCCACGGCTCTCTGGCGGAACATCAGCTCCCAGTGAAGGGGCCCTGTTGTCATGTTAAAAGCAGCCGGCGCGATGATCACCTGGGCACCTTCGTCCACCATCAGCCTGGCAAGCTCCGGAAAACGGAAGTCGTAGCAGATGCAAAGGCCCATTTTACCAAATTCTGTATCAAAAACCGTCACCTGGTCTCCCGGTGTCAGGGTATCGGATTCTTTAAAATACTGACCGCCTTTTACATCAATGTCAAAAAGATGCATCTTCCGGTGCTTACCGATCTGATGACCATTTCTGTCAAAGACATAGGAAGTGTTATAAATATTGCCGGCTTCATCTCTCTCCGGCATACTTCCTGCTACGAGATAAATTCCGTATTCCGCTGCCAGCCTGGAGCATTTTTCCCAGGTATCTCCGCCCTCAATTTCGGCATATTCCGGAAAGTATTTATTTTCGTAGGGGCAGCAGAACATTTCGGGCAGGACTGCCAGATCGATCCCCTGAAGCTCCGGGCTGGCAAGAAGTTCTGCTGCCTGGGTGATATTGCGAAATTTATCAGTATATACATGTGTCTGAAGAATTGCAGTTTTTATAATTGCCATATTATCATGTCCCTTCTCTTACAGCGAAAATTAAGTATCTGCTCTATTGACGCAGGATGACTTTCTCATATGCAGGGCGGGAGAATGAAGCGTAGCGGTGGCTACGGCGATTGACGACAACGCAGCATATAAAAAATCAGACAAGTCTATATGACTATTATTTAATATTCGCTGTACTCTGTTCCTATGTAACAGAAATCCCAGAAAAAATAGCCCCACCACATCATCCGGGTGAGACTATTTTTATCTTCCTTCTCAGATCTTGGCAGCCTTACGTCCGCAGCACTGTTTGTATTTCTTGCCGCTTCCGCATGGGCACGGATCATTCGGGTATACTTTATCTTCTTTTCGCTGAACCGGTTTCTTCGGGCCTGCGCTGTCATCTTTGTTTGTGCCGGTTACCTTAGCAACCTGCTCACGCTCGATCTTCTGCTCCACATGAACATGATACAGCATACGTACAGTGTCTTCCTGAATGGAGCTGATCATGCTGTTAAACATCTCGAATGCGTTCATCTTGTACTCAACAACCGGATCTCTCTGGCCGTATGCCATCAGACCGATACCCTGACGGAGCATTTCCATATCATCGATGTGATCCATCCATTTGCTGTCGATGCATTTCAGAAGGACAACTCGCTCAAGCTCACGAAGCTGTTCCGGTTCCGGGAACTCAGCCTCCTTCGCTTCATAAAGCTTCACAGCCTCTTCCTTCACAATATGCTTGATCTCATCTTTCTTATGGCCTTTTACCTTCTCTGCGGTCAGCGGGTGAATCGGGATGATCGGAGTGATCGCAGTGTTGAACTCATTAAGATCCCACTCAGAAGAATCCATGTCATCGGAAAAGCACATGTCTGTCATGCTGTCTACGATATCTGTGATCATCTTGTAGATGGCATCACGCATATTCTCACCGTCAAGTACCTGGCGACGCTCCTCATAGATGATCTCTCTCTGCTCATTGTTAACCTGGTCATAGTCGAGAAGATTTTTACGGATACCGAAGTTGTTGAACTCGATCTTCTCCTGGGCTTTCTCGATGGCATTGGAAAGCATCTTGTGCTCGATCTGCTCATTCTCCTCAACACCAAGGGATGTGAACACCTTCATCAGTCTCTCGGAACCGAACAGACGCATCAGGTCATCCTCAAGGGAAATGTAGAAACGGGATTCACCCGGATCTCCCTGTCGTCCGGAACGTCCACGGAGCTGGTTATCGATACGTCTTGACTCATGACGCTCGGTACCGATGATCTTCAGACCGCCGGCCTCTCTTGCCACATCGTCAAGCTTGATATCGGTACCACGGCCTGCCATGTTGGTCGCGATGGTAACGGCATCTGCCTGTCCTGCCTGAGCTACGATCTCAGCCTCAAGCTCATGGAACTTGGCATTCAATACATTGTGGGGGATTCCCTCTCTCTTCAGCATTCTGCTGAGAAGCTCGGAAGTCTCGATGGTGATCGTACCAACCAGTACCGGCTGATGTTTTGCGTGAGCTTCCTTAACTGCCTCTACAACGGCGTTGAATTTCTCTTTCTTTGTCATGTAAACAGCATCATCAAGGTCTTTACGCTGTACTACACGGTTGGTCGGGATCTCTACAACGTCCATGCCGTAAATATCACGGAACTCTTTTTCTTCGGTAAGGGCTGTACCTGTCATACCGCCTTTTTTATCATATTTGTTGAAAAAGTTCTGGAAGGTAATGGTTGCGAGAGTCTTGCTCTCTCTCTTAACCTTCACATGCTCTTTCGCCTCGATCGCCTGATGAAGACCATCGGAGTAACGACGGCCCGGCATGATACGACCGGTAAACTCATCAACGATCAGGATCTCGTCATCTTTTACAACATAATCCTGATCCTTGTGCATCAGATTATGTGCACGAAGTGCAAGGATGATGTTGTGCTGGATCTCCAGGTTTTCCGGATCTGCCAGGTTCTCGATATTAAAGAATTTCTCAACCTTCTTGATACCCTGCTCGGTAAGGTTGACGATCTTATCTTTCTCATTTACAACGAAGTCACCGGTCTCGATAACCTCCTCACCCATGATGGCTGCCATCTTGGTCATCTCATGGCTGGCCTCACCACGCTCCAGCTGCTGTGCAAGGATATCGCACACCTCATAAAGCTTGGTGGACTTGCCGCTCTGTCCGGAAATGATCAGAGGTGTACGTGCCTCATCGATCAGAACAGAGTCGATCTCATCGATGATACAGTAGTGAAGATCTCTCTGAACAAGCTGTTCTTTATAGATGACCATATTGTCACGAAGATAATCAAATCCAAGTTCATTGTTTGTTACGTATGTGATGTCACATCCGTATGCCGCACGACGCTCTTCCGGCTTCATGTCGTTAAGTACCACGCCTACAGTCAGGCCAAGGAACTCGTGAACCTTACCCATCCACTCAGCATCTCGTTTTGCCAAGTAGTCGTTGACGGTTACGATGTGGACACCTTTTCCCTCAAGGGCATTCAGATATGCAGGAAGTGTGGAAACAAGAGTTTTACCTTCACCTGTTTTCATCTCGGCGATACGGCCCTGGTGAAGGATGATACCACCGATGATCTGTACACGGTAATGCTCCATTCCAAGTACACGCTTGGCTGCCTCACGTACGGTGGCAAATGCCTCCGGAAGAAGATCATCCAGTGTTGCACCTTCTGCAAGACGTTTCTTATATTCTCTTGTTTTGTCTCGTAACTGCTCATCCGTAAGCTGCTGCATCTGAGACTGATAGCTTTCGGTTTTTTCAACCAGCGGCATGATACGTTTTACCTCACGCTGGCTGCGGGTTCCAAATACTTTTGAAAAAACATTCATGTTTCTGCTCCAATCATTTTATTCGAATAAGACTGCTGTCTCTGATCTGTCCAATTTTGGATCATTCCAGTTCTCTGTTGATATCCGTTATACTGGATCACATATGGTATATATTCTACCACTTTCCTGTTATAAAAACAATGAACAATTATTTAACAAATCATGTCAGGAACAACAGAAAATATCCCGCATAGGATCCTGTTTTCGAGGATCCCGCGGGATATTACAGATCTTATTTTCTTACTTTTACATTTTTCACACTGCTCCAGGCACCGTAATATGTCTTTCCGCTCACTTTTTTGTATGCACGGATACGAACATAATAAGTGCTTCCCTTTTTCAAACCGGAAAGTGTTCGGGTCAGTGCACTGGCGGACACTGTCCTGGACCCTCTCATGGACCTTGATGCCGCATACTGGATCTGATAGCCGGAAGCACCAGCTGCTTTTTTCCAGCGGACAGTCAGCTTCCCGGAAGCCTTGCTGGACGGTTTGTACTGCACCGGAGCTGTCAGACGGACGATCCGGCTGCCGTTTTTGTTATAAGCACTTAAAGCAGAACCCTTGTATGCGCGGACTGTATAGGTATACATGGTTCCTGATTTTACTGATCCGTCTGTATAGACCAGCGTATTGCTTCCGCTTACGGTAGCGATATTGACCCACTTGCTGCTGTTTCCGGTCCTTCGATAAATCTTATAGCCGGAAGCATTTGCAGCTTTTTTCCATTTGAAGACGATGCCGGCAGGGCTGTTGGAAGTGCCGGATAATCCGGGCGTGGTAAGCTTTACCGTTGTAAGGGCCGCGGAACGGAACTGGTATACGGCTGACTGTACTTCATCAGTCTTTTTCCATTCAGATTTCTGATAAACATACTTCTGGAAAAAGATATACATGTTATAAGTTGCGGCTTTGTTTATTCCTTTGGCAGATCCGATCCGCCATGTAGTATTCTTCCTGTTATCGGTTGGATTTGGTGAAGTACTCCAGTAAACCGGCACCCACTTCACATCTCCGGGCCCGGGATTTGTATTCGTAGTTCCCGCACCGGTCACAGTAAAATTATAATATTTATTCGGAGTAAATTTCAGCGGAAAATCCAACCCTCTTACAAAACTATCTTTGACATCTGGTATAGAAGGTATATAGGTCGGTGTCGGCGTCACATCATATTTCGGGCGGGTTCCCCTGTAATTCAACTTTAATTTTTTCAGGTTGCTGGTTCTTCCGTCTGAACCCAATACCTTAAGATACAGATCAAATTCTTTCTCTGTATCCAGATTCTTAAGATATATCACAAAGCTTCTGTTTGCAGTAACCGCCACACGAGAGTTTCCCGTATCGACCCTCGGAACATCAGAAGTTCCGTCCTTTTTTCTCGCTACAGCTTTATAGTAGCAGGCTCCGTTTGCATCAACTTTAAGTGTCACATTTACAGAATTGCGGCTTACCCATTTTTCTCCGGTCCATTTTACGTTTATTTTTGGCACCGGTGTTGGTGTCACTGTCAGTTCAGGATCCGCTGTCGGTGTCACTGTCGGTTCCGGATCCGTTATCGGTGTCACTGTCGGTTCCGGACCCGCTGTCGGTGTCACTGTCAGCTCCGGATCTGACGATGACATAGCTTCTGCGTTTTCTTCTTCCATACTGTCTCCTGCTTCTTCAGGTATCAGTTCTGTCAATAATACTTCCGGATCATCCTCACTGGAGATCTCTTCTGAAACTCCTTCCTCAGCTCCGCCGAAAGCATCCTCGCTGTTCTCCGCATTTTCTGCGTTTTCCACATCTTCCATGGTTGCATCGGAAGAGTTATCCACCATTTCCTCAGAAATATCCTCACTGTCTTCTGCAGGCTGCTCAGTCTCTCCCATAGACTCTGTAGTTTCCTCTGCGGAAAACACTTCCTGGCTGTCCGCAGCATTTTCTGTGATTTCTGCATCACCGCTGCCAAACTCTGCAGCCATACCGGTTGCCGGAAGCACCGTCACACAAAGTGCAGCACTTAAAAAAAGTGCCAGAACTTTTTTCTTCATTTACCTTCCTCCTTTTCTCCGTGAGTTACATATTTGTTATGTCAAGGAGATATTCGCACTCCACACAGTATTATTTTTCAGAAAGTGGGGCTGACTGAAACTTGTACTGTACAGACTGTATCTTATCCGTAGACTGCCATTTGGAATCCTTGCAGGTATATTTGCGGAAGAAAACATACAGATTAAAAGTTCCCTCCTGGTCGATTCCTTCCTTGGAACCGATCTTCCAGGTGCTTCGGATCCGGTTGGAATTCGGATTCGCAGATGTGCTCCAGTAAACAGGCACCCACTTAATGTCTCCGTTTTCCGGATCCTCATTATCGGTACCGGCACCGATAACCTTAAAATCATAAAATGTATCCGGGTAGAATTCCAGAGGAGAATCCAGCCCCTCTACCGTACTGTCCTCTGCCTTTGGTTTGGATGCTTTATGTTTTTTCTCAGAATCTGTTTTTTTCGCCGGGCGGCTGTCCTGATCCAGCTCCATCCGCTTCAGATCACTTAATTTCCCATTCTCATCCTCAATCTGGATATACAGATCAACTGCCTGGTCTGTATCCAGGTCTGCAAGTGTGATCCCGAACTCTTCATCCTCACTGATCAAAACCTCATCATTCACGGTATTTCCGGTCTCGATCTGAGGCACCTGGGGATTTCCGTCTTCCCCCCGCTCTGCCCATTTATAATAGCAGACGCCGTTAACGGCTGACGTAAGCGTTATCTCTGCCTGGGAATAGCTGTCCCATTTAAATCCTGTCCATTGTATTTCTGACTTTTGTGAATCCTTTGTATTGTTTTCTCCGGAACTCAGTTCCAGGTCCTCCACAGTCTGTTCTTTTATGGTGTCACCACTGTTAAATTCCGCTGCCATACAGGTAGCCGGTATCATGGTCATACCAAGAGCTACACTTAAGATCACCACAGGAAGCTTCTTTTTCATTTTTCCTTCCTCCTTTCGCATATGTCTTCATTATATAATTCTCCCCTATTGCTTGCAACAGAAAAGAAGCCTGATTTTGCTGTGACATAAAAGGCTCCGGAAACCTGCCGATTTCTCACACAGATTCCCGGAGCCTTCCATTCAATATTCAGTTGTGATAATAAAATCCCCTATCAGAACTCTGGTTCGATCAGTCCGTAAGTATTTCCTTTACGTTTATAAACTACGTTAACCTGCTCTGTCTCAGCATTAAAGAATACAAAGAAATTATGTCCGAGAAGCTCCATCTGTACGCATGCATCTTCCGGATACATTGGTTTGATCCCGAATTTCTTGGTACGAATGATCTTAACTTCCTCATCCTCTTCATAATCCTTATCAAGGTATGCCTTCTGGAAGTTTGTGGATTCCTGCTGCTTGTCAACGATCTTGTTCTTGTATTTACGAAGCTGACGCTCAATTACCTCTTCAACCAGATCGATGGATACATACATATCATTGCTTACCTGCTCGGAACGGATAATGTTACCTTTCACAGGGATCGTTACCTCGATCTTCTGGCGATCCTTCTCAACGCTTAAGGTTACTGAAATCTCAGTTTCAGGAGTGAAATACCTTTCAAGTTTACCAAGCTTGTCCTCAACAGCTGTTTTAAGTCCTTCGGTTACTGCTATATTCTTTCCACTAATAATAAATTTCATGACTTCCATCCCCTTTGCTGTTTTATGTTGCTATTATAACATATTAAATTGAATTTTAACATCACTTTTCAAAAATTTCATAAATTTTTTCCAAATTTATTCGATATATTCCCTCAAAATGTTTTTTTTGTCGTGAATGCGCAACTATTAGAGTATTTCATCTAATTAATTCATTACAAATGTATATCTGCACACCAGTGCCAGAAGATTGATGGGACAAAAGCATCTGCTTCACTATTTGTATATACTATTTCATTTTAGCCAGAGCTTCAAAGGGTATACTTCCGCCAAAAATATCCAAAGCACTGCCAACAGTCACATCCAGTCTGCCCTGACCTGCTTTTCGAAGCTCTTCAATATCTGCCATAGAACCCACACCGCCTGCATAGGTCACCGGATGGGCTGTATATTGTCCCAGAAGCTTTGCAAGCTCTGTTTCCACACCTCGGGCCTTTCCTTCCACATCCACTGCATGGACCAGAAATTCGTCGCAGAAGCTTCCAAGCCTTTCCATCAGCTCCGGTGTCACGATCTCTTCTGTAAATTTCTGCCATCGGTCTGTGACAATATAATATTTGCCATCTTTTTTGCGGCAGCTCAGGTCAAGTACAAGATGTCCTTTCCCTGCAGCATCACGGATCTTCTCCAGATTTTCCCAGGAGATCACTCCGTTTTTAAACACATAGGAGGTTACGATCACGTGGCTGGCGCCAGCCTCCAGATATTCTGCCGCATTCTCCGGGCAGATGCCGCCTCCGATCTGAAGCCCTCCGGGATATTTTCCCAGAGCCTGAAGTGCCTGGGCTTTCGTCGCTTCATAGTTCGGGGAATCCTTTCCGTTCAGAAGGATCACATGACCGCCCTTTAATCCTGCCTTCTTATAAAGCTCTGCATAGAATGCCGCATCCTGCTCTGACACAAAATTTTCTGCCGCCTGATCCCCCTGATCCTTCAGGCTTCCTCCTACGATCTGTTTTACTTTTCCGTTATGTATATCAATGCATGGTCTGAATTTCATAATCCTGTCCTCCATTTTCTTTCCATGCACTGATAATAGCATCTGAAACAGTTTTATGCAATGCTGTGGTAAAATATCTGTTATCTTCCTTCTACCGCATTTCCCACTGCGTTTCCGATATCATCCACTGCATTACCTACACCGTCGCCAAGGTCCTTTACACTGTCACCCAGCTCACCGGATACAGTTCCGTCATTTTCGTTTCTGTCAGCATCCGCAGCTCCGGGTGCTGCTGTCCCGTTATTTCCATTTCCTGCAGGCGTCACGGTAATATTTCCATCGGACATCTCATTGTTATCCGTGCCGGAATCCTTAATGCTCTCTCCATTGTCCTTCACACCGTCATTGTCTGCTTTTTCTTCCATAGTTTCATCTTCTACGGCAGTATTTTCGTTTGTATCTTTTTCCTTATCCTTCGTGTTTTTATCTTTTTCATCCACTGTTTCATCCGCATTGTTTACCTCTGTGCCGCAGGCTGTAAATGTACACAGAGACAGGGTAAGCAAAGTACCAAAAAGAATCGCCTTCCATTTTTTCATATGATCTTCTCCTTTTTCTAAAAAATTCTGTATTCCTAATATGGCACTTTTTCCGCTATCCTATTCTGGGAAAAATTTCAAAAACCGCAATTTCATCAAAAAAAGACGGGGTCCGATCTTACACGAACCCCGTCTGTATTACCTGTAATTTTATTCTGTTGCGGCTCAATCTGTCAGGATCAGCCGATCACGTCACTCATATCATAACGTCCTGCCGGTTTGCCTGCAAGGAATTTGGCTGCTTCTACAGCACCTTTTCCAAAAATAGCCTTGGAATATGCAGTATGCTTGAACTCGATCACTTCGTCCTGACCTGCAAAAATTATCTCATGCTCACCTACGATAGTTCCGCCGCGAACTGCGGAGATACCGATCTCCTTATCATCGCGTTTTTCACGTTTCTGGCTGCGGTCATATACATAATGATACTGATTATCCATAGCTTCATTAATGCTGTCTGCCAGCGCAAGTGCAGTACCACTTGGTGCGTCTAATTTCAGGCGGTGATGCTTCTCTACGATCTCCATATCAAAGCCTGCAGCTGCAAGAACCTTAGCTGCGTCCTGAACCAGCTTCAGAAGTGTGTTGATGCCAAGAGACATGTTTGCGGATTTCAGCACTGCTACCTTTCGGGATGTTTCTTCCACTTTTGCAAGCTGCTCCTGGCTTAAGCCGGTACTGCACAGAACAACCGGGATCTGGCGTGCCGCGCTGTACTCAAGAAGCTTGTCTGTTGCCTTTGCGGAAGAAAAATCAATGATTGCATCTGCCTCTACCTGACATGCGTCAATATCGGTAAATACCGGATAGCTGTTTTTTCCCTGATCTGCAATATCAATACCTGCTACGATCTCAGCATCCGGATCTTTCTCCACAATGCCGCTGATGACCTGGCCCATATGTCCGTTGCAGCCGTGCATGATGATTTTTACCATAGTATATTCTCCTTTACCTTTCGCTTACAGTCAGATCACTTAGCAAGCTTAAGGCCGAATTTCTCGATCTCTTTTGCAAGAGCTGCCTTTGTGTCCTCTTCCATCTCGCAGAGCGGCATACGAAGCGGCCCTACGTTCATTCCCATAAGGTTCATAGCTGTCTTAACAGGAATCGGATTTACCTCGCTGAACAGCGCATTGATCAGCGGAAGAGCTTTCAGCTGATCCTCTGTTGCTCCCTTGGTGTCGCCGTCGAAATATTTCATGACCATGTCATGTGTAAACTTCGGTGCAACGTTGGAAAGTACGGAAATAACTCCAAGTCCGCCAAGAGAAAGAATCGGAAGTACCTGATCATCATTTCCGGAGTAAAGCTCAAGCTGTCCGTCTGCCAGAGACATCATCTTGGCGATCTGGGAAAGATCTCCTGTTGCTTCCTTGATTCCGACAATGTTCTTTACATTCTTTGCAAGGTAAGCTGCTGTAGCCGGCTGGATGTTGCAGCCTGTACGGCTCGGTACGTTGTACATGATGAGCGGAGTTTCCGGAACTGCATTGGCAATTGCTGTGTAATGAGCGATAAGACCCTTCTGTGTAGCCTTGTTATAGTAAGGTGTTACAATAAGAAGAGCGTCTGCGCCATAGGAAGCTGCTTCCTTGGACATCATGATCGCTGTCTCTGTACAATTGGAACCTGTTCCTGCGATAACAGGCACACGTTTGTTAACTTTATCAATTGTGAACTTAATTGTCTGAAGATGCTCTCCGTGTGTCAGAGTAGAAGATTCTCCTGTTGTTCCACAGATAACGATGGCGTCTGTGCTGTTCGCGATCTGATCCTCAAGGATTTCCTCAAGTTTCTCAAAATTCACCTTACCGTCTTCATGCATAGGTGTTACGATTGCAACGCCTGTTCCTTTAAAAATTGCCATTTGTCTTCCTCCTTCTTTCTTCTGTGAAATATTGCTTATTCCCGTTCCTGGTCAGTCAGCTCTGTTGTTATCGTGGTAATACTATCCACATAGGGCTTCAAAGCATCCGGAAGCCAGCGTCCGGTCATAATTATATGCATACTTTCATCCTTCTGCTTAAGCATATCGATGATCGTCTCAACTGGAGCGATTCCTTTATCCATAAGCCCGAGGATCTCATCCAGCAGCAGAAAATCACACTCTCTGGTAGCAATTACCTTCCGTGCGAAATTAAGGCCATTGAGAATATTGGTTCTCTCTTCTGCCTTTTCCTGCTCACTTAGGTCATTATAGCAGGTGTCCATTTTTTCGAAACGGAAAATCTTGAAATCAAAATTATCCAGTTCCTCAAGGAAATCCAGTTCTCTGCGTTCCCTGCCCTTGAGGAACTGTATGATGATCACACTTTTTCCCTGTGTAGCAAAGCGCAGCCCCCGGCCTACAGCCAGAGTTGTCTTTCCTTTCCCGTTCCCGCAATAAACCTCTGTTATTTCTCTTTCCATGATTTTTCCTCTTACTGTTAGTGAAACCGGTAATTCCCCATTTTTCTGATTTTTTTAATATTACCGCAGATTGGCTGGAAATGCAAGTGTTACCTTAATGTTCTCACCACTATTCCAAAATATATCCAATGTTACTCAACATATTCCAATTTACTCACCGAAACTTCATAGGCAATCCTTTTTTCTGTTTCGTTTTCACTAATCCGTTTCATGTACTCCCTGCTCTGGATCCTGCCCCAGATCAGTACATGCCCGCCTACTTCAAAAGCAGAAGCATATCTGGCATTTCTTCCCCAGCATATACATGGTATGTAATCGGATTTTCCGTAAGGTCGATTAACTGCCATCAGAAGATCTGCGATCTCTCTTCCCAACGGTGTTTTTCTGTATACAGGCGGTTTACAGATATATCCGTCCAAAAAGATCTGATTGACCGGCACAGTTTCTTCTTCCTCCCCCACAAACTTCACTTCCCGGGCAAAGACTGAAAGCACAAGCCGGTTTCTCTTTTCTTCATGACGGTTATAGGATCGGAACTGTCCGTGGATCTCGATATATTCTCCCACATAATCCTGTGTGATATCGATCAGCCGCTCAGACACCATCACCGGGATCCTGTCCTCCGAATCGCTGAGACGTTTTACCAGGATATCCATCATGTAAAATCCTTCTCCAAAGACCTGATGGCTGAAAGTAAACCCCGTAGCGATCCGTCCCATAACGGATACCTGATTGTTTTCAATAATTTTATCTGCCATAATAAGTAGCTCTCCTTCCTCTTCGTGTATTTCGTCTATATCAATCTATGTGTATTTGCGGTATAATATGCCTGAAAAATGAAAAACCAAAAATATTTTTTTATGTCTTGTAATCTCACAAAAATGTGATAGACTATAAATTTGGACATCATTTTTAACAAAAAAGATTACTTATATATGGAAAGAAAGGATTTGGATTATATGAAGACCAAGCGTGAAGATGTTCGTAACGTGGCCATTATCGCCCATGTCGATCACGGTAAAACAACACTTGTTGACGAGCTTTTGAAACAGAGCGGTGTTTTCCGTGAGAACCAGGAAGTCCAGGAACGTGTCATGGATTCCAACGATATTGAGCGTGAGCGCGGCATTACGATTCTCTCCAAAAACACCGCAGTTCATTATAAGGATGTAAAAATCAATATCATCGATACTCCAGGTCATGCGGACTTCGGCGGCGAGGTAGAGCGTGTGCTGAAGATGGTAGACGGCGTTATTCTTCTTGTGGACGCCTTCGAGGGTGCCATGCCTCAGACTAAATTTGTACTTCGTAAAGCTCTCGAACTGAACCTGCATGTTATTGTCTGCATCAATAAGATCGACCGTCCGGAAGCACGTCCGGAGGAGGTTGTCGACGAGGTTCTGGAGCTTCTCATGGATCTGGACGCATCTGACGAACAGCTGGACTGCCCGTTCCTGTATGCCTCCGCAAAGGCCGGCTACGCAGTTCGTAACCTCGATGATAAGCCTGAGAATATGGCTCCTCTTTTTGAGACTATCCTTGATGCGATTCCTGCTCCGGAGGGAGATCCGGACGGAGATACACAGGTTCTTATCAGCACCATCGACTACAATGAGTATGTAGGCCGTATCGGTGTCGGTAAGGTTGAGCGCGGAACCATTTCCGTGAACCAGGAGCTGATGCTTCTGAACCATCATGACCCTGACAAACACGAGCGTGTAAAGATCAGCAAACTCTACGAATTTGACGGACTGAACAAAGTTGAAGTTAAGAGCGCTACCATCGGAGCTATTGTTGCAATCTCCGGTATCGCGGATATCCACATTGGAGATACCCTCTGTGCAGGAGACAACCCGGAGTCCATTCCGTTCCAGAAGATTTCCGAGCCAACAATCTCCATGAACTTCCTTGTAAACGACAGTCCTCTTGCAGGACAGGAAGGTAAATACATCACTTCCCGTCACCTTCGTGACCGTCTCTACCGTGAGCTGAACACAGACGTCAGCCTTCGTGTAGAAGACACCGATACAACCGAGTGCTTCAAGGTTTCCGGCCGTGGTGAGCTTCACCTCTCCGTTCTTATTGAGAACATGCGCCGTGAGGGATACGAGTTTGCAGTCAGCAAACCGGAGGTTCTCTATCACACAGACGAGCGTGGACGTAAACTGGAGCCGATCGAAATCGCATACGTTGACGTTCCGGAAGAATTTTCCGGTACTATCATCCAGAAACTCAGCGAGCGTAAAGGTGAGCTTCAGGGTATGAGCACAGCAAGCGACGGAACTGTACGTCTTGAGTTCTCCATCCCCTCCCGTGGACTGATCGGATTCCGTAACGAATTCCTTACCTCCACCAAGGGTACCGGTATCCTGAACACCATGTTTGACGGATACGCACCATACAAGGGAGACTTCCCGTACCGTAAACAGGGTTCCCTCATCGCTTTCGAGGCAGGCGAGACTGTAACTTACGGTCTTTTCTCCGCTCAGGAGCGTGGTACTCTCTTCGTCGGACCTGGCGAGAAGGTTTACAGCGGTATGGTCATCGGACAGAACGGAAAGGCCGAGGATATCGAACTGAATGTCTGCAAGACCAAGCACCTTACCAACACCCGTTCCTCTTCCGCTGACGATGCACTGAAGCTTGTTCCGCCAAAGATCTTAAGTCTTGAGCAGGCCATTGAGTTCATCGACCAGGATGAGCTTCTTGAGGTAACACCGACAAGCCTTCGTATCCGTAAACGTATTCTGGACTCCAGAGACAGAAAACGTGCCGCATTCCGCAAGAGCTGATCGAACCTGGCTATCATTTACTGTTGAGCAGAAACCTTTTACAGTAATTCGGCGCAAAGCCGCATAGTGAATGCGGATGCTTTTATCCGCCTGACCTATATTTATATAAACTGCCATATGGGAAGCATTTCCTGTATGGCAGTTTTTTTTCTGCATTTCTGAAAAAAATCCCGATAATTTCCGCCTAATTATTCTGGAAATTTAAATAATTTCAAGTTTTTTGGTTTCTTATGTTATCACGCTTTACTTTGCCACAATATTTTTGTGAATTTTTTATCAAAATCATTCCGTATTTTTGTGAATTATTTATCAAATTCTCTATTGACGTCTGAAATCAGTTAAATTATAATGTGTACATGATCGTTTGACAAAAGTTTAACGTTAATGTTTTAACTACGTGTTGCGTTTTATCTTTTGCCGCCCTTCATATGTGTGCATGTTTTTTGTCAGTGCTGACAATTTTTTAACATGTTTTTTGTGCACAGTGCTGAATTTCAAAAATTTTTTTTAAGATTTTTCCAATAATTCAGCGTTCTGCAAAGTAAAATTTACAGTATTTTCCCCGAATTTTCTGTTCGTCATTTTGCACATAGCGACAAAATTCAGAATTTGCGTTTTTTTCAGAATTTTGATACTATATCAGTATCGAAACTAAAAATTCAATCAGATTGAATCAACAACGAAACGCAGCACGGGGACTTACAAAAACTCTGCAGCATCTGCCGGCGAAAAAAGGATAAGCCCGCAGGACCACAGACCATTATCATATGAAAACAGGAGGATTCCACATGGCAAAGAAAGAAACTATCCCTACCATCATCGACACTCCAGAAGCCCTGACCGCGAAAATGGCTGCAATGAAAGAGGCACAGAAGATCTTTGCTACCTACACACAGGAGCAGGTCGACAAGATCTTTAAGGCAGCTGCTACTGCTGCTGACAAGATGCGTATCCCACTTGCCAAAATGGCTGTTGAGGAAACAGGCATGGGTATCA
>ERZ772879.383-NODE-383-length-35178-cov-5.488882_pt1 | contig 35178 bp, 28 predicted proteins | sample MGYA00580582_ERZ772879 | MGnify/ENA primary metagenome ERZ772879 (study PRJEB29015, sample SAMEA2737682) | human gut metagenome | biome: human gut; feature: human-associated habitat; material: faeces | place: China | collected 2012 ... | reverse complement strand
CTCATTGCTTGTCGGTGTAGATGATGTATTTTGATTAGAACACGCGGCCAAAGAATATAACGTCAGCGAGGTTTACCTTGTTGCGCATGCTTGCCTTGAATCCGGAAACGGTACTTCACAGCTTGCAACCGGTGTTGAGGTCAACGGCACAACCGTTTATAACTTGTTCGGTATCGGTGCATATGACGCAAACCCTGTCGGAAACGGTTCACAGAGAGCATACAGTCAAGGCTGGACGAGTGTAGAGGCGGCTATTAAGGGCGGTGCAAAGTGGATAAGCGAAAACTATGTGAACAGTTCGGATGGCAGACAGAACACACTTTATAAAATGCTTTGGAACCCTGAAAATCCGGGTACTCACCAATATGCAACGGATATTGGCTGGGCGGTTAAGCAGGCGGTAAGCATTGAAAAGATATTCTCGTCATTCACAGACGCAACATTATCGTTTGACGTACCTGTTTACAGCGGACAAATTCCGCCTACTGTAACTATGGACTGATAAAAAGACAGATGAAATTTAAACCGTTTCATCTGTCTTTTTTTGTCAGAAAAAATATGTTTGACAAGTTGAATTTTAGTGTATATATTATATACAGGGAGTTGAAACATGGATGATAAAAAATAATGTTAAAAATATATCAATCAAAAAGGCGGCGTTTATCAATGCTGCCGCAAATTACAGCTGTGTTATATTGCAGCTTGGTTTCAGCGCTGTTTTGGCGCGAATACTTTTACCGGAGGATTACGGGGTAATCGGTGTAATGACCGTTTTTACCACGTTTTTTTCGGTGCTTGCGAATATGGGGATAGGCACTGCCGTTATTCAGAATAAGGAGCTTAGCGACTATGATGTGTCGAATATATTTACTTTTAATTTATATGTAATAAATGAAGCCAGCAATATAGCAACTGCTGTAAGTACTAATTGTGCAAAAATCACCTTAATTATTGATAAAACTGTTTCTTTCATTTTGTTTTCCAATTTTGCTTTTTTACAATTCTATTTCATTATTTATAAAATATAACTATTTGTAATACATTTTTATTTAAGAAGGAAAATATCTGCCATTCTTGACATCAAGTTTAGTATTTTGTACAATATCCTAAATGTACGCATAGAATTAAGTACATAAATATTTATTTAATTAAGGAGTGATATTGTGGGACCCAGTGACATAGCTATGCTATGTGTATTATTAGTTTTAATTTTACTATCTGCATTTTTTTCATCTGCAGAAACAGCTTTAACAACAGTTAATAAGATGCGTATTCGTATGTTAGTTGATGATGGCAATAAACGTGCCATTATCCTTGATAAAGTAATAAAACATCAGTCAAAAATGCTTAGCACCGTTTTAATAGGAAACAACATAGTAAATATAGGTGCCTCTGCTATTTCCACTTTATTTGTACAAAATGTATTTGGAAATATATATGTAAGTATCGGTACATTCGTTCTTACTTTTGTTGTATTGATTTTCGGTGAAATAATTCCTAAAACAATCGCCGGAATTCATTCAGAAAATGTAGCACTTTCATATGCAAGAGTTATTTCAATCCTTATGTTTGTTTTAACTCCTATCATTTTTATAATTGATAATTTTTCAAAATTAATTTTAATGATATTACGTGTTGATACGTCATCAAAATCTTCTCATTTTACAGAAGATGAATTAAGAACAATTATGGATGTAAGTCAGGAAGAAGGAATCATCGAGTCCGAAGAATTAGACATGATTAACAATGTGTTTGATTTTGGTGACGCAAGAGCTAAAGACATCATGGTTCCAAAGGTTGACATATCAATGATAAGTACTACTACAACTTACGATGAATTGTTAGATTTAGTTAAACGTGATAAATTTACACGAATTCCTGTTTATAAAGACAGCACTGACAATATAATAGGTGTTATAAATATCAAAGATATGATTATTAATCATGTCACAAAAGATAATTTCAAACTTGAAGAATTAATGCGTGAGCCTTATTATACTTACGCACAAAAAGAACTTAACAATCTTCTTATTGAAATGCGTGATAACGACACAAGTCTATGTATTGTCCTTGATGAATATGGTTTAGCTGAAGGGTTGATTACACTTGAAGATATTATCGAAGAGATTGTTGGTGAAATACGAGACGAATTTGATGATGACGAAAAACGTGTCATTAGAAAAATAAATGAAAATCAATATATCGTTGAAGGTTCTATCAACCTTGATGATTTAAACGATCAGTTAGGGTTAGATATTGATTCTGAGCATTACGAGTCAATTGGCGGACTCATAATCGAAAACCTTGAGCGTCTTCCTGATATTGGCGACAGTGTTACTATTGGTAACTGCACATTAAAAGTAGAAAAAATGGATGATAAACGTATCGACTCTGTTCGAATTACAATACATCCTATAAAGAAAGATAACCCTGATGAACAGGAACAATAAAAAAGTGCCGGGATTTAATCTCCCGGCATTTTCTATTCTATATAATTCCCTTTAAGAGTGTTTCAAAATCTTTAGCCACTTTAGAAGCTACTTCTTTAACCTCTTCATCATTTAATTCCTTATCTGACAAGCCTGCTGCTTTATTTGTTATGCAACTTATACCACACACTTTTATTTGAAGGTAATTTGCAACCATTGCTTCAACTGCTGTACTCATTCCAACTGCATCTGCTCCAAGCTTTTTATACATTTGTATTTCTGCAGGAGTTTCATAATTAGGTCCGGTAGTCTGCAAATAAACACCTTCTTTTAATTCAATATTCTCTCTATCCGCCACGCTTCTAATTACCTGTTGCAATTCTTTATTATATACGCATGACATATCAGGAAATCTTAGGCCAAATCTTTCATCATTTTTTCCAATTAAAGGTGACGGAACAAATGAAGTAATGTGATCTGTAATCATCATAAGATTTCCTACTTCAAAGTTGTCTCCTATACCGCCTGCAGCATTTGTAAGTATTATTTTTTTAGTTCCCATTAATTTCATAAAATATATTGGAGTCACTACTTCTTTCATGCTATATCCTTCATAATAATGAATTCTTCCCTCCATTACTATTACCGCCTTATTATTTATATAGCCAAAAAGCATCCTTCCCTTATGTCCTGTATTTGTCGTTATAGGAAAACCTTCTATCTCACTATACTTAATGCTCTTTACATCTTCTATATTATTAGCGAACCCACCTAATCCTGAGCCTAAAATTATGGCTGTTATTTCTTCATTTTTGCAAAATTCTTTTAATGATAGTTTTTCTTTTACCTGTGTACACATTTTTTCTATTGTTTCATAAAATAATTCCATAATATACACCATCCTTCTAAATTAAATAACTACTAAATTATCTCAATCACTATTTTTATCAATTACATCTATTATAAAGACTCAAATTCATTTTTATATTTAAAGGAAATCAGATTTAATTATATCACATTTTCGTTTTTTCACGAACTTTTCCACTAGTTTTTTTTCACTTTAAAATCTTTTCTATTTTTCTGTATATTTTTGCACTTTTTTACTTGAATATTTTGTCTTATTACATTATCATATTGTGTAGAAAAAAATTGGATAAGGAGGAACTTATGCGACATTTAATTAGTCCTCTGGATTTTTCTGTAGAAGAGCTTGACGATTTACTTGATCTTGCATCTGACATTGAAAAGAACCCAGAAAAATATAAAGAAGCCTGCAAAGGTAAAAAAATCGCAACTTTATTCTATGAACCAAGTACAAGAACACGTCTTAGTTTTGAGGCTGCCATGATTAACTTAGGTGGCAGTGTTTTAGGATTTTCTTCAGCTGATTCAAGTTCAGCCTCCAAAGGAGAAAGTGTTTCTGATACTATTCGAATTATTTCATGTTACGCTGATATTTGTGCAATGCGTCATCCTAAAGAAGGTGCTCCTTTAGTTGCAGCATCTAAATCATCTATTCCCGTAATCAACGCAGGTGATGGCGGACATCAGCATCCAACTCAGACTCTCACAGATTTAATGACAATAAGATCCTTAAAAGGACGTTTAAACAATCTCACAATCGGTCTTTGTGGTGACTTAAAATTCGGACGAACAGTTCATTCACTTATAAATGCACTTTTAAGATATGAAAATATATCATTTGTTCTTATCTCACCACCGGAATTACGAGTTCCAGAATATATAAGAGAAAACTTAACAAAAGCCGGTGCACCTTTTAAAGAAGTGACAAAACTTGAAGATGTTATGAGTGACTTAGATATTTTATACATGACACGTGTACAAAAGGAACGTTTCTTTAACGAAGAAGACTATATTAGAATGAAAGACAGTTATATTTTAGATAAAAGAAAAATGGAACTTGCAAAAGATGATATGCTCGTACTTCATCCACTTCCTCGTGTAAATGAAATATCTGTTGAGGTAGATGACGACCCACGTGCTGTATATTTTAAGCAGGTTCAATACGGAGTTTACGTTCGTATGGCTCTTATTCTCACACTTTTGGAGGTGAAAATATGATAAATGTAGACCAGATTAACAACGGATTTGTATTAGACCACATTCAGGCAGGTCGTGCAATGGCAATTTACAAATACCTTGGATTAGACAAATTAGATTATCAGGTTGCCATTATAAAAAATGCACGTAGTGCTGTTATGGGCAAAAAAGATATAATTAAAGTCGAAGGACCTTTAGACATTGTTGATTTTGATGTTTTAGGATTTATCGACCACAATATAACAGTAAATATTATAAAAGACGGTGTTTTAACAGATAAAAAAGAATTACATTTACCTGATTCAATCACAAATGTTCTTCACTGTAAAAACCCTCGTTGCATTACTTCTATCGAGCAGGAATTAAAACACATATTTATATTAACTGATAAAGAAAAAGGATTATACAGTTGTAAATACTGTGAAGAAAAACAGGGAATTCTTTGGGAAAAATTATAATCTATGCAAATTTAAAAAATCAGCCGGGTTGGCTGATTTTTTTATATTAATGAGTAGGACTGTAAGCCGGGTTATGTCATGAATGGTCATCTATCTAGACATATTGTTGCCAATATGTTCAAGCGACCTACCCGAAAGCAAGCGGGCCACTTTATGCTTTCTGTTCAGTCTTGCTTCGAATGGGGTTTACAATGCCCTTTCTGTTACCAAAAAGGCGGTAGTCTCTTACACTGCCCTTTCACCCTTACCGGAGAATATCCGGCGGTCTGCTCTCTGTTGCACTTTCCTGGGAGTCACCTCCACCGGCCGTTAGCCGGCATCCTGCCCTATGAAGCCCGGACTTTCCTCGTCTGCGTCCTTTCGGCAATAGCATCCGCGACCATTTATCCTACTCACAAATAACTACAATATCATAAATCATACTTTAAAGCAACTTCCACCTGTAAATTCCCTAAGCAAAGAATTGTTTGGAACATTCTCATTTGAAGTTCCAACAACATAATCTAAAAACTTAAGAAGTCTTTTTGCTTCTAAATATTCTTCTGCATCTTTTGGCACACTAAACAATGCCGGTTCAGCATACTGCTTAAGTACCGCAAGTTCATAAACTAACGCTGAATTAAATATCGCATCTGCACATTCCTGATATGGGAAAATATTATTTTCCTCTCCTCTTCTTACGCGGTGCCACATTTCTATAGTTGCTGCAGCAGATGTGCCTCTTGTTCTTGCATCCCTTACAATTCTTCTTATAAGACGTAAATCCGTTGTAGGAATTCTATTATGTTCATCTACATTAAGTGGTGTAAGTGCACTTACATAAATTTTAAATTTAGATTCATTTGGCAATGAATATGACATCTTATCATTAAGGCAATGAATTCCTTCTATAACAAGAATATCGTCATCATTAAGTTTCAAATAATCTTTATGATACTCTCTTTTTCCTGTAACGAAATTAAATTCAGGCATTTCAACCTTTTCACCTTTTAAAAGTTGCTCCATAATCTCGTTAAACAACTTTACATCTAAAGCTTCAATCACTTCATAATCTAACTTTCCATCTTCATCTACCGGAGTATCTTCTCTATTTTTAAAGAAGTTATCAACCGGAATTGGATGTGGCTTTAATCCCTGTGCCATAAGCTGAATTGATAATCTATGTGAAAATGAAGTCTTACCTGAGGATGAAGGACCTGCTATCATAACAAATTTAACACCCTGTCTATTCGCTATTTCTGTCGCAATGTCAGCAATTTTCTTTTCCTGCAAAGCTTCCTGAACAAGCATAATATTTCCGATTGTTCCATTTGTTATTTTGTCATTTACGGCTCCAATTGTAGGAACCCCCATCATCTCTCCCCACTGTGTAGCTTCCTTTAATACTTCAAATACCTTTTCCTGTGGTTTAAATTCAGGCACCTTATCAGGCTCTTCTTTTGTAGGCATCTGAAGCACAAACCCATTGTCATATTGTATTAATTTAAAATATTTAAGTACTCCTGTTGAATATGTCATATATCCATAATAGTAATCATCGAATCCACCCATATGATATACATTTACACGGGATGATCTTCTGTACTTAAATAAATTTTCCTTGTCATACATTCCAAGTTCTCCGAAAAGCTTAATTGCTTCATCTGTCGGCAAGGATTCCTTTGTTATAAGAACATCTTTTTCAACTAAGCCTCTCATTTCAGCTTCAACACTATCAAGCAATTTCTGCGTAACTGTAACTTTTCCATAAATTCGACAAAAATATCCTTTACTTACAGAATACTGTACTGATATTTTGTCTATGTTCTCACCGTCACACACTTTGTAAAATGCTTTCATCATTAAAAATGTCATAGAACGTCTGTAACAGTCATTACCAATCTTAGTATCCGTTGTAATAAACTTAACTTCACAGTCCTCATCAACTTTCTTTGATAATTCACACAAAACTTCATCGCATTCTGCTAAAACAATATCATTTGAATACTGATTTTTAAAATCTTTAGCAATTTCATACAATGTTGTCTTACTTGTATATTCTTTTTCCATAGAACCTACTTTGACTTTAACCATTCAAACCCCTTGCCTTTCTGTTTAACTTGCGTAACCGGCGAATTTCAATGTTTCGTCCTATTACGCTGTCATTACAATCCAAAACCTCTAAAATCTGTGTGTATTTTTCATATTCTTTATCAAGGAACTCCTTAAATACATCACTTTGTTTTTCAATCAAACATCTTCCATAAATTAATTCTTCCGGTGAATATTTGTTCTGTTCTCTTCCCGGAACCACCTTCATAATTGTATAATATTTGTCATTATCTTTAACCATTGTTTCATCAATAATTTTCCAATTATTGTTCATCATAGTCTTTCTAACAGAATCCTTATCAGAATGAGGTGATAAAATCATCTCTTTAAGCGTTCCGATAACCGGAGAATTTCTTATAATGTCAATCATAAGTTCTCCACCCATTCCTGCGATAACAACTGACTGAACCATGCCCGGCTCAAGTTTTTCCATTCCATTTGACTGAATTGCTTTAATCTTATCCTGCAATTCTTCCATATGGATATTTTCTGTCGCCCTATCAATTGGGCCCTTATTAATATCCATTGCATATGCTTTCGGTGCGATTTTGTTCTTAGTTAAATAAATTGGAATATATCCATGATCTGTTCCTATGTCTGCCACCACATATCCCGGTGTAACCATGTCTGCAACTGCCTGTAGTCTTTTTGATAATGTCATTTGTACAACTCCTGATTTAATTTAATGTAATGTGTATTTTTCCAAGCTGTGCTTTAGCCTGAATTATATTCTGCATCTCAGAAATATCTGTTGCATTTTTTGCCCTGTCATCAAGGCTTTTCTTTTTTATAAGAATTACTGCATCATTAACTGCTTTTTCCTTTTCCTGCATAGTCAGATTTTGATTTATAAGTGGCGAATTAAACAATGCTGCCACTTTCTTATGCTCATCCTCATCTTGGAAATTGTCAATTATTTTTGCAGGATTTGCTTCATTTTCTTCCATCTGTGCCCAAAAAATGCCTGCCACTCTTTTATAAAAATCATCAGAAAAATCTGAAGGCGAAACATATTTTGCAACACTTTCGAAAATATTTTTTTCTTCAATTAGCCAGGTTAACAAAATCTGCTGTGCAAGCACTACTGCCTCTTCCTTTTCTTTATTTCCTGACTTAATTGTTTCTTTTTCTTCTCTTTGTTTCTTTCCAATGTAATTAAGACCTTTCTTCTTGACAAGCTGTCTTAATCCATCTAACGGAATATTAAAAGTTCTGCATACTGATTCAAGATAGTTATTTCTTTCTATCTCATCTTCAAATTCCAAAAGCATATCTGCTACTTTATTATGAAATTCTGTCTTTTCAGATGGATCATCTAAATTATATTCGTTCATAAGTGTTCCAACCTGAAATATAAAATAATTAGTAGCCTTCTCTATTCTTTCTTCATACGCTTCAGGTCCTAATGCCTTAATAAACTCATCAGGGTCTTTATAAGGCTTCATGCTTAATACTTTGATTGAAAGTCCGGCTTCTCTTAAAATAGGTATGGCTCTTAAAGCCGCTTTGATTCCCGCTCCATCGCTGTCAAATGTAAGGACAACCTCTTTTGCATATCTCTTAATAAGCGACGCATGACCTGAAGTAAATGATGTTCCAAGTGCAGCTACCGCATTATTAAATCCTGCCTGATGAAGAGATATAACATCCATATATCCCTCACAGATAAGTAAATAATCCTTTCTGCTTGTTCTTGCAATATTAAGTCCATATAAATTACGGCTTTTATCAAAAACCTTTGTTTCCGGAGAATTTAAGTATTTAGGCTTACCATCACCCATGACTCTTCCACCAAAGGCAATAACTTTATTATTTACATCCATAATAGGAAACATTACCCTGTTCCAGAATTTATCATGAACGCCCTTTTCTTCAAATGTAAATAATCCTGTTTCCTTTAAAATGTCATCCTTATATCCTTTGCTTTTCATATATTTATATAATGAATCACTGTATTTATCAGAATATCCAAGTCCAAAACCTGTAATTGTGTTATCTGACAATTCTCTTCCACGCAAATAATGATATGCAAAAGCACCTTTTTCGGATTTAAGCATATAATAATAAAATTTTGCTGCCAAAGTGTTTATTGTTAATATCTGAGATCTTTTATCTGCATTTTCCTTTTCTTCCTTTGACCTGGTAACCTGCGGCAATTCTATTCCTGCTCTGGAAGCTAACATCTGAACTGCTTCTATGAAAGAGTAGTTTTCATATTTCATTACAAATGAAATAACATTTCCTCCTTCACCACATCCGAAACAATAATACATTTGTTTTCCCGGAGAAACAGAAAAAGACGGTGATTTTTCATTATGAAATGGACAAAGTCCAAAATAATTAGCACCTTTCTTCTGTAATTTAACATATTCACTTATTACATCTACTATGTCATTTTGATTTCTTACTTCTTCTATTATTTCATCAGGATAAAACATATTGTTCCTCCACTCATATTAATAAGCATTGCCTCTCCATTTGGTTGGCGGTCATTAGTTAAAAACATTTATTAGAAACGAACTTCGTTTATTTTGTTAATTTCTATAATTACTAACTGATATTATACAACAAAATCAGTTATGTATCAGATATTTTTTTACAACTTTTTTCATTATAACGATTAAAAATACCATTTCAAAAATTGAAATGGTATTTTTAATCGTTATAATTTTAATCAAAACAAATGCAGTCGATGGGACTTGAACCCACACTTTCTTGCGAAAACATGAACCTGAATCATGCGCGTATACCAATTCCGCCACGACTGCAAAAAGCCTCTTATTTGCTTAACTTTCTTAATTTTCATCCTATATATTACTATCATATTATGCCGGAAATAGCAAGCGTTTTTGCAAATAAGAGAGATGGATTATTTATCATAATTCATTTGAACTTTCCCTAATGCTAAATACATATATTTATACTCTGAATCTACTCAATAACCTTTTAATTATTCTTTATTTTTATATTCTTTGTTTCTCTTTGCCTTATACTCTCATCATAACTGTTTATTTTATTATTTCTTATATTACAATTTGCCCATGCTAAACAATTTATTCCATAACTTTTTGCTTTTTTAATATTACAGTCTTCTATGGTGATGTTTTTATGATAAACAATTCCACCATTATCGCTATATCTATGAGTTCCAATTGCTACTATTACATTATTAAATTTACATTTTTTAATTAAAACTTTAACATTAGGTGTTTGATCGTTTTTAGCCCATGTTTTCGAAAAACCATCCGTAGAATCGTCAGGTGTGTCTATATTAATTGCCTCTCTGTTTTTATTATATCCTTCTGCATTTCTAAATGTATAATTAAGTATTTTCACATTCTTACTTGCATCTAATTCAATAAAATGACATTCGTTCAGATTTTCAAATGTAATTCCTTTTATAGTAATATTCTGATTATGACACATTGTTACTGCAACAGACTGGTATACGCTATTAGTATTAATAGTAACTTTACCTTTTCCAATTATACTTGAGTCATGTACTCCATTATATTCTTTGCTCCAATTTTTCTTATCATATTTTGCGGCAGGCACAAATTCAAATAAGGTTACTCCTGCATGGAATTTCTTAGTATGTGTATCTGTTGTTTTATTAATTACAACACCATCTTCAAATATAATTTCGACATTTGACGGAATACAAAGTGTATTTGTAATATTATATATTCCTTTTTTTACAATTAATTTTCCTCCTCCTGACACCTCAAGTTTTTCAAGATATGAGCGGAACAAATACCAATCTCTTGTATATTTATTCACATAATCAGAACCATATGTAGAATATAAGTGTGAACCTACGTCAATCAATTTGCTTTTCTTTGATATTGTATATACTTTATTTTCTTTTTTTGCGGCCATTACATTATTTTGTGCAAATATTGTAAAAAAACTCATCATTACAATTAACGTTACATAAATTATCTTTTTACTCATCTTCATAAAATCCTCCAATTCTCGAATCCGCTTCGCTACTTCTCAGTGATTATACATTCGCCAAATACTTTCAGTTTTTTTTGCAAGCAAAAAACTGAAAGTATTTGGCTCATTGTGCATAACAAAAAAACACCTCTTAGGGTGTTTGTCATTTAAAATAAATATACAAATTTAGTTTTATAGTTTTTCAAACTTTATTTAATATTTTATCTAATAAATATGTACCACCCCAAATATATACCTTATTTTTAGGTATAAAAAATGCGGAAGATGGGACTTGAACCCACACGACTGCAATAGCCACAAGATCCTTAGTCTTGCTCGTCTGCCAGTTCCGACACTTCCGCTTACATCTTGCTTTCGCTTGACGCAAGAAAAATATTATCATAATACGTCGCGTCTGTCAATAAATTTTTTAAATTAATTTAAATTAAAGCTACTAAGTTTAAAACTTAAAACTACTAAATTACTAATGCCTAAATTATCAATCAAAAAATATAGCTATCAAAAAAAGATATACAGCCCCTACCACTTATCTATGGTAAAGGCTGTATATCTTTTAAAATTTAATAAAATCCTGACCAGTCGTTTTTATTATTAAAATAATTATTGTCAACGTTAATATCAATTAACGTATCTTCTCCACTTGTTGAAATAACATCATTTGTATAAAATTCAATAATTTCCATTTCCGGACTCATATATTCTTTTTTCATATAACACAATCCATTCTTATTACTATAAATACATATCTACAAACTTTTTCTGTTCATCTGTGTAATTCAAATATTCAGTTGAATTTTTAACTGCTGTTGCAACTTGTGCTACTGTTCTGGAGTTATTTGTCTCATCTACAGTAGTGTATACCGTTGTCGAGCTTCCATCTGTATATGTAATAGTAAAATAACCTACCGCAATAAATTTGGTATTATAATTTTCTTTCTTAATATTCACTATTGAGCCACAAAAACTTCCAACTTCATCATTAAACCATCCGGAATTTTTTATAATTTCCACTTACTATCTGACCTGCCTTCAAACCATCTACAGTAACTGTATTTGTTTCTTTTGCTTCCCATACACCAAATTCAAAAATCGAATATCCGTAACCCGTGCCTCTTCTTGTGCCATACATTCTTACATATCTTGTATCATATGTCTGACCTAAATCTATCTGAACATTTTTTGCTGCAGTAGCCGATACCATAGCTACAGTATTCCAATTTTGTGCATTGTCTGATATTTGGACATAATATTTAGACGCATATGCTCCTTCCCATAAAAATCCAACTTTATCAATACTCTTTATTTCACCTAAATCAACATATATCCATTGCGGATCAACTCCATGAGTACTTTCCCATCTTGAGCCTGTGTTACCATCTACCGCTAATTTAGCCACACCTGACGAAGCGTAAGCATCACAACCTACAGCAATATTACCATTAACTTTATCAAACAATTCTTTTGCCACTACTTTTCCTGTAGTTTCTGTAAGTCCTTCTTTATCAACTTCGTCATCTGCATCCACATACTCTCCGGCTACAGATGTATATTTTGTTTTTCCTGTTTTGTCAGCTACTGCTTCTTTAACTGTATGAGAATACTTATAACTTGTATCTGATATGAGATTCAAAAATGCTTTCTCATATACTTCCGTTTTACTACCATTAGAATATGCTATATTGTTGTGAATCAAATCTGTTACATATTTATAATCTTTTTCATCATCAAAATTTTTCTTTTCTTCTTCAGGAAACATTGTATAAAATACAGATGTAGCTGATATAAATGTTCCTAACGGCATTGGATGTCTATCATCAAAATACAAATCATATCCCGCATTATATATTTCATAAAAAGCTTCTCCTGCAGGAGCAAGAACTGTATCATAAGTACGGGCAGCTTTTATATAGTTATATGTAAAATACGGTACAAGACTATTTGTAATTAATGAACCTTTTACAGGCCATGGCATGTATGAAATGATCCATGCATCAGGATTATATTGTCTTATCAATTCCGTAACCGCCTTTACACCTTTCATATGTTTATCAGCATCAAATCCACCAACAATATCCTGAATTACAACTATTTCATATCCGCCTTTTTTAACTGCTGACACAACATTATCTGCTGTTGACTGGAAAATCAGATTTTTACCGCCGTTTGTTGCTGCCGTACATGTAATGTCATGTCCATAATAATTTGCCAATCCACTTACAACATTAGCTAAATTATTATAATATGTCATAGAATTTCCTATAAACAAGACATTCTGATGATTATCCTCTTTTTCTCCAAGCAAATATCTATCATCAGTAGTAAATACTGATAAATCACATAATGAACAATAATCAGCATAACTTTCTACATATATCCTTACATATCTTGCATTCTTTCTTTTAAATGTAACAGCTTTAGTTGCCAATTCACCATCTGTTACAGTTTCTGCTGTTATCCATGTTAATTTATCTAAATCTGACGCAGTAGTTATATTTGTTGTCTCTTTAGCTACCTGAATCTGATATTTTATAGGATATGCATTTGCATAATCATTTCCTGCCCCAGGAGTTATAGACACTTTATTTATGTCATATATTTTTCCTAAATCCACTGCAAACCATGGATTATCCGGCACTTTAGCCGTATTTGCTATTATGTATGAAGTCAAACTATCGTCTGTCAGATTTCCTACTTTTAAAGGTGTTGTCACACCACTACCTCTAAGATTTGATGACGCATATCCAGATACACCACTTATTTTTTCATTATTTGATTCATACAAATTACTATCCTCCGTTATATCTGATTCACTTTCAGTTACTGTTTCTTTTTCAGTTGTTGTTTCTATCTGGCTTTCCGATTCTTTTTCAGTTGTTGTTTCTGTTGATTCTACAGTTGTTGTTTCTTCTATACTTTTACTTCCATAAACCTGAAATGATACAAAACTTACAGTCCCTGTAACACCTGTTCCCGAAGAATTACCAATTCCCATACAGTATTCTTCATCGAATACAATTTTCACACTTTTTGCTTTTTTACATGTTTCAGAAAAGTTTATGTTATCTCCACTAGTGCTTACATTCTCTGAATCTTTAATTTTTATGGAACTACCATTATATATTGTTCCATTTTCGCATTCACCGGCTAAAGTCCACTCAATTTCACCTTCATTATCTTTTGAAACAATATCTGTCGAATAATAAATTTTATATTTCTTACAATAAGAATTATAAAACGCCTCATTAGTAGAACCCTGATATAATTTTGCATAACTTATATCATATTCATCTCCTAAATATACATATAATGACGGCTTAGTCGTTGCTGTTAAAGTTACATTATTACCTTTAGATGAACCTGCTTTTAGAGAAATAATAATTGCCTGGGACAAAAATAAAAAATTAAGTCCGCAGGCAAATCATTTCAAAAACTTCGCAGTCGATTGGTTTAAAGATGTTTAATGATATCAGGTTTAAAAGGTCTAAGCCCACATAAATTTGCTCATAAACGGGCAAAAGTTCTTGGTGTCCGCCCCAATATGAGCATAAAAGTAAATCTTAGGCTTTTGCATCCAAAATCATTTATTTTTAAATATTCTTCATTGTAAGTTGAATACGCTTTTTGCTCTTGTCAACACTTAACACTTTAACATCAACTATGTCACCAACACTCACTACTTCAAGTGGGTGTTTTATATATTTATCACTAAGTTCAGATATATGAACAAGTCCATCCTGATGAACCCCTATATCTACAAATGCACCAAAGTCAATTACATTTCTAACTGTTCCCTTAAGAATCATTCCTTCTTTTAAGTCATCAAAGTCTAAAACGTCACTCTTTAATACAGGCTTTGGCATTTCATCTCTAGGATCTCTTCCCGGCTTTTCTATTTCCTTAACTATATCCATCAATGTAATTTCATCTGTTCCTATTTCATCTGCAATTTTCTTATTATCTGTAATCTTTTTCTGCAAATCTTTAATTCCTAAAGCTATATCTTTTTCAGAATAATCAAATAATTTAAGCAAAGCCTTTGCTGCTTTATAGCTTTCAGGATGAACACTTGTATTATCTAAAGGCTCTTTTCCATCTCTTATACGCAAAAATCCTGCACATTGCTCAAATGCTTTTGGTCCAAGTTTGGCAACCTTAAGTAAATCTTTTCTACTGTTAAAAATGCCATTTTCTTCTCTATACTCGACAATATTTTTCGCAAGTGTTTTGTTAATTCCTGAAACATACTGTAGCAATGGAGCAGATGCAGTATTTAAGTCTACTCCCACACTATTTACACAATCTTCAACTACACCTGAAAGTGTTGTTTCTAAATTTTTCTGATTCATATCATGCTGATATTGACCTACACCAATAGCCTTAGGTTCAATTTTAACTAATTCAGCCAATGGATCCTGTAATCTTCTCGCCATAGATGTAGCACTTCTTTGTCCAACATCAAAATTAGGGAATTCCTCAGTTGCAAGTTTGCTTGCTGAATATACTGAAGCTCCTGCTTCATTAACAATAATATACTGAACTTTTCTTTTAGCTTCTTTTATAATATCTACAATCACAGCTTCTGATTCTCTTGACGCTGTTCCGTTACCAAGCGAAATCAAATCTACATTGTATTTATCTATCAGTCCAAGAATTATTTTCTTTGATTCTTCGATTTTATTTTGCGGTGCTGTTGGGAAAATTACTGTCGTATATAATACTTTTCCGGTAGGGTCAACAATTGCTATTTTGCAGCCTGTTCTAAACGCCGGATCCCAGCCCAAAACAGTTTTCCCAATAATTGGCGGTTGCATTAATAATTGTTTTAAATTCTGTCCAAATACTTTAATTGCCCCATCCTCTGCTTTTTCAGTAAGTAAATTTCTGATTTCTCTTTCGATTGCAGGCTGAATAAGTCGTTTAAAGCTGTCCTGTACAGCATCTTTAATTATATAAGAAGTATTTTGGTTATCTCTAATTATAGTTGTTTTAACTAACGCATTTATTATTGCTTCTTCCGGCATTTCTACTGTAACATTTAATATTTTTTCTTTTTCACCACGATTAATCGCCAAAATTCTATGTCCGGGAATCTTTGCTACTGATTCACTATATTCATAGTAATTATCATAAACCGTCTTTTCTTCTTTATTTTTTGCCTCTGAAGCAATCATTCCCTGTTTTAGGACTAACTTTCGTATTGCATTTCTATATTCAGCATTATCAGAAATCATTTCAGCAATTATATCTTTTGCACCCTGAATAGCCTGTTCAACGTTTTCAACTCCTTTTTCAGGATTAACAAAAACTTCTGCTTCTTTTGTTATCTGATTTTTAGTAATTTGAAGCATAATTATATTTGCTAAAGGTTCTAAGCCTTTTTCTTTAGCATCTGTTGCTCTTGTTCTTCTTTTTGGTCTGTATGGACGATATAAATCATCTACTGCAACAATAGTTTGTGCATCCATGATTTTTTTCTTTAATTCATCTGTTAATTTTCCTTGTTCTTCAATTGAAGCTAATACTGTTTCTTTCTTTTCTTCTAAGTTCCTTAAATATTTTAATCTTTCATCTAAAGTTCTTAACTGTTCGTCATTAAGTTCTCCTGTTACAGGTTTTCTGTATCTCGCAATAAAAGGGATTGTATTTCCTTCATCAATAAGTTTTACAGCAGCCTCTACCTGCCATTCTTTAACATTTAATTCCTGTGCTATTGTCAAATTAATATTCATATCTTTTCCTTTCATCTTATTTTAATAAGGACCCTATTATAATAGCACTATTTAAGATGTATTTGTAACTTTTTTATTCATATATCTACTTTAACTATTTCTCGTTTTCCATTAAATCATACTTCAGTTCTTAATAATTATTTCTAAATTTAAAACTTATTCTTAAAATTATATTAATTAGGTATACTTTTACATTTTTTGATGTTATACTTCTCATTAATGTGAATTCATTTCACTAAAACACAACATAAGGAGTTCTTATGAAAAAGAGAATCAGAAGCTTTTTTCATAAGTACAAACATTTATGGCCTCTATTATATTTTTTCATATATATGCCATGGTTTATCATATTAGAAAATAACGTAACTGATAATTATCATATAATGCATTGTTTTATGGATGATATTATTCCATTTAACGAATTATTTATTATTCCATATCTGTTATGGTTTCTATATTTACCGGCAATTTTCGTTTTTTTGTTTTATCACTCAACAAACGAATTTTATAGACTTTGTGCTTATGAATTTACCGGCATGACAATATGTCTGCTTATATACACAATTTTTCCTAATGGTCACGATTTACGTATTGACTCCGGAATCAGAGATAACATATTTATTAATTTAGTTAACTTTATATACAATAACGATACACCTACAAATGTATGTCCAAGCATTCATGTTTTTGCAACTTTATCAGCCCAGATTTGTCTGATAAAAAGTCCTCACATGAAAGAATTAAAATCAAGAAAACGTATTAAATGGTTTACATCCGTCTTGGCAGTACTTATATGTCTTTCTACTGTATTTTTAAAACAACATTCATTTATCGATTTAGTATGTGGTATATTACTTTCACTCACTTTATACCTTGTTGTATTTAAAGTATGGTTCAAAAATGTTAAATTTAATGCTCCTTACGTAAAAGACCCACACAAACACGAAGTATTATACTTCTTAAATAAATACAATAAAAAATGATACGAAAACCTAATTGGAATTCGTATCATTTTTTTATTCTATGCCATTAAAATTCTAATAATTTCAAATAGCTTGTGCGTTTATTAATATAAACCACTAACACTTTTACATTTAATTAAAGCCATAAAGTTTCTGAGCAATCTTATATCCTGCCTTTGAAACTTTTCTTCCGGCTTTACCTTTTAAATTCATTGTTCTTCCAAGTGCTGAATATCTTACCTTTTTATATAATACGGGATTGCTTTCTTTTAGATCATCCCATAATTTCTGTTTATCCTTTAATCTTTCATCGCTTCCTTCAAGAATTGATAATATTGAAGAAATACACATCATCATATCAAAATAATGAACCATTACATTGTCTAAGTTCTTATTATTTACTAATGAGTCATTATATACATCAAGCATTATCTTTGTAACTCTATACTGCTGGTCAATTCTCTTAATCATAATATCCTGCTGAACTGACTGATCATCTCTTCCTATAAAATATTTGTACAATACTACATCAAGATAATATATATTCTTTACATATGGCAATGGCTGGAACACATAAATATTATCAACATAAAATGTGTGCTTTGGAAGTACCATACCACTTTCTCTAAGTACTTTTGTTCTATATATTACTGAGTGCATAAGCAAATACTGGCTTTTACCAAATTTAACATCATCCCATGTAAACATTTTACCTACAGGCATAGACCTCTTATATCTCATTACCTTTTTATGTTTCTGACCTACTTTATCATATAAAAAGTCTGTGATAAGCATATCTAACCCTGCATCTTCTTCAACCATTTTTTCAAGTAGATCAAGAACCTGCTTTAAAGCATTCTTTCCAAGACAGTCATCACTGTCAACTACTTTAAAATATAATCCTGTTGCATTTTTAATTCCTGTATTTACAGCTTCTCCATGTCCACCATTTTCCTGATGAACAACTTTTACAATATCAGGAAATTTTCTTTGATATTTGTTTGCTATTTCTAAGGTATTATCCTTTGAGCCATCGTCAACTATTATTAACTCTACTCTGTCTCCCCCTGTTAAAATGCTTCTGATTGTTTTTTCCATGTATTCTGCTGAATTATAACATGGAACAGCTACTGATAATAATTTCATTACTTAATCTCCTTTATCTCATTTGGTATAACTGTTTTGTATATAATTATTCCTATAATTAAAGCTAAAATTCCAAATACTATTGCCATTTGCAAATATGATGCAGTAAGCTGTACTGTATTATATTGTGACGCGGCACTCGTATCCAAACCTGTTTCATTTGCAATTATTGATACAATTGTACTTACAGAATTAGCTGTAACATGTAAAATTATTGGAGCTATAATACTTTTATATCTTTCATAAACATAAACCGCCGCAAGGCCAACTAAAAACGCATACGGACCTTGCACAAAATTCATATGAATTATTCCAAAAATTATTGATGAAATAATTGCTGCTAAAACAGGCGGACATATTCTTTTAAATCTGTTATATACAACTCCTCTATGCATAAATTCTTCTGATATTGGAGCAATAATTGCTGTTGTAATAATAAGCATAAAATAACTACTGTTATTTAATATTTCTTTAGTATTATCATATGTTCCAACCATATTTTCAGGCATATATAGCGTTAAGATACTTACTAAAGCATTTGCAGACATCATAAAAAAATATGCAAACGGAATTACAAGTAAATACTTAGTCCATTTAACTTTGTCATATTTTACATAAATTCCTTTTAATTTATCTTTTACTATATCGCTATACATAAAATAAGCCATTATAATAATACATATAATATCCGTTAAAAGTGTAATTTCCATCGCATGTAAATTAATCTTATTTACTCTATCACTATATTGCGATATTCCTGTGTATTTAGAATTTGCACTCATTACACTTAGCGTTATCATTAAAATATTCTGAATTACTATTGCTGTTCCCTGAAAAAACAGTATAGGATAAATTCCTCTCCATAAATTCCTTGCTGTTACTTTTTCTTTCATGCCATCCTCAATTCATCAACTTAATAAATATTCCTCTAATTCTTTAGCAGAATCAACAATCGCTATCGCTCCATGTTCAAGCATTTCTTTACTATTGCCAAAACCATATGATACACCTATTGTATCCAAGCCGACTTTCTTTGCTCCATCAACATCAAAGCATGTATCACCAATCATTACAGCATTATCATTATTTATGTGTAAACCGGATTCTTCAATTAAGACATTAAGAACCGCTTCTTTACTTTGTCTGTTTCCCTTGGTTTCTGCACCCATCACGTAATCAAAATACTCATATATTTCTAAATATTTAAGTACTTCTATTGCCATTTCGAGAGGTTTAGAAGTTGCAATAGCCAACTTCTTTCCTGCTTTTTTTAAAGAACTTAACATTTCTTTTGTACCAGGATAAATAGTTGTTTCATATATTCCTATCGGAAGATATCTTTCTCTATATACCTCTTTTAAATGAGCTGCCTCTTCAACCGTCATTCCGTAACTTCTCACAAACTCATCAATAAGCGGAGGCCCAATGAAATGTTCTAGCGAATCTAAATTTTCCTCTTCTATTCCTACACTCTTTAAAGCATACTGCACTGATTTAGTAATTCCTTCTTTTGAATTACTTAATGTACCATCTAAGTCGAATATCATTATATTATATTTACTCATATGTGTATGACCTTTCTGTGTTTTTTATCTATTATTTATTGCACACATACAACTTACTATATATTGCTTAATTCAAATATATTCTTTCTACACTTCTATATTTATATTCATTAATTACTTCTATAAACACATTCTATCAGCAATAAAAAGAATATTTGCCATTCCTCTTTGTGGATTATACCATAAATCGCTCTTGTTTTACATATGTTTTTGTTTTATAATAATTAAGATAAAATTAAATTTGTGAGGTACATATTAATGAGTCAGCAGAAGGTAGACAATCGCAAGAAAGAGAAATACAACCGTAAGGCAGCACCTAAAAAAGCTCAGATAAAAACAATCTTGGGGTATGTGGCAATCGCATTAATCGGAATTGCCATTTTAGTATATTTAGGATATTCAATCGCTGTTTCTACAGGTATGTACACTCCACCTGAAACAACTACTACATATGCCAGTGAAGTTTCAGCTTCTGATTTGCGTAAGCAGTTGATTGAAGCAGGCGACAGCAATGTAAAAGACATTTCAGATGAAGAAACATCTACACAGGAAGCTACAACAACAGCTTCAGAAGATGAATCTACTACTGTAGAAGAAACTACAGCTGAATAATTATAATTTATTAAATTATTCTCTAAAAAATCCGGTAGAATTTAACTACCGGATTTTTTTAATATAAATAATAATTAAATTTTATGATTACATACGTTCAGGTGCATCTATTGCAAGTAAATCAATACACTGTTCTAATACTTTCTTTGTCAATGTCAATAAATTGATATAACTCTTCTGTTTATCAGCATTTTCTTCATTCATAATATTATTTTCATGATAAAATCTGTTGAACGCATTTGCAACTTCATAAATATAAGCACATACTCTGTGTGGTGCTAATTCATTATAACTTGCCTCCATTACATCATTAAACTGTGTAAGGACTAATTTTAAGCTTCTTTCACTTTCACTTCCAAAGTCAACAATCTTTCCATTTGCAGAAAGTTCATTTCCCTGTTCAGCATATTTCTTTAAAATTGACTTGATACGTACAATTGTATATAAAATATATGGTCCTGTATTTCCTTCAAATGAAGTAAATCTGTCAATATCAAATACATAATCTTTTGTTGCCTGATTTGATAAATCACCGTATTTAATTGCTGCAAGTCCTATAATCTTTGATATTTCTCTTGCTTCTTCCTCAGATATGTCTCTATTTTCAAGGATTTTTTCATAAACCTTTTCACTTACGTCAGAAATAAGCATTTCCAATCTCATAACACCGCCATCTCTTGTCTTAAATGGCTTTCCGTCAGTTCCATTCATTGTACCAAATCCAATAAATGTAAGAGGTGTATCTTCACCAACAATTCCTGTCATTTTAGCTACTCTGAATACCTGAGTGAAATGTAATTCCTGACGTTTGTCTACAACATAAATTACATGTCCCGGATGGTAATCTTTTTCTCTTTCGATAAGAGTTGCTAAATCAGATGTTGCATACAATGCTGCTCCATCATGCTTTCTTACGATACATGGAGGAAGTTCCTTCTTGTCATCAGGTCTTGCAACATCTACAACTAAAGCTCCCTGACTTTCATGTGCAAATCCTCTTGCTACAAAATCATCAATCATATCAGGAATATATGGCTGAGCATCACTTTCACCCTTCCATAAATCAAATTCAACATTTAAATTTTTATAATTTTTCTTTAAATCAGCCTTTGACACATTCATAATATGTCTCCAAAGTGCCATATACGCTTTATTTCCCTGCTGTAATTTAGCCGTTGTATCCTGAGCTCTCTTCTTAAATTCTTCATCAACTTTACATTTACCACTACCTGTTGGATAAATATCTTCTAATTCATTAATAGAAAATGGTGGTTCAGTTGGATATTCTCCTGTAAAGTTTTCATCGAAATAAGGCAACTCAGGCTGTCTGTCTCTTAACTCTTCTATAACCTGACCAATTGGGAGTCCCCAATCTCCAAGATGAACATCACCATATACAGTATCTCCCGCATATCTGCAAATTCTCTTTACACTTTCACCGATAATTGCCGGACGCAAATGTCCAACATGAAGAGGCTTTGCAACATTCGCTCCACCGTAATCTACTATAACTGTAATAGGTTCTTTCTTTTCATATCCTAATCTTTCATCATCATTCATGTTTGATACATATTCATCAATATAATCAGCACTAAGTTTAATGTTGATAAATCCGGGCATTACTGCCTCAATTAAATCAAATAACTTGTTGTCTTTTAATTGTTCAACTACATCGTTTGCAATCATAATCGGTGCTTTTTTGTAAAGTTTTGCACCTGCCATAGCACCATTACACTGATATTCGCATAAATCAGGTCTGTTAGAAATTCCAACTTTTCCTAATTTTTTGTCATATCCGCATTTTTCAAATGCATTTTCAAATTCACTTGTTAATACATCAAGAATTTTTTTCATTACAATGTCACTCCGTTTTCTTTTAATAATTCTCTGGCTGTGTCTACTGAATCAACGCCTGTTTTATTTTTAATTGGCGCAAATTCTTTATTTCTAACAACCTCATATGCCAAACAATCATCCATCATATGAATCATGTCTAGAACTAATGTTTCAAATTTGTATCCATTTTCAACTTCAGGTTTTACAATTTCGCCCTTAGCGTTTACATACGGAATCTTTTTCTTAACTATATGCACATTTAACTTATTATTCATAATCTCTTCTAATTTGTCAATTCTGAATAAATAATTTAAAATCACACCATCTTTATAAGCAAGTTCTCCCTGGTCGTCTTTCTGATATCTCATTTCATCTGACAATTCATAATATTCAACAATAGAAGGTTTTCCATCCTCATAGCATAACACTCCTACTCGTTCTTCAGGGTTTGCTTTCTTAACTACTTTTGCTGCTGAAGGATACTGATTCTTTATCATCGCTCCTACAAAGCATGGGTCTGCCATTCTTTGACATACATTATCAACAGCGAAAATATTTATGTATTCAACTCCCTGTTTCTTTGCTTTTTCACAAAGACCTGCTTTAACCATAGATATAAACCATCCACCATTTCCGTTTGGAGAAGTTGATACCTTTCCTTTTTCTTCAAGATAAATCTTTCCGTCAAATGTAGATGCAGGTGCCATTTCCTGAACAAAGAAATCAACGTAATCTTTATCATATCCAAAATAATTCATGTCCTTAAAAAATTTAACAGTATCATCATTATTTTTTTCACTTGTCATTACATATAAAGGAATCCATGTTCCTGTCTGATTAACTACATCCATAAGATTTCGTACAATCATCTCGAAAATATAAACATCTTTTGTAATGCCGATATTATACATTCCTTTAGGTTTATCTGAACCTAATCTTGTACCCTGACCTCCTGCAAGTAAAAGTGCTGCAACTTTTCCCTGTCTGATAGCATCTATACCAACATTAGTATATTCTTCTCTATTTCTTTCAATATCTGCAACGGACAAGCCACCCTTTAACGGTGTAATAACACCTTTCTTTTTTTCTTCATTCTGATGATTTATTAAATCAAGTATCGAGAAGTCAATTTTTTCTATCTGCTTTAACAAATTTTCTTTTTCCTCATCATTTAATTCATCATAAAAATCAAGCAACTGTTCCTGCCCTACATTTTTTAACTTTGAATAAATTTCATCATAGCTCATACCTTTTACCTCCGACGTATTTTGAAATATAATCTGATTATGTATTCATTCTTTTAATAAGTACCACATTTTTTTATTATAACTTAATTTTATATTTTTTTCGTTATTTTTTTTATAATTGGATAAATTAATTTTCGAATCATTGATTTTCTGCATCTTTTCAAGTCACAAATCACATCAATAGTGCTTTGATATCTTTCTTTTGGTCTTACTTTTGTACACTTACTTATTATTTTTGCAAATGAACGTGAAATTAATGCACTATCAACTTTTCCATTATAACTTCGTCCTGTCAGCAAATAAAACATGGTCGTTCCAACAGCATAAATATCTGAACGAATATCAGTATTATAAATTCCCATCCCTTTGCTATTTCCAAACTGCTCCGGTGATGCAAATCCTTTTGTTCCATATGCATATTTGTCCGCAATCAGTTCTCTGTTATATCTTTTTGCAATTCCAAAATCAATCAATTTAATTTTACCATCATCAGATAAAATAATATTGGAAGGCTTCAAATCTCTATATACAATAGGTGGTTCAAGAGAATGTAAATAATACAATCCACTACACACCTGTTCCATAACAGACAATAGTTGCTCCTCAGATAACGCTCCTTTAGTGTCAACTACTTCTTTAAGATTTATGCCTTCCACATATTCCATAACAAGGAAGAATCTTGAATCCTCCATAAATAAATTATAGATTTTTGGAAGTACCGGGTGGGTGGTATATTTGAGAACATTTAATTCCCTCTCTATATTATCAATCAATTGATTTCTATCATTTGGATTAGACGAAATATACCTTTTAATGGCATACTTTCGTCCGTTTTTTATATCCCTTGCAAGAAAAACTTCCCCTGCTCCACCTTTTCCGATATTTTCCAAAACAAGATATCTTCCATTAATAATTAAATTTTCTTTATCCATACGCACGCTCCTTTTTGAGTGTGCATCTCTCCAAAAAGCTAAATAGCTTATTCTATTGTTGCAATATCAACTAAAGATAAATCATTCTTTGCATCACTTTCTAAGCTTGTAAGTAATGCATCAACTGTATCCAAACTTGTAAAGCAGTTTACACCTGTTTCGATTGATGTTCTTCTAATTAAGAAACCATCTCTGTTCTTATCTCTACCCTGTGTTGGAGTATCAATAACAATATCAATCTTATGTTCAAGTAATAAATCCATTACAGTTGGTGCTTCCTGATGAATCTTGTTAACTTTAATTGCATCAACACCATTTTCTCTTAAAACATCTGCTGTACTTCTTGTAGCATAAACTTCATATCCAAGTTTTTCAAATCTCTGTGCAAGTGGAACAACTTCCTGCTTGTCAGCATCCTTAACTGAAATAATAATCTTTTTATGCTTTGGAAGAACAACTCCTGCTCCAAGGAAAGCTTTATAAAGTGCTTCATTAAATGTCTTTGCAATACCAAGACATTCACCTGTTGACTTCATTTCTGGTCCAAGGCTTGTTTCAGCACCACGAATCTTTTCAAATGAGAATACAGGCATCTTAATTGCAATATAATCTGCATTAGGCTGTAATCCCGGCTTATAACCCATTTCTTTAAGAGTATGTCCAATAATACACTTTGTTGCAAGCTTAACAATTGGAATACCTGTAACCTTACTAATATAAGGTACTGTTCTTGATGATCGTGGGTTAACTTCAATTACATAAACTTTACCATCACAAACGATAAACTGGATATTAATCATACCCTTTACGTGAAGTGAACGTGCAAGTTTTTCTGTGTAATCTTCAATTGTATCAATTATATCTTTTGAAAGTGAGTATGCAGGATATACTGAAATACTATCTCCTGAATGAACTCCGGCTCTTTCAATGTGTTCCATTACACCAGGGATTAAAATATCTTCACCATCACATACGGCATCAACTTCTACTTCTGTTCCCTGTAAATATTTATCTACTAAAATTGGATGATCCTGTGCAATTCTGTTGATGATTTCCATAAATTCTTCTACTTCTTCATCACATGTTGCAATCTGCATTCCCTGACCACCAAGTACGTATGATGGTCTTACAAGTACTGGATATCCTAATTTATTAGCTACTTTTTTTGCTTCCTCAGCAGTAAATACTGTTCCACCTGTTGGTCTTGGAATACCACACTTTTCAAGAATTTCATCAAATAATTCTCTGTCTTCTGCAGCATCTACATCTTCTGCTTTAGTTCCAAGGATAGGAACTCCCATCTTCATAAGAGACTCTGTAAGTTTGATAGCTGTCTGACCACCAAACTGAACAACTGCTCCGTCTGGTTTTTCGATGTTTACAATGTTTTCAACATCTTCCGGTGTCAATGGTTCAAAATAAAGCTTATCAGCTATATCAAAGTCTGTTGATACTGTTTCAGGGTTATTATTTACAATAATTGTCTCGTATCCTTCTTCTTTAAATGCCCATGTACAATGTACAGAACAGAAGTCAAATTCAATACCCTGACCAATTCTTATAGGACCTGAACCAAGTACAAGAACCTTCTTTGGAGGGTTTGTTTCTACTGATTCATTTTCTCCACCATATACTGAATAATAGTAAGGTGTTGCTGCTTCAAATTCTGCAGCACAAGTATCAACCATCTTGTAAGCAGCTACTATATCGTTATCATAACGCATCTGCTTAATTTCTTCTTCTGACTTACCTGTCAATCTACTGATAACTGTATCAGGGAATTCGATTCTCTTTGCTGCCTTTAACAATTCAGGTGTTAAAGGTTCACTCTTAAGAGCATTTTCCATTTCAACAATTATAGCGATTTTATCAATAAACCACTTATCAATCTTTGTAATATCATGAATGTGGTCATAACTTATGCCTCTTCTAAGTGCTTCTGCAATAACCCAAATTCTTCTGTCATCTACTACATGAAGCTGATCTTCTAACTGATCATCTGTAAGTTCTGAGAAGTTGTAATCCATAAGACATTCAACATGCTGCTCTAATGAACGGATTGCCTTCATTAAAGCACCTTCAAAGTTATTACAGATACTCATTACCTCACCGGTAGCCTTCATCTGTGTTGTAAGTTTTCTGCTGGCTGTAATAAATTTATCAAATGGAAGTCTTGGAATCTTAACTACACAATAGTCAAGTGTTGGTTCAAAACTTGCATATGTTTTTTGTGTAATTGCATTCTTAATTTCATCAAGTGTATAACCTAACGCAATCTTTGCTGCAACTTTTGCAATAGGATAACCTGTAGCCTTTGAAGCTAAAGCTGATGAACGGCTTACACGAGGGTTAACTTCGATTACACAATATTCAAAACTTTCAGGGTGAAGAGCGTACTGAACGTTACATCCACCTGTAATGTTTAATTCGTTAATAATATTTAAAGCTGATGTACGAAGCATCTGATGCTCTTTATCACCTAATGTCTGTGATGGAGCAACTACAATACTATCACCTGTATGAACGCCTACAGGGTCAATATTTTCCATATTACATACTGTAATACAGTTTCCTTCGCTATCACGCATTACTTCGTATTCTACTTCTTTCCATCCGGCAATACATCTTTCAACAAGAACCTGTCCTACACGGCTAAGTCTTAATCCATTTTCAAGGATTTCTACTAATTCAGTCTGATTATGTGCGATACCACCACCGCTTCCACCTAATGTGTAAGCAGGACGAAGTACTACAGGATAACCAATCTTTTTAGTAAACGCAATACCATCTTCTACATTTTCAACTACTAATGAAGGTGCACATGGTTCACCGATTTTTTCCATTGTTTCTTTAAATTCAAGACGGTCTTCTGCCTTTTTAATAGTTTCAGAAGTTGTACCTATTAAACGGCATCCATGTTCCTCTAAGAATCCTGTTTCAGCAATTTCCATTGCAAGGTTAAGTCCTGCCTGACCACCAAGTGTTGGTAAAATGCTATCCGGTTTTTCTTTTTCGATAATTTTCTTTAACACCGGAACTGTTAAAGGTTCAATATAAACTTCATCAGCGATATCTTTATCTGTCATAATTGTAGCAGGGTTAGAGTTAACCAAAACTACTTCAAGTCCTTCTTCTTTTAAAGAACGACATGCCTGTGTTCCTGCATAGTCAAATTCTGCAGCCTGTCCAATAACAATAGGACCTGATCCAATAACTAATACTTTTTTAATATTCGGGTTCTTAGGCATTCTTCTTCACCTCCATCATTTTAATAAATTCATCAAACAGAAGATTTGAGTCCTGTGGTCCAGGGCAAGCTTCCGGATGGAACTGAACAGTAAAAATGCTCTTATTATTATATCTTAAACCTTCTACTGTTTTATCATTTACATTTACAAACGCTACTCTGGCAATATCTTTATTAACTGTATCGCCATCTACCATGTATCCATGGTTCTGTGATGAAATATAAACATGACCACTTTCTAAATCTTTAACCGGATGATTTCCACCTCTGTGACCATATTTCATCTTCTTAGTATCAGCACCTGTTGCAAGTGCCATCAACTGATGTCCTAAACAAATTGCAAAAATCGGGATATCTGTATCGTACAATTTTTTAATCTGTTCTATCTGATATACACACTCTTTAGGATCACCGGGACCATTTGATAACATTATTCCATCAGGATTAGATGCAATAATTTCTTCAGCCGGTGTATCACAAGGATAAATTGTAACATCGCATCCTCTGTCATTTAATGACTTTCCAATATTGTTCTTAGCGCCAATATCAAGTAATGCTACCTTAAATCCTTCTCCTTTAAGATTACTCTTTTCTTTACAACTTACTTTCTTAACAACGCCTGAAACTGTGTATTCCTTTATTTTAGGAAGAATTTCATCTAAGTTATAATTTTCATTAGTTGTAATCATTCCATTCATTGTTCCCTTTTCACGAAGAATCTTTGTAAGTGCTCTTGTATCAATACCTGCTATACCAGGGATATCATTTTCTTCAAGGAAGTTTTGAATTGTATCATCACTTCTGAAATTGCTAGGCATTCTGCTTAATTCGTTAACAATATAAGCATCCGGCCATGGCTTCAATGATTCCATATCTTCATGGCAAATACCATAATTACCAATTAACGGGTATGTCATAACTACTGCCTGTCCGGCATAAGATGGGTCTGTTAATACTTCTAAATAGCCCCACATTGACGTATTAAATACGATTTCACTAATTACTTCTCTTGTAGATCCAATAGATCTACCTTTAAAGACGGTACCGTCTTCTAAGATTAGAAATGCGTTCATAAATGTGTATTCCTTTCATATGCTCAAATTGTAAAGATTATACCAAATAATTCGATATAATTCAACATAATATACAACTATTTTTATTATTATTTGTATCTTCTTGCATAACTACTATTTTAACATAAAAGAAAGAGTAAGTATATTTTAGATTATAAGTTTTTATGATGCCAGGGTCAAAAGTTTTAAGCCCACATGAGCTTGCTCATAAGTGGGCGAAAGACCTTGGGACCCGCCCCAATATGAGCATAAAAGCGGGATGATTCCCGCGATATGCGAATATTGGGTAGGATTGTGAGAGTGCGTAGCACGAAACAATCCGTTGGCATCATAATCTTAAGAAGTTTTGGCCCCAATATGAGCATAAAAGTGGGATAATTCCCACGATATGCGAATATTGGGTAGGATTGTGAGAGTGCACAGCACGAAACAATCCGTAGGCATCTTATTTTTATCTTGGAATTCCTTCTGCTATTCTTGTTATTCCAACATAAATCTGTGATATTTTGTACCATGTTGCAAAGTCCACAATTCCAGTCTGTGGTAAATCAAATATTTTTTGGAAAGCTTTTACTGCCTCTCTTGTAACCTCACCGTATATTCCATCTGCATTTAATCTTGGGATTTCAGTATACACCTGTGCAATTGTATCTAGCTGTTCCTGAATTTGTGCTACCTTCTGACCACTTGCACCAATATCTAAATCATATCCCGGCCATGAAATTGGAATACCGGCAATTTGCTCAGCCGTATTTATATACATATCATCGCCATAATAATACCTGATTATTTCAATTGTAGAATACCCTCTCTCTCCTAAGTTGCATGATCCCCACTGGCTTAACCAATTCGGACAGGTTACTCTTTTTCCATCACAATACTGTGTAAGAATTGGCTGCCTTACATCTGGCCTTGATAAATATTGATCAAATATATTATCTACAACAAGACTAATTGATTCAAAAATGTTTCTGCCATAAATCCATTTCTGATCATATGCTGTAGATGAAGTAATTGTAAAATCGTATCCTTTGTTTCGATACCATTCTGTGTAAACCCTGTTTAAAGTAAACGACATAATTGCAAGGACATTTGCCTCAATTGTTGCAGTAGGCCAGGTTGCGTATATTTCGCTTGAAGCAACATTTTTAATATAATCACGATAATTTACATAGTAGTTTTGAGCGCTGCTATCAGATGGAATCCCATCATGTACAACAATTATTTCAGGCACAACTACTCTACTCAGAACAATTTCACCCGGTTCATTAACAGGCTTAATTTCTTCTTCCGGAACCTTTGGCGGATACTCGCCATATAAAGTATGGTCGGGAATCATTATATCTTCAGTCAGCGATGCATTTTTGCTTGTTAATCTTACATTTTGAATAGCCAACACATCCGGCAAAATTTCTGCATTTTCAATGAATTCTGTTTCATATCCTAACGCTTCTATACGAATATTGTAAGTTGTATATGGTCTGGTTGTATTTGCCTCATTCAAACTAAGTTCAATAGGTGGCGCAGGTAATTCTATTGTCTCCGTCTGTCCCGATGAATTTGTAGTAAGCCTTTCTATTATATTATTAGGGCTGTCAGAAGCTGCTATAGTTACAGTTGCATCCCTAACCGGTACATTTTCTCTTGTAACAACATTTACCTGAAGTTTTCCTGTATAAGAAGACTCTACTTCCATTTTAATAAGCATATTTTTTCCTTATATATAATCATTCTATTATATGCTGTTAAATTTACAAATTTACATTAATCTTTATATTTATCCGATATTTCATATTTCATATTTGTATTATTTTTTAATATAACAATTGAAATAATGCCATCTGTGGGATAAACTATATTGTAAATTGTAAGAAAATTTTGTTTATATTTTTATGAAAGGACTCATTACAAATGAGAAAAAAAGATTTAGCTTTAGAAGTTATAAATAGATTAAAAAAATGTTATCCTGAATCAGATTGTACTCTTGATTACAATGAAGCCTGGAAGTTATTAATCAGTGTTCGCCTTGCTGCCCAATGTACCGACGAACGAGTTAACAAAATTGTTCCGAAGCTTTATGAAAAATTTCCTGACATTGAGTCATTAGCTAATGCTGATGTAGCCGAAATAACAGAAATAGTTAAACCATGTGGTCTTGGAAACAGCAAAGCCAGAGATATTAGTTTATGCATGAAAATGCTTAGAGATAAATATGATTGTAAAGTTCCTGATGATTTTGATGAATTATTAAAATTACCGGGCGTCGGACGAAAAAGTGCAAATCTTATTATGGGAGATGTTTTTGGAAAACCTGCTATTGTTACAGATACACATTGCATCCGTCTATGCAACAGAATTGGTCTTGTAGATAATATAAAAGACCCTAAAAAAGTCGAAATGGCCTTATGGAAAATTATTCCTCCCGAAGAAGGGAGTGATTTCTGCCACCGTCTTGTAGACCACGGTCGCGAAGTTTGTACCGCAAGAACTACTCCTCACTGCGATAAATGTTGTCTGAATGACATTTGCAAAAAAAGAATATAAATAAATTCCCTTTAATTAGCTTTTAAATTAGCCATATTAAAGGGAATTTTTAATATCTTATAGTTTATTATTTTGATGACGGGGTCAAAAATTCTAAGACCACATAATCCTGTTCAAATCTGTAGTACTAATTTATTTTTTTCTCTTATAAGTTCTAAAATAATATTCTATGTCAAAATAAGTACATTCATCACTTTCGTTAGCTATATACCATTCTTCTGTCAATTTATCGAGATTCGGTATAAATGTATCAGCACTGTATGAATTATCAATATAAGTTACATACGCTGTATCACAATATGGCAGCATTTGCTCATAAATGCTTCCGCCACCAATTACATATGCTTCTTTATCATTATATTTTTCAGCCTCTTTTACTGCTTCTTCAATACTATTTACAACAATTGCACCATCAGCCTTAAAATTAGCATCCTTTGTAATTACAATATTTACTCTATTCTTCAATGGCTTTCCATTCGGAAAACTGTTTAAAGTCTTTCTGCCCATAATAATTACATTTCCTGTAGTTGTTTCTCTAAAAAACTTCATATCATCAGGTATGCTTATAAGTAAATCATTTTTATATCCAATTGCCCAATTATTATCAACCGCAACTATTAAATTCATATGAAAACTCCTTTGCTATTTTCATTTTAAACTGCAACAGGAATATTTTTTATCTGTGGACCTGTTACATAATCATCTAATCTGAAATCATCAACTGTAAAATCATAAAAATTCTTAACTTCAGGATTAATCCAGAACTTTGGTGCCGGATGCTGTTCTCTTGCAATAAGTTCTTCAACGAGTGGAACGTGCTTATCATAAATGTGAGCATCTGCAATCACGTGTACTAATTCTCCTACTTCCATATCTGAAACCTGAGCAAACATATGAAGAAGAACCGCATATTGACATACATTCCAGTTATTAGCTGTCAAAATATCCTGAGAGCGCTGGTTTAAAATGCCATTTAATACCAATTTACCTGTTTCTTTATTTTTTGTAACATTAAATGTCATACTATAAGCACATGGATACAAATTCATTTCATGCAAATCCTGATGTGTATAAATATTTGTCATTATTCTTCTGCTATATGGGTTATTTTTCAAATCGTACAAAACTCTGTCTACCTGATCCATCATACCTTCTTTGTACTGATGCTTTACTCCGAGCTGATAGCCATACGCCTTTCCGATTGAGCCATTTTCATCAGCCCAGCTATCCCAGATATGGCTGTGAAGGTCATGAATGTTGTTTGATTTCTTCTGCCAGATCCATAATAATTCATCAATAGCTGACTTAATATATGTCTTTCTTAAAGTCAATGCTGGAAATTCTTTGGACAGATCGTAACGATTTACAACACCAAACTGTTTGATCGTATAGGCAGACTCTCCATCTGGCCAGTGCGGACGGACTTTCTCTCCCTCTGTACTAGTTCCATTCTCTAAAATATCTTCGCACATAGATATAAATACCTGATCTGCATAACTCATTCTTTCTTGTTCTCCTTTTCTTCTTCCTCGCTGTTGATCGTAAGCATCTCAAATCTTCGTTTAAAAAATGCAATCTTACGGTCAAACACTCCTAATCGGTATAAATTGATCACAAACATTCCAAGGATCAGGGCTAATAACATTCCTCCTAATCCTCCGAATTTCAGACCAACGTAGATCAAAAAGATCGTTGTCAGTGCTGAGATTCCCATACTGTCTCCCATCATCTTTGGCTGCAAGACCTGTTTCAATACCAGACAGATCGCATAAATGATCAGTAAGATAACTGCTGTTTTGATATCTCCTGTGATCAGCTTAAATATTGCCCATGGAATGATCACAGTCCCTGTTCCAAGGATTGGAAATATATCGACAATTCCTACTAATACCGAATAGATAAAAGAATGTCCAATCCCTGCAATAAAAAATCCGATCCAAAGGATCGCTATGATCACTATCATGATCTTTAACTGCGCAAGGCAGTAACTTACTAAGACTCCAACTGAGTTCTTCATAAATACATTGATCTTATGCTTCACAAATCCTGGAATACATTTTTCATACCATGCTATGAGTTTTTCTCGTTCCAGTGAAAACATATAAGCTGCAAATAACATAACAACAAGCCCTAACAGACCGCTTGTCACACCCTTTGCAACACCACCTGCATGTGCTACCCCATAATCTCCTGCAGAAGATGCCGCTTTCTTGAAAAGCTCTCCGATCGATCCGCTCCACTGATCAAACTGTTTTCCAAAAGATGGTGGAAGAATACTTAAAAATTGCTCTATCTTCTTCTGAAAGATCATTCCTTGTCTCATGATCTCATGACGGATATCTGGTGCATCCTGTATAAATCCGATGACCTGCAGTGCGATACCTCTGACTGCAAAATAAAGAACCACTATAATTCCTGTGATAACTGCCGCGATCAAGATCGCAGAACCGAACTTCTTCGGTAATTTTACCTTCTTCTCCAGATATTCGATCACTGGGTGGGCCATCATTGAAATAATCCATCCTGCTACAAATGGCCATAAAAATACGATTGCTTTTGGTAATACAAAGATCAAAAGCAATGCACCTGCTAATATGACCAACAGTTCCATGATAATATCCAGATAAATTTCCCAACGTTTCATAATTTTTTCACTCCCTGATGTAATTAGTATATTCTTGAATTTTCATACCATTTTCCATCTCTTAATGAACTATTATACGTTACAAATTATTACTTGGCAATTCTAATCTCATCTTTCTCTCTGTCGTAATGATATATGTGATCTGATAAAACTTCTTCCTGATCCACAACCATACGGTTTGTCTCTCTAACCATTTCTCGTAGTTCCTCTGAACTTTGCACATATTCATCATCCAGTAAAAGGATCACTTCATGAATACTGCTTGGAAGAATATAAAGATCATGTCCCATATAATTCGCGAAATCTCTCAGTGGATCTTTATAAAGCATGACGGATGCTCCATTCATATAATCTCCATTTGATAATACAAACAATGGAATCTCCATATCCGTGATCTTTACTGGTATCACAGACTGAATCTTGCGCATCACTGGTGGGAAGATCTTCTCCGTGTTCTCCTTTGCATCCTTCATCATCTGTTCCTTTGTCACACCCCATAACAGCAACTCTTTGTTCCTCACTAATGCACTCGCCATCCCGTCATGATTCCGGTATGCTGCCCAACGATATGTAACTGCCAGATCTAAGAACCGCTCGTATGGTGTATACTTTAACATCTCTTTATTCTTCTCATAATTAACC
>ERZ772879.382-NODE-382-length-35221-cov-9.382500_pt1 | contig 35221 bp, 27 predicted proteins | sample MGYA00580582_ERZ772879 | MGnify/ENA primary metagenome ERZ772879 (study PRJEB29015, sample SAMEA2737682) | human gut metagenome | biome: human gut; feature: human-associated habitat; material: faeces | place: China | collected 2012 ... | reverse complement strand
TGAATGAAACGCAGCGTAGCAGCGCTACGCTAAGTGGAATGAACGGACGCCAGAAAGGAAAAGGCGCAAGCAGATGGCACAGGTGAATGCAGGAAATAGTATATTAGAAGCGGCTGTACACCTGTTCTTCGCGGCCAGCCTTCTGCCAGGCGGGCGCATTCTGCACGCGGCGGACGCGGCGCACCGTGAAAGCGCTGCCATCCTCCATCATCATCGCCACAGCGGCGGAAATGACCGCAATCAGCTCGCTGTCATCCGCCACGGGCACTTCCTCCACCACGGGCGCGGCAACCGGCGCGGGAGCGGGCGCTTCCGCCTGCTTCTTTGCCTTCTTGCCGCCCTTGCCGAGGTTCGCGGTGGCATTTTCCATCAGCTTGATCAGACCAATCAGCAGCACCAGACCGAAGAAAACGGTCAGCATGCCGATTAGTGTGACGATCAAGCCGAAGCCCAGATTATTCAAAAAGCCCATTTTTTACACGATCCTTTCCTCAATCACAGCGGCAGGTTGCCGTGCTTCTTCGGGGGATTGGATTCGCGCTTGGAGGAGAGCATCTCCAGCGCCGCAATGACATATTTGCGCGTTTCGGCGGGGTCAATCACATCATCAACCATGCCGGCAGCCGCAGCCGCCACGCCGTCCGCCACATCCGCAGCGAACTTCGCTTCCAATTCCGCACGGGACTGGAGCGCCGGCTTCTTGTCCGCCTTCAGGTCGTCGGTGTAGAGCACCTGCACCGCCGCTTCGGGGGTCAGGGCGGAAATCACCGCGCCCGGCCACGCGTAGGTCACATCGGCATTGCTCTTGCCGCCCATGGCGACATACGCCTGACCGATGGCGTTGCCGGTGACGATGGACACCTTCGCCGTCGTCGCTTCCGCGTAGGCGTAAAGCAGCTGGGTGGTCGCCTTGATGGTCGCCGCCTGCTCGTCAACCGCCGGGACGGCAACGCCCTTGCTGTTGATGAGGGACACGACCGGCAGGCTGTAGCAGTCGCACAGGCGGATGAAGCGCGCGGCCTTGCTCGCGGACTGCGCCGTCAGCACGCCGTCGTTCTCCTTGCCGTTGCCAACCACCAGACCGACCGGACGGCCGCCCACGCGGGTCAGCGCAACGCGGATTTCCTTACCGTAGTCCTTGAAAAGCTCCACATACGCCGCGCCGTCCGCCATGGCAGCCAGCTGGCTTTCCGCGTCCGCCGCGTCCAGTACGGGCAGAATGCGGTTCATGTCGTCGGTATCAACAATCGCGGCATCCTCCGCGTTGCAGCCGGGCAGATAGTCCAGCACCTGCACCGCCAGAGAGATGGCTTCGTCCTCGTCCTTGGCCGTCAGCGCGACGCCGCCCTGCGCAGCCATCGTCTTCGCGCCGCCGACCGCCTTGGCATCCACCGTCTTGCCGGAAATGGCGCTCATGACCTGCGGGCCATAGACCATCAGCTGACCAACGTTTTCGGCTTCAATGGTGATGTCAGCCAGCTGGGCGATCATTGCCGCGCCGCCGACCACCGGGCCCAGCACCAGCGCGATGACCGGCACCACGCCGCTGAGCTTTGCCAGACGGGTGAAAACGGACGCATAGGCGTTCATCGCCGCCGCGCCCTCGTCAATGCGCACACCAGCGCTGTCGCACAGGGCGATCACGGGCGCGCCCGTCTTCTGTGCCAGATCCAGCACCTTGACAATCTTCTGCGCCTGCATCTGCCCCATCGCGCCGCCATGCACCGTGAAATCCTGCGCGAACACGTACACAGGGCGATCCTGCACCGTGCCGCTGCCGGTCACGACCCCGGCGTAATCCCCATTGCGGGATACCAGCGCGTCTGTCTCCACGAAAGAGCCGGCATCCAGCAGCTTCGCCACCCGTTCACGGGCGGTCAGCTTGCCAGCCGCGCGCTGCTTTGCGATTCGTTCCGCGTCTCCCTGCAGGATGCTCTGCTTTTTCGCCAGCACCTGCTTCAGGTTCTGCTCACTCATGTTCAAAACTCCCTCCATGTCATGCCCCTTTCGGGGCGGGAAAAGTTGAGGTTACAATTTAGCCCGACTTTTCTAATTCTACATGTCCCCCCTATTTCCTGCTGCCCGGAAAAATTTTGTGGTTTTTCTGAGGAATCCAGCAGGATTTTTGTGAAAATCGTCCGAACCGATGAAATTTCGTCAAAAAATGCACCCGGCAGGAAACGCGGAATGCGAATCATCCTGACGGGTGCGCCAATGGTTACGCCGTTGTGAAGACTTGATAGGCGTAGGTTACACGATAGCCCAGTTTCTGCGCAATGTGTGCTGATGTTTCATTTGCCGCGTCCCACGTCGCGATTTTCCCCTGCTGATGCGCCGTCAAGATGAGCTTCGCCGCTGCCAGCGTCGCGTAGCCGTGTCCGCGGTGCGCCGGTGCTGTGTCCACCTCCACCTCGATGCCGCCGGGATACGCCGCGTAGCTGGATGCACCCGACACGAACGCACCGTGCGCGCAGACCAGCACCCCCAGCCCGTTCCGCGCATATTCATCCTCCGTGAATTGATTCACGAAGTCCGCCGCCCACGGTGTCTTGCGGCAGAACGCCATTTCCGCCGCGCCAATCGGCACAAGCGTCACGCCCTGCGGCAGATTCGTCAGCAGCGCAGTCAGGTGCGCATCCTCCGGCTGACGGTGCGGGTCAAAGGCGATGCGCTCCGACCACGTTCCCGACCGCTGCGCCTGCACCAGCGCGAGAAACGCACTGCTCCCCTGCACAATCCACGCGCGATTCTCCGCGTTCAGTGCGCGCCGCACCAATTCTTCCGACGGTTCACCGCCGAAGAAGAGGAAATCGCCCGCCAGCACTGCCGCGCTGCTCGGACGCGCCGAATCATCCGTCATCACGCGCCCCTGCCCGTTCAGCGCCGCTTCGATGATGCCGTGCGCACCCGGCAGTCCGGCAAACATCCCGCGAATGTCCGCGCTGCTCACCCCTTCACGTCCTCCTGCACCATCGTGTTCGCCTTGCCGAAGGTCGTTTCCAGCGCCGCGAGGAAGGATTCGTCGCTCTGGTCAGCTTTCTTTTCCTTCACCGCGCCGATCGCCTCAAAGCGGCATTGCATCCCCGATGCCTGCGTCAGCGCCGACGCAATCGCCGTGCGCTTCTTCTCCTGATTCATCAGCCCAACGTACAGCTCCTGCCCCATCGGCGCCTGCCAGCGGTAGGTGTCGCCGTCGCACCCGGCGTATTTGCCCATCGTCAGCATCGCGAATGTGCCGGGGTCGGAGCGCTTCAGGATGTTCATGGCTTCCTTCCACGCGTCCGCGTCGGTTTTGCCCGTTGGGGTCATGACCACAGGCGCGGCGGGTTTGGGCGCTTCCTGCTTCGGCTCGGATGCAGGCTTTGCCGCCTTTTTCGCGGGCTGCGCAGGGGTAAACGCGCCGCTTTGCAGCTTCTCCTGCAAGGCGGTCAGCTGCTTTTCCAGTTCGCTGATGCGGTCGTTGAGCGCCGCCGTGTCCGCCTCGCTCGTCCGCAGGCAGCTTTTCAGCGCGGCGTTTTCCAGTACGATTCGCGGCGACGACGCCCAGCGCAAATCCGTTTCCACGCGCATGAACAATTCCAGCATGTTCATCAGCCGCGTCGTGGTGAATTTTTCCGCCTGCTGCGCGTACTCCTGCGCGTCCTCCTGCGTCAGGTCAAGCAGGGCGCTCAGGTCGTCCGGGCTGCACTTGGCAATCAGCAGTGCGCGCAGGTGCTGGCTCACGTCCTTGGCGAACACCATCGGTTCGCGTCCGGCGCGCATCAATTCATCAATCATCCGCATGACGGCGGACGCGTCCTCTTTTTCCAGCGCATCGGCAAAGCGGAAGAGAAAGCTGCGGTCGCTCGTGCCCAGCACATTGCGCACGAGGTCTTCCGTCACCTGATTGGAATAGCCCAGGCACATGTCCAGTATCGACAGCGCGTCGCGCATTCCGCCCTCTGCGGCGCGGGCGATAAGCATCAGCGCGTTCTCCGACGCTTCCGCCTTCGCGCCCTCCGCCGCCTGACGCAGCCGCCCCGCGATTTGGCGCGCCGGAATCCGCCCGAAGTCGAAGCGCTGGCAGCGGCTGAGAATCGTCGCGGGCAGCTTCTGCGGCTCGGTCGTCGCGAGGATGAAAACGACGTACGCCGGCGGCTCCTCCAGCGTTTTCAGCAAAGCATTAAACGCGGAAGTGGACAGCATGTGCACTTCGTCGATGATGTAGACCTTGTATTTCCCCTGCTGCGGCGGATATTTGACCGTCTCGCGCAGATTGCGGATTTCCTCGACGCCGTTGTTGCTCGCCGCGTCGATTTCCATCACGTCCATCGACTCGTCCGCCAGCAGGCGGCGGCAGGATTCGCACTGCCCGCACGGGTCGCCGCCCACGGGATGCTCGCAGTTGATGGCGCGCGCGAGGATTTTCGCGGTGGACGTCTTGCCCGTGCCGCGGCTGCCGCAGAAGAGGTACGCATGGGCGACGCGCCCGCTCATCACCTGATTGCGCAGCGTGGAGATGACCGCCTCCTGTGCCACCATGCTGGAAAAGTCTTTGGGGCGCCACTGGCGGTAGAGTGCTTGATATGCCATAATTTCTGTTTTACTCCTTACAGTATGCGATTATTGCAGAGGATTTCGCGTCTGCGGACGCGAGGAGAGGGCTTTCCGCTCGCCCCCTCCACCCCTTCGGCGCCGCCACTTGTTTGGGAAGCTCCAATAATCTCAAATCATTCGCTTAAAGACGATAAATTCTTCTCCGCGCGCGACCAGCACACCCTGATCGCCTTCCGCCGCCAAGCCGTAGTCCTCGCCCGGCACTTCCAGCTCCATCCGCATTCCGTTCACCTTCTGGAAGGTCATATAGTAGATGGTTTTCGGTGCGCCGTCCTCCTGCGTCACCAGCGTGCGCTTGCCGACGACGCTCGCTTCCATGCTGTCAATCGGCGCGCGCGCATCGTCCGCCTCCACATGCACCATGCTCGTGATTTTCGCCACCAGCATCAGCACCAAAATCGCGCCCAGCACCGTGCCCAGCATCGCCAGCACATTTCGCAGCATTTCTGCATCCATCCGTTCTCTCCTCCGTTTGCTTCATCATGGGCATTATACCATAATCGGCGCACATGCACAAGAGTCGCCGGGCAGAAAAGCAGTTTTTCGCGCAAAATAAGCGAACGTGTATTCTGAAATCTGTCCAAAATGCCGCCTGAAAAAAAGTTTGCAATTTTCCCGAAAAAATTTCAAAAAACCCCTTGCATTTTTCCGAGAACTATGCTATAATACTTTCTGTGCTCAGCGCTTCACCGCCTGACACAAAGAGAATAAGCGCTTGGGGCATTAGCACAGTTGGTAGCGCGCGACATTCGCATTGTCGAGGTCAGGAGTTCGAATCTCCTATGCTCCACGGATGGTCAAGGTTAAAAAACCTTGACCTTTTCTTTTGCTTTCAAACATCCCGCAGCAAAAACCCGACCGGACGGAGGATTTCTCCCCTGCCCGGTCGGGTTCTGTTTGCGAATATTGTTGTCGGCTGAAACGCTGCCAGAACGCGGACAGCGTTTTTTTACCCCAAACCAGCATTCACGCATCACAAACCTATTGAAAGCGAACGAATGCGGCTGCACAAAACAAAACGCCGCTCTTTCCCGCAAGAAATTGCAGTGGCGGGGGGAGTCCAGAGGGGGCTGAAATCCCCGCTCTTTCACTTTTCAGCCCCCTCTGGGCGCTCTTTGGTTACTTTCTGCCGCAACAGAAAGTAACGTCTTCGCCTCCGCAGAGGCGACGGGAGCAGCGGACAAAATCAAGCATCTTCAAAACACACATAAATTTCTCCACCGTATGAATAAAAGCACCGGACAGAGCCATCGCGCCCCGTCCGGTGCTTTCCTATTTATTCCTCTTCTCCCCCGATGGCTTCCTTCAGCGTCCGCCAGCCCAGCACGGCGCACTTCACGCGCGCGGGCATGTGCGAAATATCCTTCAGCGCCCCGGCTTCTTCCAGCTCGTCGATTTCCTCCGCCGTCGCTCCGCCCTGAATCATCTTGCGGAAGATTTCGCCCAAGCGCAGCGCTTCTTCCTTCTTCCGCCCGACAATCATGCCCAGCATAATGTCCGCCGAGGCCTGCGAAATCGCGCAGCCGTCGCCGATGAACGCGCCGTCGGTAATCACGTCGCCATCCACCTTCAGCTTCAGCGTGATGTCGTCGCCGCAGCTGGGGTTGACGCCTTCCAGCTCAATGTTCGCGTCCGGCAGATCGTGCTTGAACTCCGGGTGGATGTTGTGTTCCGTCAGAATTTCGTTATAAAAGATCCTGTTTTCCATAGCCCATTCGCTCCCTGATTGTTTTCAGGCTGTCCAGCAGCCGATTCACCTCGTCCGGCGTGTTGTAGAACGCGCAGCTTGCCCGAACCGTCGAGGAATAGCCGAGGTGCTTGAGCAGCGGCTGTGCGCAGTGATGCCCCGCGCGGATGCACACGCCGTCCGCCGCGAGGATTTCGCTCACGTCATGCGGATGCACGCCATCGACCGTGAACGTGACAATGCCGCTGTGTTCCTCAGGAATTGCCGACCCCAGCACATGGATGAACGGCATATCCGCCATCCCCGCCATCATGCGGGCAACCAGCGCCGTTTCGCGCTCGTGCATGGTGTCAAAGCCGACGGACTGCATATAGCGAATCGCCGCGTGCAGCCCGACTGCGCCGGCGGCGTTGCCCGTGCCCGCCTCAAACTTGTAGGGCAGCTCGGCATACGTCGCCCCGGTGCGCGTGACGGACTCGATCATCTCCCCGCCGGAGAGGAAGGGCGGCATCTTTTCCAGCAGCCTGCGTTTGCCGTACAGCGCGCCAATGCCCATCGGGCCGAACACCTTATGCCCCGAAAACGCGAGGAAATCCGCGTCCAGCGCCTGCACATCCACGGGGATATGCGGCGTGGACTGCGCGCCGTCCACCACGATGACCGCGCCGACGCGGTGCGCCATATCCGCGATTTCGCGAATCGGGTTGACGTGCCCGATGACGTTGGAAACGTGCGTCACGGCAACGATTTTCGTTTTCTCCGTGATGACTTCCGCCACTTTGTTCAGGTCGAGCCGCCCATCCATTTCGCAGTCGATGAACTTCAGCGTCGCACCCGTTTGCCGGCACACCATCTGCCACGGCAGCAGGTTGCTGTGATGTTCCAGGATGGACACCACCACCTCGTCGCCCGCGTGGACGTGAGACAGCCCATAGCTGTACGCCACGAGGTTCAGCGCCTCGGTCGTGTTGCGCGTGAAGATAATCTCCTGACTGCTCTTGGCGTGCAGGAAATCACGAACCGCCACGCGTGCCTCCTCCACCGCCTCCGTCGCCGCGATGCTCAGCGGATACAGCCCGCGCAGGGGATTCGCGTTCTGCGTCTCATAGAACGTTTTTTCCGCGTCCAGCACGCACTGCGGGCGCTGCGCCGTCGCCGCGTTGTCCAGATACGCCGCTGTTTCCTGCATCAGCAGCGGAAAATCACGCCTGTAATCCGTCGTTTTCATCCATTTCCCCATCCAGTTCGTTCAGTATCGCCGCGCGCGCCGTTTCGCTTTTCACCTGCTGCGCCACGCGGGCAATCGCCGCGCGCGAAAGCAGCTTTTCCGCCGTTTCGCGGTCGATGCCGCGGCTGCCGAAGTAGAAGCGCGTGTCGTCGTCCATTTCGCCGATGGTCGCGCCGTGCGTGCCCTCGACATTCTCCTCCGCGCAGAGGATGACCGGCACGGTCTTGTTCACCGCGTCCTCGCCCAGCATCAGCACCGTTTCCTGTTCGCTGCCGACCGACCCGGACGACCCGCGCTTGAAGTCAATCGTGCCGCGGAAAATCTTCTTCGCCGCGTCATTCAGCGCGCCGGACGCGTTGATTTCGCACTTCGTCTTTTTCCCCCAGTGGTTGACGACAAGGTTTATGTCCAGCGTCTGATTTTTCCGCGCCAGATAGCCGATATTCGCCGCAAACGACGCGTTCTCGCCGTCCAGCCCGATGCCCGTCTGCGCGTACACGTCGCCGTGACCCAGCGTCACTTGCCGCAGCACAATCCGCCCGCTGCCGTGGCAGTGCCCGATGACTTCATCATACACCAGCGCGTTTTCGCCCGGCGCGACCAGCTGAGTCAGCTCAATTTCCGCGCCGTCCTCGGCGGTCAGCTCCGTCTGTACATGCAGCTTGCCTGCCGTGCGAAGGGTCTGGAAAAGCGACTTTTTCGCGCCTTTTTCCGCCTGAATGGTCACGCGCTTGCGGGCATACGCCGCGTCCGACGCAATCAGCATATCCGCCTTTTCTGCGGATTCTTCCGGCAGCACGACCGTCGCGCTTTCGTCCCAGTCAATACTCGCTTCATTCACGCCCAGACGATTCCACGTCCGGCTGGGCAGCTGATTGATGGTCATTTTCTCCATTGATGGATGCTCCTTTCCGCTCAGCCGATGCTGCCCTTCATTTCAAGGCGGATGAGGTTGTTCATCTCCACCGCGTATTCCACCGGCAATTCCTTGGACACGTTGTCCGCAAAGCCGCTGACAATCAGCGCGCGCGCGTCCTCTTCGCTCATGCCGCGGCTCATCAGGTAGAACACCGCGTCGTTGCTGATGCTGCCGATTTTTGCCTCATGCCCGATGGCGGCGTCGCGCGTGCGGATGTCCATCGCCGGAATCGTGTCCGAGCGGCTCTCGCTGTCGAGCATCAGCGATTGACAGGATACCGCGCTCTTGGCCTGCTTGGCGCTCTTCTCCACCACCACGCTGGAGCGGAACGTGCTGATGCCGCCGCTCTTGCTGATGGAGCGCGTGTTCATGTACGAACTGGTATTTTTGCCAACGTGCACGACCTTCGCGCCCGTGTCGAGATTCTGCCCCGTGCCTGCGAACGTCACGCCCGTGAACTCCATGCGGGCGCGGTCGCCCTTCAAGATGCTCATCGGATACAGGCAGCCCACATGCGACCCGAACGAGCCGGAAATCCACTCAATCGTGCCATCCTCCTCCACCAGCGCGCGCTTGGTGTTGAGGTTGTACATGTTCTTCGACCAGTTTTCGATCGTCGAATAGCGCAGCTTCGCGCCCTTTTTGACGTACAGCTCCACGCAGCCGGCATGGAGGTTCGCCACGTTGTACTTCGGGGCAGAGCAGCCTTCGATGAAGTGCAGGCTTGCGCCCTCGTCCACAATAATCAGCGTATGCTCAAACTGCCCCGCGCCCTTGGCGTTCAGGCGGAAATACGATTGCAGCGGAATGGACACCTGCACGCCCTTGGGAACGTACACAAACGAGCCGCCCGACCAAACCGCGCCGTGCAGCGCCGCAAACTTGTGGTCACGCGGGGTGACGAGCTTCATGAAGTACTTGCGCACCATCTCGGCATATTCGCCGTGCAGCGCGCTCTCCATGTCGGTGTACACCACGCCCTGCGCCGCCACTTCCGCGCGCACGTTGTGGTACACCAGCTCCGAGTCGTACTGCGCGCCCACGCCCGCCAGCGACTTGCGCTCCGCCTGCGGAATGCCCAGCCGCTCAAACGTGTCCTTGATGTCCTGCGGCACGTTCTCCCAGTTGTTCTGCATCTTCGTGTTCGGGCGGACATACGTCGCGATGTGGTCGATATCCAGCCCGTCCAGCGACGGCCCCCAGTCCGGCACGCGCATATTATTGTAGATTTGCAGCGATTCCAGCCGGAACTGCTCCATCCACGCCGGGTCGTTCTTCTCCTTGGACAGCTTCTCGACGATGGCGGGGGTCAAGCCGGCTTCCATGCGGTACGCGTCATGCTCCGCGTCGCGAATATCATAAATGCTGCGGTCAATGTCCGCAACTTGGCTCTTCACTGTCATGCCGCTCCCCCATCAGCCCTTGAAGCCTTTTTCGTTGATTTCTTCCACCAGCGCCGCGTCGCCTTCGCGCACAATGACGCCGTTTTCCATCACATGCGTGCGGTCAACACGCAGCGCCTCCAGAATGCGCGTGCTGTGGGTGATAATCAGCAGCGAACCGTGCGTCTTTTCGCGGAACAGGCGGACGCCCTCGGACACCGTGCGCACCGCGTCCACGTCCAGACCGGAGTCGGTTTCGTCCAAAATGGCGAGTTTGGGTTCGAGCATCAGCATTTGCAGGATTTCCGCCTTCTTCTTTTCGCCGCCGGAGAAGCCGACGTTCAAATCGCGCTCGGCGTAGCTTTCATCCATCGACAAAAGCGCCATCGTTTCCTTCAGCTTCTTCTTGAAGTCCCACAGGCGGATGCGGCTGCCGCTCTTCTGCTCCAGCGCCGTGCGGATAAAGGCGCTCAGCGTCACGCCCGGCACTTCCAGCGGGTTCTGGAAGGACAGGAAAACGCCTTTCTTCGCGCGCTCATTGACGGGCATAGAAGTAATATCCTCGCCGTCAAACGTGATGCTCCCCCGCGTCACCTGATAGGCAGGGTTGCCGGTGATGGCATAGCCGAGGGTGGATTTGCCCGTGCCGTTCGGGCCAAGGAGGACATGGGTTTCGTCCGTGCCGACGGAGAGGTTGACCCCGTGCAGGATTTCCTTTTCGCCCACCTGAACGTGCAGGTCGCGGACGGACAGCAATTCAGCGTGTTTCATATTGCAAAAGCCCTTTCTCTGGCTGATTGATGAATCATTCTTGTGCGGCAGTTTATAACCTACTTCCGCAATAGGATTTTACTCCCGATTCCCATGCTTGTCAAGAGGAATATGCAAATTCCTATGGATTTTGAGTGTTTTGAATTTCAGGGGACAAAAAAGCACCCGCTCCCAGCGCGGAAGCGGATGCGAATGCAGCCATGAATCAGCCCAGCGGCAGCAGGTCAGTGATTTCAAAGAAAAGCGCCGTTTCGCTGTTCTTGGTGTTGAGCACCTTGAGCAGCTCCTCGTCCGTCACCTGCTTGAGCTTCATGCGCGCGCCGGCGGTGATGTAAGGCTTTGCGCCTTCCTCAGCAGACGGCGTCGCGGCATAGACCGCCAGCGCTTCGCCCGTGCGGAGCAGGTTCTGCTTCGTCTGGTTCTCCGCCAGACCCATCTGGATGTAGTACTTGTCCTCGTTCTTCACGCACGCGAAGATGAACACGCCCGCGTTCGGCGTGCCATCGGGATTAGTGGTGCAGATGAGATAGGTGCCGGAGAAGGAGTTGATGGCGTTCATCAGCTCATCGCCGGTCAGGGCGAAATCCCCATAGTAGCTCGACACAGACGCAGAGGTGAACGCATCCGTATCTTCCGCCAGCACTGCCGGCATCGCCGAGACAGCCAGCACAAGCGCAGAACCCAGCGCAAGCAGCTTCTTCATAAAACAAACCCTTCCTTTCGCGCGTCCTGTATTTTCGGAATTCCTTTCAGAATCGCGCCGATCATGGCTCTATTGTACACCGCGTTTCTGTACTTGTCAAGGTTTTCACAAGTATGCCGCTGCCGATATTCAGTTGTCTTGTTGCCGTATTTTTAGGCACTGTGCAACGGTGCTGAGCATCTTCTGCGCGTCAATCGGCTTGTTCAGGAACAGGTTCATGCCCGCTGCCCGGCTGCGCTGTTCGTCCTCGGAGAAGGTATTCGCGGTCATTGCTACAATCGGGATGGTCGCCGCATCCGGGCGCTGCATCGCGCGAATCGTCCGCGTTGCTTCCAGTCCATCCATCAGCGGCATCATCACGTCCATCAGGATGCAGTCAAACGTACCCGGTTCGCTTTCGGAAAAGCGGCGAACCGCCTCCTTCCCGTTCCACGCCTGAGCGACAATCGCGCCCGCACCCTCCAGTATGTACTGGCTGATTTCCATGTTCAGCTCGTTATCCTCCACCAGCAGTATGTGCGCGCCCTTGATGGACGCCGCCTGCTCCGGCTTGGCGGATTCCGCTTTCGGCGGATTCGGATCTACGCGGAACGGCAGGGTGATGTAGAACGTTGTGCCGACGCCCAGTTCGCTCTCAAAGTGGATTTTGCCGCCCATCTGTTCGACAAGTTCCTTGGCAATCGGCAGCCCCAGCCCCGTGCCCTTGTAGGCCGTGCGCGCGCCGGATTCCTCCTGCGCGAACGCCTCAAACGCGTGCTGCTGGAACGCCGCACTCATGCCGCGTCCCGTGTCGGCACAGGTGAAAAGGAACGTCGCCATCGTGCCGTCAAAGCCTTTCTCCTCGCAGGAGATGGTCACGCTGCCGCCGGGGCAGTTGTACTTGACCGCATTGCCAACAACGTTTTGCAGCACCTGATGCAGGTGCATCGGCGAGCCAATCAGGTTTTCGTGATTCCACGCCAGCGTCTTGCAGGACACCTGCACGTTTTCGTGCCACGCCTGCCCCTCCACCATCGTCACAATTTCGCTGACCATCTGGCGCAGGTTGAACGGCTTCTCTTCCAGCGTCACCGCGCCGGATTCGAGCTTGTTCATGTTCAGCACATCGTTGACCAAATCCAGCAGGAAGCCCGATGCGGTCATAATTTTCTCGCGGCACTCTTCCTGCTTTGCTTCGTCGCCCACATATCGGCGGCTGATTTCCACCATGCCGCGGATGCCGTTAATCGGCGTGCGGATATCGTGGCTCATGCGGCGCAGGAAGTCCGTTTTGACGATGTTGGCGCGTTCGGCGTCCTCCGCCGTCTTTTTCAATTGCAGCTGATAGTCGCGTTCGCGTTCCTTTTCCGCCGTCACGTCCTGCGTCACCATCAGCACCGATTCGAGCCTGCCGCGGCGGTCGTAGTTCTGCGGCAGCGCCGTCATCAGGTACACCTTTTCCTTCGGGTCGCGGAACTCCAGCGTCAGGTTCGGGTTTTCCTTCAAGCGCTGCGCCAAGGTCGTCAGGTCGCAGTAGCTGATGAACGCCTCGCGGAAATCTGGCGCAACGTTGTGTTCCGCCTGCATCCGCACCACTTCGTTCATGCTCCACGCGCGTTCCCTCTTCATCAGCTGCTCCTCCGGGTGCTTGATGATGCGCACCGTGCCGCGCTGGACGTTGACAAGGAACGTGAAGCAGTAGATTTCGCTGATGGCGCTGATAATCCGCGCCTGCTCGCTGTTCCTCTCCAGTGCGCGGCGGGACTGCTGGGCGCGCAGCCACGCGAAGCAAAGCCAGATTGCCATGTAAATCAGCGTGCCGTAGAGAATAATGGTGTTGCGGGAATTGTAGACGGCACGATCCGGGAACATGGCGTACACCGAGTAGGTTTCAAACGCCGTACGCTTGCCCGACCACGCCTTCAGCCCGTCAACAATGTGCAGCCGCCCCGATTCGTCCCACTGCGCATGGGGGATGCGACCCCCCTCGATTTCCTTTACGTCGCCCCCCATGATTTCGGCGCTGCTGGAGGCAATGATGGTTTTGCCGTCCGACACGGTGACCGCGCCGTCCATTTCAAACGTGAAGCCGTTGAAGAGCGTCTCCAGCTTCATGTCGCTCGCTTCCTCTTCCTCGCGCGCGGCGTACGCCACAACAATTCCCGGCGCGTCCTCGCGCGCGACGGCGGCAAAGTCCACCAGGCGGTCGCCCACCTGCGTCCGTGTCATGTACGCCTTCACGGGGTAATCCACAATCTCCCGCACCGTCGGCTTTTGCAGCATTGAATGCAGCGCCGCCGCCGTGTCGCCGTCGATTGTCGTTTGGGCGACGGTGTTCATGTCCGCATCAAGGATGACGATGCCCGTCAGCCGCTGCGCATAAGCGTACTGGTCAAGCTGTTCGTTTGTTATCAGCCCCGCTTCTGCGATGCGGGAACTAAGCTCCGCCGTTTTGTCCAGCAGGCGGATTTCGCTCATGGCGCGGTCGTTCGACATGACGTTGGAATACTGTTCAAGGCGCGCCACCGCAAAGTCAAGCGTTTCATCCATTGCCTCCCAGACATTGCGCGTATCATGCCACGTCAGCACAACAAAGGATGTGACAAGCATTACCAGATACAGTGTCAGCGGCATCCAGAGCATGCTGATGAAGCCGTGCCGCTTATGAGAGGTTTTCCGTTTCATTTGCTTTCGCTTCCTCCCATGCGGACGATGCCGCTGATGCCGTATGTCGTCAGAATCTTCGCCACCGTGCCGTCCGCCGCCATTTCGGTCAGCGTCTGCTCCAGCTGCCGCGCCATTTCCTCGTGCGCACCCTTCTGGAACGCAACGCCGAGTTCCGCCGTGCCCAGCGGGGTTTCCAGCATTCGGTAGCGTCCTTCATTCTCCGCAAGGAAGATGTTCAGCACGCACTCATGCCCGACAATCGTGTCCGCGTAGCCCTTGCGCATAACGGCGAACACCTCCTCCATCGACGAGAAGCTGTACACCGCCTTGACCTTCGGGATGCCCGGCTGATCCTGCCGAATCAGCAGGTATTCCGCCCAGCTCGTCACCTGCACCGCCGCGCGGCAGTCCGCCAGATCAGCCAAATCCGCATAGGCGCTGTCCGCGCGCACCACCGCCATCAAACGGCTGAACAGGTTGAGTCGCGCCCATGTGTACTTGTCCTCGCAGCCGTTCATCATGAACCCGCTCCACAGGCAGTCCACCGTGCCGTCTGCCAGCGCTTCGTCCTTATCCTCCCACGCCACGTGGCGGAAGACAGGCGCATAGCCCATGCGCCGGAAGGCTTCGCGCGCCATTTCAACATCCACGCCCTGCGGCGCGCCATCCACGTTGTAGTAGCTGTACGGCTGATATTCGTCGCTGCCGATGATTATTTTCGGCAGATTCTCCCCTTCCTCCGCCCGCGCCGACGGCAGGAAGAGCAGCGCAAACAGGAGAAGCAGCGCACTGCTCCTCCCGATAAGCCGCCCAAGATTCCATTTCTGTTCACGCATATGCTTGTCCTTATGCCAGCTGCCGCACGGCGTCCAGCACAATCTGCTGCTGCTTCGTCACGGCGTCGTAGAGGGCGGCGTTCTTCAGCGGCGCGCCCCCGCGCATCTCTTCCGTCAGCGCGAACGCGGCGCGGTACAGCCCGTCAAAGCCGAGGTTCTGCGCCACGCCCTTGAGCGTGTGCGACGCGCGGAACGCCGTTTCCCAGTCCTGCGCTTTCACCGCTTCGGTCAGCTGGGCGTAGGTTTTGTCGTCGGCATACTTCTTCACAAAGCGCAGCACCATCGACTCCTTGGGGATTCTGTTCAGGGTTGCGTCATAATCGCCGCCAACTGCGGCATAAAATTCCTTGAGCGTCATGGATTTTTCCTTTCTTTTGCGTCCGGCAGCAAAAAAAATGCCGTATAATGGAAAATGTTCATCCGAATGCAGGATTCCACTTTCCATTATACGGCGACAATGGGGATTGTCAAGCAGGTTACATTCATTGCAGCCGAACTTGCAGAAATTGTGCTGCAATATTACGTTTCCTGCCGATAGCCCCCTTTTTTTACTTTGCTGATGATTCTGTCGAGTGCTTTCACCTGTGTCCATTCTTCACCGCCGATTTGAACAAAGAATGCACGCACCTGTTTGCCCAATTCGATTGCTTCTTCCTCACGTCCCAGCAGTGCAAGTGCACGAACACGCGCCGACTCGACCACCTTTGCATCAATTTCCCCCATCTGCTGGCGCACAATCGGCAGCACCTGATTTAGGGCTTCATTTGCTTCCTCTCCTTGTTTTAATTCGAGCAAATTAGAGATATACGCCATTTTGAAAATGCAGTACAGTGAGTTGTTTTCGCCAAATAGTTTCTGCACTTTTTTAAGCGCATCAACTACAGTCTCCTGTGTTTCCAACCTTCTCCCCATCTCCTGCATAATCGTCACATAATTGTACAGTGCCGTAAAATACGTTTTTGTGTTTTTCGGCGTATGCTCAACAGCAGCCTTCGCGTAAGAAAGTGCCTTTTCATATTCCTCCAGAATATGAAAAACCAATTCGCACCCTTCATAGAAGGTAAACGGCAAATTGTCAACATCCTTCGTTTTTTCTTCCAGTAGCTCCGCCAGTGCTTTGATTCGCTCTCTGGGCATACCTGCCAGTCCCATTGCACAAAGCACCTGCGCAAGCTGCCCAGCCGCATCAACCACGCGCTTTGGTTCATCCAACGCTTCCATAAAGCAGGAAATGGCTGCATCCAAATCTTCTTGCGGCACATTTTCCTTGTTCAGCAGTGCAATAGCTGTTTTCTCCGCTCTCATTGCCGCTGCATTCGGATGGTTCAGCGGAATCAGTTCGCCAATTCGGGCAAGGAATTTGCTGGTATTTTCACGCTCCATCTGCTGCGCCTGATTGCCGCAGGTCAGCAGCATAAACTCTATATCATCTTCACAAGCGCTGGAAAGATTCGCAATCACTTTTTCGCCATCTTTCACCAAATCGCCGCCCAGAATGGAATCAAGTGCTAAACTGAAACATCCGTCCAAGAAGCGTCCATGTTCTGTCTTTTGAAGTTCACCTTGCTTCTTTTGTCGCCACAATTCCAGTCGTGCGGCAGGAATTTCTCCCCCACGAAGATTCAAAAGGTAAAAAATCGCCACTGTCATGCCGCCCATGGTTTCCACAGGCGCATCATCGAAGTCTGAAATTGCGTACAGCGCCAGCGACATCAGCGGCGCCGTCCGATAATCTGTCTCGCGGTAATGCTCTTTGCACTCCTCGAACACCTCCGCCAGCCTCGGCACCTTCTCCATCGGCGGCAGCAGCGGCCGGAAGCTCTCCGCCAGCACGGGGTGCATCGCGTATCCGCGCCAGTTCGACGCAAGCAGGCCGTAATCCGCCGCCGTTTCCAGCGCGGACAGCAGTTCATCCTCCGTGCCGAAGTCGCGCAGGAGGGTCAGCGCGTCCCGCACCGGGATTGTCCACGCCGGAAACGTGGCGAAAACCGCCAGCACCTGCCTTTCGCGGTCGGTCAGCGCGTCGGTGGACACCATCTGGGCGATTCTCTGCGCAATCGCGCTGAATTTGCCGCCCGCCAGCCGCAGTCCCTCCGGGCTGATGCGGTCAAGCTCTTCCAGCAGCTGATTCATCGTCCAGCGCTTCATCTTCGCCAGATGCGCCAGCAGGATGATTGCCAGCGGATGCCCCGCCACGCGCGAAAGCACCTGATGCAGCGCCTCCGTTTCCTCGCTGCCCATGCCTTTCAAGTACGGGTCGTGCTGGACAAACAGCGCCCTGCTCGCTTCCTCCGACAGCAGCGGCACGGCGATATTCCGGAAGCCCGCGCCCAGCGGGAAGCGCGTCGTCACCAGCACATCGCAGCCCCAATGCTCAATCTCGCGCAGCCCCTCGTCCGCTTCCGGCGGCATATCCACGCTGTCAATCAGCAGCAGCGTCCGCCCCTGATAGGGCGCTTCCAGCTTCTCGCGCACTGTTGAGAGCACGTTCTCCTCCGCCACGCCGTCCAAGCCGTCAAACGCCATGCGCAGGCTGGATGCAAGGCTGTTTTCGTACTGCACCCACGCCATACGGCTGAACAGCTCTTCCTTCGCCAGCACCGCCAGCGCCTGCCGGGTCATTTCCGTTTTGCCGATGCCGCCCATGCCCGTCACGGCGATTTTCCCGCCCTGCCGAATCGCGTCCGTCAATTGCGGCAGGCACGAAGCCGCATCCATGACGTATTCATCCTTTGATAGCCCCTGACGGCACAATTCGCAGTTGCGCCCCGTCATCGACAGCGGCACGCGCCGCCCGAACGTGACGTGCGACGAAAGCAGATACAGCGCCTGCGCCGAGTGCTCCTGCGCCTGGCAGAAATCCATCAATTCCCGGCAGCACATCTCTTCCCCATAGAACGCCAGCAGCACCAGCCACGAGAGCGTCAGCATGTACACAAACGTGCGCGGCAGCGTCTCCCGCGATTGCCGCAGGTTCTCAAACACCTGCACATGCTCCGGCTTCATGCACTCCTCGTTTTCCATCATCATGCGCACGAAGTCGGGCAGGGCGCGCGTGAGGGCATCGGCATCGTAGTGCGCGCTGCGCAGGAAGTCCTGCACCTGCTGGCTCAGGCGAATCAGCGTCTCCCCGGACAGCAGCGCATTCATCTCCTGCTGCAATTTGGGCGGAAGCGGCTGCACGCCCGTGCGGTTCATCATGTCGCTCAGCCGCCGCGAGCGCTGCGTGCCTCCAAAGAGCGACGCGTGCCATTCCGGCGGAATGATTCCGTCGAGCACTTGCGCCCAGAATTTCACCAGCGTCAAGCCCTTGCGCTCCGCCGCGGGAATCACCCCATGCGGATACAGCCCTGGCAGATTATCCGTCAAAAAGCGATAGACGTTTTTCGGGGTCAGTACTTCCTTTGTGTTTGCACCGCTTTCCATTTTCCAATTCCACTCCCTCAACCTGATACGATTTTCGAATGTAAACAAGCCAAAATACGCTGCGGATTTTTTCATCTGGCTGCCGCGAAGTGAAATGCGCGGACGTCAAAGGGAAAAACGCGCAAGCAGATGGCTCATGTTGATTCAGAAATCGTATGAATTTACCTGTTTAATTATAGCGATTTTCGGCAAGGATTGTCAAGTGTTTTTTCCATATTTGGCTATCATTTTCCTATTTTTTTCGGCAACAAAAAACTCCGGGACGCAATGCCCGGAGAAAGAAATGACAGCTTTTCATGTCGTTTCCAATTGTTTTGGCGCGCCACAAATTCTCCCGCCCTGCGGGATATGCATTTGCTCACTCGTAAGACACCGAGCGTTTCGACGCCGCGTCATCGGGGAAAATGACAATCAGCGTGCGTCCGCGCAGGAGGGCGATTTCCTCGCCGCTTGCATCGTAGTAGACTGTGCGGGAGGTCATGCCGTCGCGCTTCCAATAGCCGGAAATATGCTTGCCGCCCAGGAAGAAATCCGCATTGCCCTCCGCCGTTTCGCCGTTTTCGCCGATGACGTACATAATCGGCTCATTCTTGTTGTTGTGGTTGTAGTCCACGCGCGTGAACTGCACAATCACGTTCTGGAAGGCAATGGCGCTGTCGTCCGAATCACGGTCGGCGTACCAGTTCGTCTTGCTCGTGCCCATGTAGCGCAGGTAGCCGTTCCACTCCTTGCGGTAGACAAGGCGCGAGTTGTAGAGCTTCGCGCTTTCCCCCCATTTGATGTAGACGCGGGTGGCGCTGTCGCCGTCGGGCACATCGTCGGTGAAGCGGAAGGCGTGGTTCGGCGCGACGTGGTCTTCCGGCACGAGGCGGCTCATCGCGGCGACGTTTGCATCCACATCATAAGGGGATTTCGCGCCCGCGCGGCTGGTAAAGTAGCGCTTGAAGTTCGTGCCGCCTGCAATGCCGCTGAAGGCAACGCTCCTCAAGTCCGCGCCGAGCCGCTTGATTTCCGCCTTCACGTCGCTCCCTTCCACCTCCTGCTGACCGTAGAACAGGAAGCCGCCGCCCCACTCCTCGCTCAGCCACACATGCCCGATGCGCGCCGAGCGCACGAAGCCGACCGAATCCGGGATCATATCGGAAAAAACGGCGGTAATGCGCGTTTCGTGGCTCCTTGTCAGCGGCGTTTCGTAGAGGATATCCGCATACGCCACGCCCCACGGCGCGCGGTTGCCCACGCCGCCGCCATCATTGCCGATTTGCACCAGCATGGGCAGATAGCACCCCGTCGCCGCCAGCCCCGCGTACCCCTCCGGCACATAGAGCTTGCTCAGCGTCCGCCCGGTCGTCGGGCTGATGCCGTCGGGCGTTTCGTTCGTCCCCGCTTCCGTCAGGGAAATGTTTCGCGCTTCCTTCGGGTCGATGGTCGTTTCTGCCAGCGCCTGCGCCAGCAGAAGGCACAGCGCCGTCAACAACGCGGCGATTCGCTTCATCCCTTGCACCCCCGTTACTTCTTAATCGTCGTCACGCCGTCGTCGCAGCGGAAATACACTGTGTCCGGCTCCAGCGTCACGCCGTCCTTGGCGAACAGCTCATCCACCGTCAGCAAAATGTACCCCTGCTCGTAGAGCCATTCCGCCATCACTTTCGCGGTGTTTGGCGTGTTGTCCTTGATGTCGTGCATCAGCACAATATCGCCGTCGGTGAACTGCTTCTTGGTCTTGCTCATAATCAGCGACGTACTGCGCCCGCGCCAGTCGTAGGTATCCACCGACCACTGGATGTACGCCCAGCCGACTTTCGCCTTGATCATCGCCGGATACACGCCGTAGGGCACGCGGTCATAGCGCGTCGGGATGCCGATGATGGAAATCAACGCCTTGTTGACCTTCTCCGGCATCGCGCGGAGGGCAGCGGCGCTGATTTTCCGCGCGTCGCCGTGCGTCCAGTTGTGGCTGGCGACGGCGTGACCCTCGTCGTGCGCGCGCTGCACCAAATCGGCGTAGGGCTTCATGTTCTTGCCTATCATAAAGAATGTAGCCGGCGCGCCGACCTCCATCAGGCTGTTGAGGACTTTGGTGGAGTTGGTGCGCGTCGGGCCGTCGTCAAACGTCAGCGCGACGGTCTTATAATAGGAAAGATTGTCCGTCTCGATTTGCGCCTTTTCGGTCATGTACTCTCGGATGTCGGGGTAGAACAGCGTCGTCTCAATCAGCGTGTGATGCTCCGGATAGAACGCGTCCGCCGAGAGGTGAATGACCAGCGACATGCCGTGCAGCGTGAAGTCGAGATTCCGCAGGCCCTCGTCCGACAGCACCTGCGCAACGGCATCCGGGTCAGGCGTTTCATCCGGGAAATAGTAGTTGATTTGGGCTTCGAGCTTCTCGCGCAGCATCGTCCAGCCCTCGCTGCCTTCGGGGAAAATATCCGTCAGCAGGATTCTTTCGCCGGTCGTCATGTCGAACGTGCGGCTGGTGAACTCCTGCGCAATCAGGTCGCGGTGGTAGGTCGTGCGCGCCTGCACGAGGAAGCTCATCCACGTCAGGCCCGTTTTGCTATGGCGGATTTCGACGTCCAGCCGGCTGTTTTTATCGCCGTTCGCTTTCCCTGCTTGGAGCGTCGGGGCGATTTTGTCCGCGTACGCCTGCGCCAGCCCATTGATTTCGTCATCGACGCTCGTCAATGCGGTTTTGACCGACCACAGCCGGATGCCGCTCTTGTTGCTCTGCTTGGAATCGGTATACTTCGCCGTCACGCGGTGGCACGCCTGCATTCCGCCCTCCGCCGATGCGGATGCGGGCAGCATCGTCAGCAGAAGGATAGCTGCAAGCAGGCAGGCAATGTACTTCTTCATCATCGGAATGCTCCTTTCAAATGCGCGCGAATGTTGCGGCTTTTGTGCCGCAGGTGATGCTGAAAACAAACTTGTTTTTTTGCTGCTCCCGTCGCGTCTGCGGACGCGAAGTTGTTACTTTCTGGCGCGCAAGAAAGTAACCAAAGAGCGCCCAGAGGGGGCTGAAGAGGTTGCAAGTCTGGACTTCAGCCCCCTCTGGACTCCCCCCGCCTCTTCCATTTCTTGCGGGAAAGAGCGGCGGCGGCTGTCCGGCTTGTCGGCACTTCCCTTGCGCTGTTTTTCGTGTGGAAAATACAAAATTCGCACTTGTTTGCGCAAAAAGAGACAGCGGCACAGGTACACACGCATTTTCCCGCCTTTTCGCTGTCCTCTGCATTTTGCGGCAGCGGTTTTGCGGAATCGTATGGTTAATACTGCGTCGTGACCCCGTCCAGGCAGCGCCAGTACGCCTGATTCGCTTCCAGCGTCACGCCGTCCTTGGCGAACAGCTCATCCACCGTCAGCAGCATGAAGCCGCGCTCCTCCAGCTTCGGGATGAACATCTCCGTCGCCTTGGCGGAGTTGATTTTCATGTCGTGCATGAGGATGATGCCGCCATCCTTGGTGCTGGCGGCTATGGTGTTGGCGGTGCGGTAGGCATCGGGGCCCTGATCGCTGCCGCTCCAGTCCTGCGCTTCCGCCGTCCACTGAATCAGCGGCCAGCCGACGCCGTAGCTGCCCATGCGCTGCCACTGTCCACCGGGCGCGCGGGCATACGCCGGGGCAATGCCGATGGCGGCGATATGCGCGCGGTTAACCTTGTCGTACATGGTGCGGAACTTGCCGCCCTGCTCCTGATTCGCGTACAGGTGCTCGTAGAAGTGCGTCGCAATCGCGTGCCCCTCGTCATGCTCCTGCCGCGCCAGATAGGCGAAGTCGCTGACGCGGCTGCCGACAAGGAAGAACGTCGCGCGCGCGCCGGTTTTCATCAGCGCATCCAGCACATGCGGCGTAATCCACTGGTTCGGGCCGTCGTCATACGTCAGCGCGCAGAAGCGGTACAGGCTCGCGTTATCCGTCTGCCGCTGCGCTTCTTCGGTCATGTACGCGCGAATCTGCGGATAGTACAGCGTCGCCTGCATCAGCTGCGGATGATTTTCATAAACCGACGGCAGCGGAATGACCAGCGACATGCCGTAGAGCATGAAATCCGCCTGAGCGAGATTTTCGCAGAGCGCCTCGACCGCCGCCGCATCGGGCGTTTCGTCCGGATAATAGGCGTTTGCCGCGTCGCGCACCGCTTGTTCCAGCAGCGTCCACGCGGGCGAATCCGCCGGGAAAATGTCGGCAAGCGTGATTCGCTGCCCGGTCAGCATATCGTAGGTGCGCGTGGTGAACCGCACCTGCTGAATCTGCCGATGGTACTCCAGCCGCGCCTGCACCATGAAGCTCATCCAGCTCATTCCCGTCCGGCTGTGGAGGATGCGCACGGTGAGCGCGCTGTTCTGCGTGCGCTCCCTGCCCGGCTTTTGGAGCAGGGGCGACAGTTCCGCCGCGTAGTCATCCGCCAGCGCGTTCAGCTCGGCATCCACCGTGCCCAGCGCGGTTGTGATGTGCCACACGCTGATGGACGCGCCGTTTTGCGCGGTGGATTTCCGCTCGGTCATCGTCACCTGATGGCAGGGCTGAATCGGCGTGCCGTCCGTTTCGGCGGATGCGGCCGTCACCATACACAACGAAAGAAGCAGGCAAATCCATCCCAGAAGCAGTCGCTTTTTTCCTTTTTTCATGGGCGGATGCCCTCCTTTCGCGCAGTGTTACAGCCCCGCCAATCCCTCCTGCGTGCGCAGGTTGACGTAGCTGTTAAACACCTGCTCCACCTTCTGCGGGTTCTCCTCGACCACGAACGTCATGCCGCCGTCGTCCGTCGGCTCGATGCGCGTCACCAGCACCTGCTCCTCGCCGTCGGGGTTGTCCTCCATCTCCAGCAGCACGGCATATTCGATGTCGTCCAGCGGAATCACCGCGCCGAAGCGGAAGCGCATCACCGTGCCGTCAGGGGCGGTCAGCTCAATCAGCGGTTCGCCCATTGCTTCCAGTTTGCTGCCCTCGTCGTTATTCGTCATCGCCGCTGCCCTCGTTCACCAGCTGGAGAAATTTGTCGAACACCGCCTGCTGAACGGCCTCATCTTCCACCTGAATATAGCTTTCCGTGCCGTCCTCTTCCTGCGCCACCTGCATGATGAACACCTCGCACTGCCCGTCCTCCGGCGCATCCGCCTCGGAGAGCGCAATGTACAGTTCACCCTCATGCTCGATCGTCGCCAGATGCTGGAAGCGAATCGGCGCGCCCGTCTCGTCGTCAATCAGTTCAATGATGTTGTCCTGTTCTTCCATTTTCGCTGCCTCCTGTTGCTGCTGGTTGCGGCAGGTGTCCAGATACTGCTGCAAAATCACCGCCGCCGCTACCTTGTCCACATTGTGCTTGCGCTCCGCCCGGTGCATGTTGCCCTCGATGAGCGCGTTCGTCGCGGTCACAGTCGTCAGGCGTTCATCCTGATAGACGACCGAAAGCCCCGCTTTTTCCAGCTGTTCGCAAAACGCTTTGACCTTTTCGGACTGGAAGCCCGCCGTGCCGTCCATATTCAGCGGCCAGCCGGAAAGCACCTGCGTCGTGTCGTAGCGCTGGCAGATTTCCACCACCTTGCGTACGTCCGGCCCGTAGCCGACGCGGTAGATGGTGTCGATGGGCGTGGCAATCAGGCGCGACGCGTCCGAAACCGCCACGCCGATGCGCGCGTCGCCGATGTCCAGCGCGATAATCCGTTCGTTCATGTTTCTTTACTCCGCGTACTTTTCCGCGCCCTTGCCCGCCACCGCCAGGCACGGCTCGGCGGTCAGCACCTTGTGCGCCACGTCCATCACCATTTCCGGCGTCACGGCTTCGATGGCGGCAATCGTCTTTTGGTGGTCGGTCGGATGGCCGTTGAGCAGCGTCGAGCGCCCCATCGCCTGCATCCGGCTGCCGGAGCTTTCCAGCCCCATCAAATAGCCCGACCGAAGCTGCGTTTTGCTGTCGCGGAACTCCTTGTCCGTCATGCCATCCTTCAGGAAACGCTTGAGTTCGCTGTCGATTTCCTCCAGCACCTTATCGCCGTTTTTCGGGCTGATGCCGGCGTAAATGCCGTATGTGCCGATGCCCTGATACGAGTTCGGGTAGGTGTAGATGGAGTACGCCATGCCCAGTTCTTCGCGGATGCGCTGGAACAGCCGGGAGGACATCGCGCCGCCCAGCACGTTGTTCATCACCGCGACGGCATACACGTCGTCCGTGCCGTACGCGAATCCCGGATAGCCAAGGCAGATGTGCAGCTGCTCGGTGTCCTTTTCCTTCACAACGCGCCGTCCGGTCAAAACCTGCTGTTTCGGCACAACGAGTGCGCTTTCGCCGCCCTGCCAAGTGCCGAAGTATTTTTCCATCAGCGCCTGCACCTGCGCGGGCTCATAGTTGCCCGCCAGCGCCACCACCGTCTCTCTCGGCAGGTAGTGCTTGTTCTTGTAGTCCATCAAGTTGGCGCGGGTGTACGCCGCCACCTGTTCCGCCGGCCCCAGAATCGGCTGCCCCAGCGACTGCGTGCCGAACTGCGCCTTCGCCAGCAGGTCATGCACCAAATCTTCGGGCGAATCCTCGTCCATCGAGATTTCTTCCAGCACAACGCAGCGTTCCTTGTTCAGCTCCTTCTCGTCCATCGTCGCGTTCATCACCATGTCGGCGATGATGTCGATGGCGAGTTCAATGTCCTCGTCGATGACCTTGGCGTAGCAGCAGGTGCAGTCCTTGCCCGTGAAGGCGTTCAGCTGCCCGCCAACCGCGTCCATTTCCTCGGCAATCTGCCGGACGGTGCGCTTCGTCGTTCCCTTGAAAATCATGTGCTCAATGAAGTGGGAGAGGCCGTTTTCTTCCGGCGTTTCCATCATCGAACCCACATGCATCCACGCGCCGATGGACACCGACCGCAGATGCGGCAGGCGTTCCCCCAGCACACGCAGGCCATTGGGCAGCACCCATTCATCACGCATACATTCATCAGCTCCCGCTACGTTTTTCAGTATGCTATCCATTTGATTCCTTTCTGATGCACAATTGCATCGTTTCGTACGATTCCCCCGAAAAAGCAGAAAATTCGCAAAAGCCCGGTGCAATCGCAGGGACTTTTGCGAATTTCTTCATATTATTTCATTCTGATTCCGCATAAAGGGGCATCCCTCTAAATTTAACTTTCGATAAAGTTCAAGTAAGAGAGTGTGCATCCGAAGGGGTCAAGGGGGCGATCGGAAAGCCCCCTTGCGCGCCCGCAGGCGCGTCTCCCTGCAACAAAAGCGACCTTTTATGCAGAAAATTCAACCAAATCAGCAATCAACCACTGAAAGGTTGTCGGAAACGCGATTAGTTCCGACCATCCCGGCGCGGAGGACGCGCACGGAACCCTTCCGCACGACGCGGGGCAGCTGCGGCGGTGTTGTCGTAGGTGATGTCGTTGCGCACGAGGTTCACACGACCCTGCGCGTCGATTTCCGCGACCTTCACTTCCAGCGTGTCGCCAATCTTCACAACGTCCTCGACCTTCTCCACGCGGTGGTTCGCCAGCTTGGAGATGTGAATCATGCCGTCCTTGCCGGGCAGCAGCTCGACAAACGCGCCGAAGTTCATGATGCGCACGACCTTGCCCGTGTACACCTCGCCAACCTCGATGTCCTTCGCGATGCCCTCGATGATGCGGCGCGCCTTGTCGGCAGCTTCCGCGTCGGGGGTGGAGATGAACACGCGGCCGTCGTCCTCGATGTCAATCTTCACGCCGGTTTCGGCAATAATCTTGTTGATCATCTTGCCGCCGGGTCCGATAACCTCGCGAATCTTCTCCGGATTGATGGTGAAGCGGACAATCTTGGGCGCGTACTTGCTCAGTTCCTTGCGCGGCTCGCCGATGCAGCTGAGCATCTTTTCGAGGATGAACAGGCGGCCCTTGAGCGCCTGCGCCAGCGCGGTTTCGAGAATCGTACGGTCAATGCCCGCAATCTTGATGTCCATCTGGATGGCGGTGATGCCGTTCATGGAACCAGCGACCTTGAAGTCCATGTCGCCCAGGAAGTCTTCCAGGCCCTGAATGTCGGTCAGGACAGCCACCTTGCCGGACTCCACGTCCTTAATCAAGCCCATCGCAACGCCCGCGACCGGCGCGTGAATCGGCACGCCCGCGTCCATCAGGGACAGGGTGGAACCGCACACGGACGCCATGGAGGACGAGCCGTTGGAGGACAGGATTTCGCTCACCAGGCGCATTGCGTAGGGGAACTCTTCCTCAGAGGGGATGACGGGCAGCAGTGCGCGCTCCGCCAGTGCGCCGTGGCCGATTTCGCGGCGGCCGGGGCTCTTGAGGCGCCCTGCTTCGCCCGTGGCGTACGGCGGCATGTTGTAGTGGTGGATGTAGCGCTTGAAGTCCTCGCTGGACAGGCCATCCAGCACCTGACCCTCGCTGGTAGAGCCGAGCGTGGTCACGGTCAGCGCCTGCGTCTGACCACGGGTGAACACGGCAGAGCCATGCACGCGCGGCAGCACGCCCACTTCGCACCAAATCGGGCGGATTTCCGTCACGCCGCGGCCATCGGGACGAATGCCCTGCTCGATAATCTTCTTGCGCATGACTTCCTTGTTCAGGTAGTACAGCGCATCGGCGATTTCGGCTTCGCGCTCCGGGAACTGCTCCGCCAGCGCTTCGATGGTTTCCTGCTTGACCTGCGCTTCACGCGCCTGACGCTCCTGACGGTTGAAGGTGTCGAACACCCACACGCACTTGTCATAGGCGAATTCACGCACGGCCTGCTTCACGTCGTCGCCAGTCACGTTCAGCGGCACTTCGACCTTTTCCTTGCCGATTTCCGCCACAATCTTGTCCTGGAACTCAACGAGCTGCTTGATGTACTCGTGGCCGAACATGATGGCGTCGAGCATCGCCGTTTCGCTGACCTCGTTTGCGCCCGCTTCCACCATCATGATGGCGTCCTTCGTGCCGGCGAGGTAAACGTGCATATCGCTCTTTGCGCGCTGCTCTTCATCGGGGTTGATGACGTACTGCCCGTCCACGCGGCCGACAACCACCGCGCCCGTCGGGCCGTTCCACGGGATTTCGCTGACCGCCAGCGCGATGGACGAACCGATCATCGCGGGGATTTCCGGCGGAACATCCTGCTCAACGCTCAGCACGGTCACAACAACCTGCACATCGTTGCGCATTCCCTTGTTGAACAGGGGGCGCAGCGGGCGGTCGATCAGGCGGCAGGTCAGGGTCGCCTTTTCGGTCGGACGGCCTTCACGCTTGATGAAGCCGCCGGGAATCTTGCCCACGGAGTACTGCTTTTCCTCCACGTCCACAGCCAGCGGGAAGAAGTCCACGCCGGGACGGGGGGTCGGCGCCATCGTCGCGTTCACCATCACGACGGTATCGCCCAGATGCACCCAGACGGAGCCAGCCGCCTGTTCGCAGTATTTGCCGAATTCCAGCGTCAGCTCGCGGCCCGCCAGATCCATGCTGTACTTTTTGCTTTCCATTGAGAATCTCCTTATACTCAGTCGTAGAAAGGCAGCCATCCGCCTTCCTGAACCGCCCGGAGATGCTATCATATGAAAACCCCCTGAATCAGGCGATTCGGGATTTTCAAGGGATAACATCTCCAGACCCTGCCCATGTTCTGCGCCGCCTTGCCGCAAAAAGCCGCCATGAGGAGGAATGCACAGGGGGATTCTCCCCTGCCGCGTGTCTCCAGACGGCGGCTCTTGCGCGCAAAGCCGCCGAGTTCTGCGATAATTACTTACGCAGGTTCAGCTTAGCGATCAGCGCACGATAACGCTCGATGTCGGTCTTCTTCAGGTACTCCAGCAGACCACGGCGACGGCCGACCATCAGCAGCAGACCACGGTTGGAGTGGTGGTCGTTGCGGTTGGTCTTCAGGTGCTCGTTCAGGTGGTTGATGCGGTCGGTCAGCAGGGCAATCTGCACTTCGGGAGAACCGGTGTCGCCTTCATGCTGGGCGTAGGTGGCAATGATTTCGCTCTTGGTCATGGAATTTCATCCTCCAAATTTTTATTTCGGGCAATGCCCGTGGGCAATCGCCTGTTCACGCAGTGCGCCGTCGGAGTCTTCGGTCGTCCGCGCAAACGGTTCGCAGACCCATCCATTATTGTATCAGATTTTTTCCCGTTTGTAAATGGTTAATTCGCGCCTTTCGGGAAAATTTCAGGCAATTTGCCGGGAAAATTAGTACGCTTTCGCGAAATACATGACCTTCTTCGCCTTTTTGCCGCAGCAGACGCAGGTATCGCCGAACCATTCCTTTTCCTGGTCAAAGGGCATATTGCGGGAGGAGGCGTTGAATTTCTCCTTGATTTCGTCCTCGCACGCGCGTTCGCCGCACCACATGGCCTTCGCGAAGCCATTTTCGACGGCAGCGCCCAGTTCCTCCATGTTGTGGACAACGTGGGTCTTTTCGTCGCGGAACTTCTTCGCCTGGTCAAAGAGCGTCTGCTGAATGTCGTCCAGCAGCGCCTTCAATTCGTCCGCCAGATTTTCCAGCGGCAGCGTCACCTTTTCGCACAGGTCGCGGCGGAACACGGTCACGACGCCGTTTTCGAGGTCGCGCGGGCCGACTTCCAGGCGCACCGGCACGCCCTTCATCTCCCAGTCGTTGAACTTGTAGCCTGCGGAGACCGTGTCGCGGTCGTCGAGCTTGACGCGAATATCCGCCGCCTTCAATTCCTCAAGCAGCTTCTCGCACGCCTCCATCACGCCCGGCTTGTGCGCCGCAATCGGCAGGATGACCGCCTGAATCGGGGCAACGCGCGGGGGCAGGCGCAGACCGCGCTCGTCGCCGTGGGTCATGATAATCGCGCCAATCAGGCGGGTCGATACGCCCCAGCTCGTTTCCTCGGCGTAAGTCAGCTTGCCTTCCTTGTTCTGGAACTGAATGCCGTACGCCTCGGCGAAATTCGTGCCGAAGTTGTGGCTCGTGCCTGCCTGCAGCGCCTTGCCGTCCTGCATCATGGCTTCCATGGAGTACGTCGCGCGCGCACCAGCGAACTTTTCCTTTTCCGACTTCTGCCCGACATACACCGGCAGCGCCATCACGTTTTCCGCCACTTCCTGATAGACGTGCAGCATCTGCATCGTTTCTTCCTGCGCTTCCTCGGCGGTCGCGTGGATGGTGTGACCCTCCTGCCAGAGGAATTCGCTCGTGCGCAGGAACGGGCGGGTCGCCTTCTCCCAACGCATGACGGAGCACCACTGGTTGTACTTCATCGGCAGGTCACGCCACGTCTGCACCCACTTGGCGTACATCGTGCAGAAGATGGTTTCGGAGGTCGGGCGCACTGCCAGACGCTCCTGCAATTTTTCCGTGCCGCCCTGCGTCACCCACGCCACTTCCGGCGCGAAGCCTTCCACATGCTCCGCCTCCTTCAGCAGCAGCGATTCCGGAATCAGCATCGGGAAATACACATTTTGATGACCCGTTTCCTTGAAGCGCTTGTCCATTTCCGCCTGAATGCGCTCCCAAATCGCGTAGCCGTAGGGGCGCACGATCATGCAGCCGCGAACGGGCGCGTAGTCGCACAATTCCGTCTTGAGGATAACGTCGGTGTACCACTGGGAGAAATCCTCGTCGCGGGGGGTGATGTGGGTGACAAATTCCTGTTTCTTTTCCTTGGCCATGATTTTTTCCCTCCATGATTGATGATTGATGATTCGAGGCGATACTATTTCCTGATGAGAATGCGCTAAGATGCGCCGCGAATTTTTCTCGCTGGCTAACGCGAATGAAACGCAGCGTAGCAGCGCTACGCTAAGTGGAATGAGCGGACGACAGAATCAAAAAGGCGCAAGCAGATGGCGCAGTTGAATCCGAAAATAGTATGACTCATTGCAATTTGTTCTCCTTTTTCGGCGTAATCCACGCCTTTCAGCTCGCCCCAATGCGTCCACCCGCCGCCGATTTTCGACTTGACCACGCCATACGCCGTGCCTTTGGCTTCGATGACCGTGTCTTCGCCGATGTACAATCCGACATGGTGATACCCTTCCGAAGCGTTGAATTTGTAGACAGCTGTGCCGGGTTTGAGCGGCTCGCCATCGATTCGTTTCCCGGCGGACAGGCTGCCGGATGCGCTGCTGTAACGGCGGAACATGGTGTTGCTGCCGTGATAGCAGTACCCGCCGAGCTGCCGAAACGCCCACGCAACTTTGTCTGTTCACGGCTCGCGGCGTTCTGCTGTGTCTGCGTCCAGATTTCGCCCGACGCGCCGTAGATGTACCCCCAGCCATCACGCAGTGCCGTTTGGAACTGCGCAATCAGCTCGGAGGATGAAATGTTTGGCATGTGACCTCCTTTTTATATATGCAGACCTCCTTTACGAGGCACTGATGATTTTTCTCAGCTTGCCAGCTGCTTTTCCGCATCCATCCCAGCAGGGGACTGGACAAAGAACTGCGCGGCGGTGACCTCTGTCATAACAACATCGCCGCGCAGTTTCTGCGTCAGGTAGCCCTTGACATACACCCGCGCACCGGGTTTCAGCGTCTGCGCCGCCCAATCCGCAAGGCGATTCCACGCATGAACCGTGTAGGTTTCGTGAATCACCTGCTGCTGACGGTTGCGGTGCGAATGCTGCAGCTGGCAGACGACGTGCGAAGTGTCACCCGTCGTGGACGTCTTGACAAGCCTGAGAATCGTGCCAGAAAGGAAAAGTTCGTTCATGGTTAATGCCTCCTATTATCGCGTATAGAATAGTATAGAAATTATGGATGAAATGAAAACCAGCCCACCATCAACTTATGCGCTTGGGACAAGTGATGATGGACTGGTACAAGATTGATTCCCCTTTTGTTGATGGAACTTCAATCCTTGTTTATTGTTTTTTAATCTGCTTCCGGTTTATACTGCAACCATGTGTTCATCGGGCACAAGAAGGTGAATGTTCTCGTCTTTTCAGTCAGTACGTCATTTTCAAGTTGGATAATTGTCACCCGAAACTCAACGGGAATATATCCATCCTGCGCTACATTCAAAGCGCTCTCTGGCTGATCGCCGCACTCAAAACGAGATACAGTTTTCTCATCTTCAGACATTTTCACGCCGAAAGTTCCCTGCATGGTCTGAGCAGACGTGGAGACATTCAAATCATAATAATACACAGGGCATTGATAATATTCGTAAGGAGTAAAATACGCGCTGTGTTCTTCACATGCTTCCCAAGGTCGGGCAATACAGCCCGCGCGCGTGACTTGAAAATTCGCGCTGACTGCCGCGTGCCGTTCATCACAGGCAATCTCGGTAATCTGAATCACATAGTCATCCTCTTGAATCGTTATAATAGGAGCAGAAACGGATGTAATGGGAATATCTTGAATGCCAAACAGCTCCGCCATTGACTGCAAGTTCTCGTCCCATTCGCCATCTTCCGTATAGCCAATCATGAAATTATCTACCAATTCTGTTTGTTGCTCTTCTGCGGCTGCATACGAGCCTGCAAAAATCCAACAAAGTAACAATGCCATTATTCTTGTCATATCAATTTTCGTCCTTTCATGAATTTAATTACGGAGGTGTACAATTTTCAAACTCCAAATAATATGGAAGAAGTTCCAATTTCGTTGCATCGCCTATGCGTCCATCTACTTCCAGCCCATTTGCGCATTGAAATTCCCTAATAACTTTTTCTGTATCAGGGCCCAAATATCCATCGGCTGTTAGAGCTGGCATATCAGGATGTTTTTGACTCCATTGTAAAAGCGCATTTTGCGCATTTTGAAGTGGCCATAAATCAAAACAGTATTCAAGACCAATAATACTTGAACCAAAGCAAGCATAGGCAAGCCCCAAATTCCGTCCGTCGTCGCTTTGAATCTGTTCTATTACTTTGCAATTGCTCACTTCTACAGTTCCCATACCATTATCAGTGGTAACAATGAATTTTGTTCCGTTTTCCGTACATTCGCCGACATAAAATCTTACTTGGTTTTTTTGTTTACAAACAAGCGTTGCTATGCGCTTAGCGCGTTCATCTGCCACTTTTGTTTTCTTTACAACATTGAAGATATAAAATTGCCCATCGATCAATGGAATATCGTCATCATCATCAGTTGACCCTTTTGAACGTGCGCCATTTGTATCTTTTCGAGAAATGGGGCTATTTTTACAATACCTGAAAAGGTTTTGTGAGATAGCATTTTCCGAAACAATCAGGCTATCCGCATTAACAAACCGACCCCACTGCGGATTATAGTACCGACTCCGCAGATAGTACAGCCCCGTTTCCTCGTCAAACACATACCCGCGATACCTAAACGGCTGCACCATCCCCAGCGTTTCCGCCAGCTCGCCGGTGCACCACAGCGGCGAGCCCCACGCATCATAGCCGTAACTGACGACGGTATTGCCATTCTCATCCAGAATCGCAACAATATCGCCCTGCAAGCTCTTGACATACGCATACGCCGTGCCGTTGTACACTACCACCGCCGGGCGGTTCTGCGCGTCATAGAAAATGTGCAGTTCATCCGCACCGGAAATCATATGCACAATATTCTTGCCGTGCAGCGTGTACTTCGTCACCACGCCGTTGACCGTTTTCTGCACACGCAAGCCGTCCGCGTTGTACACAAATTCCGCCGTCACGCCCGCCTTCTGCATCTTTTGCAGCTGCCGGCCGTTCTGCCAAGTGTATGTCCACGTCCCGTCGCTCAGCGGATTGCCAATCGCATCGTAGCGAATCGCATTTCCGTTGACTGCCGTGAGCTTGTCGCGCCAGTTCGCGTCACCGTAGGTATAGGTAACAGTTTCCAGAGGAGTCGTCGTGTCGGCATACGCAAAGCGTTCCTTTTTCAGGATGTTGCCGCCGAGGTCGTAAGTGTACTTCCACGTCGTACCATTACTGCCGGAGCGGGTGTCGCTGTGGTCGTTGACCTGCACCAGCTGCCCAAGCGCATCGTAGGTGTAGCCCGTCCACTTGCCGTTCAGCGTCGCACTTGCAATGTTGCCATTGTCGTCGTAGCCGTAGCCGCAGTTGCACCCCGGCTGGGTAATCGATGAAACGAGGTTCGTCACGCTGCCGGTGCCGTAGCCGCCCGCCGCGAAATGGTATTCGCTCGTGAATGTCTTGCTGCCCAGCTTGACCGCCGAGAACGTCGTTCGATTCAGCTTGTCAATGGTCGTCGTGCTCTGCCCAATGGTGGTCGCACCAATGCTGTACGTCAGCGACGTCGGACGATTTTCGTCATCATAGCCGAATTTCGTCCCATATTCCTGTCGATTTTCACCCACTTTCTCCGTGAATTCGCTCAGGTTGCCGTACACGTTGTCATACGCGACCTGTCCCGTATACACATGCTGACCAGCTTCCGCGGTCTTCACACGCACCGGGCGATTCGCCAAATCGTACTCGCGCTGCGTCGTCCGATTCAGCAGATTGTCGCGAACTCGTGCCACTTGACCCTTCGCGTTGTAGTCATACTCGTATCGCGGCGCAGTTTCCTCGCCGTACACCACCCCCGTCACGCGGTTGAAATCGTCGTACCGACTGCTGACTTTCGCCCCGTTGCCGTAAGTCGTCGCGGTCAGCGTGCCGAAGTTCGGCTTTGTCGGATCGTTCTGATACTGGCTCTGCGACAAGGTCTGATTCCCGACCTTGACCGCCGTCTGACGACCCAGCGCGTCCTGCTCGAAAGTATACACCACGTCGTTCGCGGCGTTCCCGTCCGTATTGTGACGGATTTCGACCAGATTCCCACGCTTTGCGTCATAGGTATATTCGTTATGTGCTGTCAGAATTCCTTCTTTTGCGCCCACGCTTGCAGAAGTTTTTACAATTCGACGCAATTCGTCGTACTTGTATTCCACCGTCTGCCCCTTCGCGTCGGTCACGCTCGTTGTCGTACCGCGCTGCGGGTCGATTTCCGTGCGCACAATCTTGCCGCGCGCGTCCTTCTGCTCCGTGACATAGTTGCCATCATTCGTGTACGAAGTTTCGCCGCGGATGAAGTAGCTCGGATTCTCCTCTGCATTCTGCACCTGACTCGTCAGCGGATTCCCGAACGCATCGTAAGTGAACGTGCTGACGCTGCCCAGCGGCGCAATGCTTTTAAGCAGCAGATGCTTCTTTTGCTCCTCTTCTGTGTCTCCGTAATGGAAGGTGCTGGACACCGTGCGGCCCGCGGCGGTGTGCTTCGTCAGGTTGTCCGCATCGTCGAACTCCGATTTCTCCTGACCGCCGTAGAGCATCTTCCGCGTCTTGCGGTTGCCATTTTTGTCATAAATATACTGCGTACCAAACGCTTCGGGGTACAGATAGATGCCGGTGAAATCCGCAAAGTTCATCTGCCGATTCATCTGCAAGACCACTCGGATGTAGGTGCAATTGTTGGGCGCAACAATGCCCGCGCTCGCGAACTGCCAGTTGCCTTCTTCCGCGTTGAACACCGCAGAGCCGCCCGTCGCCCAGTAGCAGTTCGCGTTGTCCGGGTTGCCTGCCGTAAACAAAACGGTAATTCGGCAGTAGATGTAGTTGTCCGGATCGTTCTTCTTCGCGAACGAGCTGCACCAGCCGCCCACCGTGAATCGGTCGCCGATTTTGCCGTAGTGCCGGAACTGCTGGTAATACGTCACCGTGCGGTCATAGCGACCCAAGAGATGAATTTTCTGCGTATTGTCATGCTTCAGGCAGTCCGGCGCGTGGAAAATATCATCTTTATCGTCCAGCGGCAGCACCGAAACGTAGGAATTGGAATTATTTCCGACCGTCCATGCCTTCGGCTTGCCGTCCGTGCCAACCGCAGAGAAATCGCTGTTCTGAATCATGTTGAAGTGATTCAGTGTCAGCCCTTCTTCCAGCTGCATCGCATCGAACCAGCAATTGCCGCCCTTGAAGCCGTTCTGTGTGTCGCAGTACGCCATGCAGTAAACCTTAGGTTCTGCATTCTCCGGCAGCGTGAAGGACACAGACACGCGCTCATACGGCATGTTGTCCGTCTTTTCCCACACCTTGCCCGGTTCGGAATCCAGCGTAATTTCCTGTCCGCCGACCGTGTACGCAACGCGCATCACACCGCGCGGGCCACCAGATCGGACATATCCAGACAGCGTGTACG